>OIXG01001482.1_pt1 | contig 22110 bp, 16 predicted proteins | sample 1587731 | NCBI WGS metagenome assembly OIXG01 (sample SAMEA3888908, study PRJEB22519) | human gut metagenome | biome: human gut; feature: human-associated habitat; material: faeces | place: Denmark | collected 2010
TCAAATCCGCTCAGAATCGCCGTTATGATGTCCTGTTCACAGGTGACACCTATCGACTTTTCTGTTCCGTGTGGCTTTGCTCTAAACCGTGTGATTTCTCATATTTCCGCGCATCTGCTTTGCTATTCCGAGAAGCGCGATTCCGTAAAACCATTTCAGCCATCAGTCAAATAATTTACGGATTTCACTTAGCTTGATTTCGTGCCCGAAAATATAGGCTTTGCCGGTCAGAGTTTTTCATATAGCGGCGTTTCAGGAAAAGCAAAACGTACATACGTACACGGCGCAGTCGCAGAAAAATCATCGTCAGTCCTCCGGTACGTACGTATGCTCTGAAATGTCAGAAAACCCGTTTATATTGGGTTTTGCAATCGCCTCAATACCGAAAAAGCCCCATACGCGCCGTCCGGCAGCGTTGGTGATCTTGTTGCAGTATTCCAGATTGTACTTGCTCTGACTAGCAATCACGCTGTCGCTGAAGCTGCGGCGCTTTAGCGGCGTCAGATTGTTTTCCTCACACCACATCCGATAAATTTCGTACAAGTCTTTAGAGCTGATGGTGCAGTCTGCTTTCAGCCGGATATAGCCCTCGGATTCCAGAAAATCAAAGACATTGTTATTATCTCGCTTCACTGCCTCCCGGTTATCCCGTGTGCGCTGGCTTTCCGTGAATTTGAAGTTGTTGGCGGCAAGCCGCTGCAAGCCCTCAAACGCCCACAGGAAGATGCCCTCGACCTCTGCTTTCATCTTTTCGGCAAGGTCAGGATCATCTACCCGTCCCGCAGGCTTTTCCCTGGTGGTCAGAACAAGCTGTCGGCGGTAAAATCCGTCGCTTCGGTCATAGAGTGCTTGCAGATCGCCGTTGGAGAACGCCAGCAGGCGGACAAACATCCACCCCTGATAGCTCTGCTTACCCTTGCGTTCCAGATCCATTTTGCCTTGAGCAGTCACGATGGACTTGACGTAGTTGGTCTGCCGCAATGCTTCCATCCGCATATCATCATCGACACACAGCAGAATGTGTTCCAGGTCGGCGCGGGCAAAGCGGTTTTCAGAAATTTTGCCGATGCTGCCGTCCTTTATGTTGCTGCCGAGAAGCGCACCCAGCACAGCACCGATCTGCGATTTTCCTTCGCCGCCGCTTCCCTTAATCACCATCATGCGCTGCCCCTTGTTGCTGGGGATCAGGCAATAACCGATGAACTCCTGCAAGGTGGGAATGTCCTCCGCGTAAAGAAGCCCGTCCAGAAAAGAAAGCCACCGAACGGGAGCCGGTGCGTCGGGGCGATATGCCACCGGCAGTCTGCTCCGCACAATATTCGGCCTGCCCTCGATGAAGCTGCCATCCAGCTTCAAGGTGCCGTTTGCCAGATGGATTCTATCTGCCTCCGGTGCAAAGTCCTCTACATGAGCTGCCAGCTTCATCACTTCCAGAATGTTGGTGATTTTGCGGGGGATATTGTTCACGGCGCAGCATTTCAGTTCCTCATAGATTTCGCCCCGGAGCGGCAGATCGTCGGTCACTCTGCCGTCCGGTGTAAAGAAAGCACCATCGGCAAAGATGATTTTCCGGCTGCTCAGAAATTCATCACAGAACAGCGCCTCATTGATATTTGTGCCGTCAAACCAGATGGGCGCGTCTAAATTAGCTGATTTCCGTTTCGTCACGGGCATCCACCTCCTTTTCCGTCCGTTTCAGGCGTTCTTCCAGCCGGTCGATCATGCCGTCCTTTTGAAGCATATCCACGTTTTTCACACGAACCTCCAACTCCGCAAAGGTTAAAATATCTGCCAGATCCTCGATATAATCGAGCATCTGACAGACTTCCACAAAGCGGTCATCAATGGTATCCTCCGGCGTTTTGGGTGCGTACTGCACCTTCCAGCGCTCCAAAAGATGCAGATAATCGCACAATACCCGCTGACAATGCAGTTCCTCTCTCTGGAACGCCTTTGCCAGCGGATATTTCGGTTTCCGCAGCGCTGCCGCAGCCGGGGGCTTGTCCGGGTCGATCCCAAAGTCATACGCCAGCTTTTTCGCTGCGTCATAGCTGCTCAGGTTGAACAGCTTTGCCACAAGGTCGATCACATCGCCGCTTGTCCCGCAGCCGAAGCAGTAGAAATAATCCTCATTCAGTTTCATGCTGGGCGTGCGGTCGGCGTGGAAGGGGCAGCAGACCATGTTGCCACGGTTTACTTCCAATCCGTAGTATTCGGCAGCCTCTTTCACGGAAACTGCCATCTTGATTTGTGTAAATAAATCCATACCTGTTTCCTCCTGTAAAATAATTGAACTTCGCCGTTCTACCCGATGCCGTTCCTGCCCGAGTCCTTACCCCGGCGTTGCCTCTTCCTTGGTACGCGGAATGCGATACTTCTCTGGAAAGCATATCCTCATCGGACGGTCATGAAATTTTTAAGGTGCTGTGTGGTTTACGTCTAAATTTTAGTAAGAAAACAGGCTCTTTCCCGTATATCCGAGAGGTAGGAAAAGCGGGGAGAAAGTCGGATTTTCCACGCTCTTAGACAAAAGCGAAAAAGCATGATATAATACAGAAAAAGCTGCAAAGGAGGCTGTTGTATGCAAGTCAAGCTGACAATCGGAGAGCGGTTGAAAGATTTACGAGTAGAACGAAAGCTGACCTTGGAGCAGCTTGCCGCCGAGGTGGGTATCTCGAAATCCGCACTTGGCAAATATGAATCAGATAACGGCAAGGACATCAGCCCGTACAGCATTCTGTTGCTGGCTGACTATTACGGTGTTTCCTGCGACTACCTGATGGGACGAACGGAAACAAAAAATCACCCAAACACAGCTCTGCATGAGCTGCATTTGAGTGATGCTTCGATTGATGTATTAAGAACAGGCAAGTTCAACCACCGGCTGCTGTCGGAGCTGATCTGCCATAAAGATTTCCAGCGGTTCATGCTGGACGCTGAGATTTACGTTGACCGGATTGCGGATATGCGGGTCAACGATATGAACGCCGTGCTGGAAGCCGTCCGGCAGATGGCGTTGATGAAAAATGGCGGCGAAGAAAATGACCTGCATCTGCGGACATTAGAAGTGGCGCAGATTCGGGAAGATGAATATTTCGGAAGTCTGATTGCAGATGACCTAAAAGGCATCCTTCGTGATATTCGGAGTGAACACCGCCCTGATACCATGACGGCAGATGAAACATCCCTCGCCGCAACCATGCAGGGTCAGTTGCAGGATGCAATGAACTTTGAGGGAAGCTCGGAAGAAAAGAAAGCAAAAGCATTACTTGCCACATTAGGGATCGATTATGATGCCATTACAATGGAACAGTTTGTCAACTTGATCGAGGTGCTGAAGCTGTCCAAACACCTGAAAACTCCCATCAGCCAGCGTGGGAAAACGACCATGACCCACGGCAAAGGGAAGCGGAAGAAACACTGAAACAAAGGCGGCGCTGCGGCGGGACGAGGGCTGTATATACCTCTGCTTCCTTTTCCGGCCAGTCGGATTTTGCTTCTCAAAAATCCTGCGTTTATGCCGTAACCCCCGCCACAAAATCCGCCTGTCCTACTGCCGCGAAAAAGCGTTTGTTGCCACACTCTGCCGCACCGCAGAGTACGCCGCCAACCCCTTTCCCGCGTCAGCCGGAATCAAAGGTATAACACACTAGACTTTCCTACGGAAAATCGTGTGCCAACAGGGATGCTCGCGCCCCTATTGGAAACCCAGCGTCAAAGGGATGCTCCCTTTGAAATCCCTCATTTTCTTCGCAGGTGCATATACAATCTGAAAAATCAGTTTCTTTGCACAGCTTGAAAATAAAAAGCCGCTGTAACTATCCCCCGCCGGGATGAAAGTTACAGCGGCTTTTAACGAGTGGGAATGACCGTCAAAACGGCGCAAACCCGCATGAATACAGGCTTTTTTGCCCATCGCTGTGGCTCTTGATACTGGATTGATACTATTCGTGTTCGCCCGGTATTCCCAAGAGAATAATCACAAAGGGACAAGCAAAACCGCCCTGCTGAACGACAAATTCAGCAGGGCGGTTTTTTGCTTGTCTTATTTATTTTTCCGCCAGGTGACATAATACTGGCTTTCCTTGCTATCGTCACAGGTGTAAGGCCAGTTGAGTTTCCATTCAAAGTATTCGTCCCTGGTGATCTCCCCAGCGTCAAGTTCCTGCTGGCGCAAAAGCCATTCGTGCATGAACTCGTCCACAAGGCCGTACTGAAAATAAATCCCAACGGGAGGATGGATGGGCCAGTCGTCGTTGTCATTGTAGCGCACGCTGGTATCATCGGAGGCCCCTGTCTTGCTGGGATTGCGGACAAGCTGGAACAGGCGGATAGAGCCTGGGCTGTCCTCGTCCAGCCAAAAAAATGTCCGCATGAAGTCCTCGGCAGAGCCAGGGGCGATGGTGTAGAAGTTCTGGCGGTCTACCCGCAGCGCCTCGGCCATCTTGTCCAGCAGCTCCCGTTTCGGGACACGGTAATTCGTCTCATACTGGGCAATCCGGTTGTCCGCACCCTTTTCCTCCAAACCGATGGCAAGGCCCAATTCCTTTTGCGTCATGCCCCGAAAGGTACGGATTTTCTTGATTTTATCCCCTACGGTCATATCATTCACCGCCTTTGAGGATAGTATAGCGCAAAAAAGCGAACTATGCAAGATATATATTAACAAAAATGCGAAATAAATTCTTGACATTAACATCGGTGTTAATGTATAATGACAATGCGGATATTAACATATTTGCGAAATAAAAATAAGGAGGTGCTGACCATGGAAAAGGAGCTGTTTGTGAGGGCGGAGGAGGTTGCCAGGGAGCTGGGCGTTTCCAAGCCCTACGCCTACAAGCTGGTGCGGGAAATGAACGAGGAACTGAAGAAAAAAGGCTTTCTCACCATTCCCGGACGGGTGAGCAGGCGCTACTTCGAGGAAAAATTCTATGGGCTGCGGGACAGGCAGTAAGGAGGGAACCACAATGCCGGCATACAAAGACAAGGCAAAGGGCACATGGTATGCGTCCTTTTACTACGAGGACTGGACAGGTAAGAAAGTAAAGAAGATGAAACGGGGCTTCCCCACCAAGCGGGAGGCTTTGGAGTGGGAGCGGACATTCCTGCAACAGCAGACCGCCGACCTGGAAATGACCTTTGAAAACTTCGTAGCCGTCTATGTGGCGGACATGAAGGGCCGTATCAAGGAAAACACCTGGGGGACGAAAGAGCATATCCTCTACAAGAAGTTGGTGCCGTACTTCGGCAAGCGGAAGATGTGCGACATTCACTCCAAGGAGATCATCGCCTGGCAGAACGAAATGCTGGGTTACCGGGACAAGAACGGCAAACCCTACTCTCCGGTGTACTTAAAAACGCTGCACAATCAGTTGAGCGCCGTGTTCAACCATGCGGTACGCCACTACAACCTAAAGGTCAATCCCGCTGCCCAGGCGGGCAATATGGGCAAGCCCAAGGGACGTGAAATGCTGTTCTGGACAAAGGCGGAGTACCTGAAATTCGCCGAGGCCATGATGGACAAGCCCCTCTCCTATTACGCCTTTGAAATGCTCTACTGGTGCGGCGTCCGGGAGGGGGAGCTGCTGGCCCTCACCCCCGGTGACTTTGACTTCGAAAAACAGACCGTCACCATCTCCAAGTCCTACCAGCGGATCAAGGGCAAGGATGTCATCACCGACCCCAAGACACCCAAGAGCAACCGGGTCATTCAAATGCCCGCCTTCCTCTGCGAAGAAATGCGGGACTATATCAAGAGCCTGTATGGGGTGAAACCCACCGACCGCATTTTCACGGTGACAAAATCCTACCTCCACCGGGAGATGGACAGGGGGGCGAAAGAGGCCGGGGTCAAGCGGATCAGAATACACGACCTGCGGCACTCCCACATTTCGCTGCTCATTGACATGGGCTTTACGGCCCTGGCAATCGCTGACCGGGTGGGACATGAAAGCATTGATATTACCTACCGCTACGCCCACCTGTTCCCCACCCGGCAGGCGGAGATGGCGGACAAACTGGACATGGAGCGAAAGGGGGCCTAAATCATGTCAGCGAAAAATCTTGACCGACACAACCGCTGGAGAAACAAAACTGTGGCTTTCCGGGTGTCCCCGGAGGAGGACAGGGAAATTGAAACCGCCGTGCGGCTCTCCGGCCTTACCAAGCAGGACTACATCACCCGGCGGCTGCTGTGCCGAGATGTGGTGGTACGGGGCAACCCCAGGGTGTATAAGGCCCTTCGGAACGAGCTGGCCGCCGTTCTGGAAGAACTGGAGCGTATCGAGGCCGGGAATGGCGTGGATGGCGAGCTGCTGGACACCATCCGGCTGATCGCCGCCATCATGGGCGGCATGAGGGAGGATTGATAGATGGATGGATTGAAAACGAAAACGACCGTCCCATATCCGTCTGTTGCAGCAGACGGGGGACAGTCGCTCTCACAAAAACCTAACCAAAGTATAACAGAGGGCATGGCAGAACACAAGCCCCCGGAAAGAGATTTGGAAGAAATCATGCGGCAGATAAGCCGGGTCAACGACCCGGCCTATCTGCCTACCGTGTCTATGAATGACCTCTACGAGCAGGTGTACCCTGGCAGACCTCCTGTGATAGACGGTCTGCTCTATGCGGGGACATATCTCTTTGTGGGCGCTCCCAAGGTGGGCAAGTCCTTTCTCATGGCCCAGCTTGCCTATCATGTGAGTATGGGCCTTTCCCTGTGGGGGTATGAGGTGCGCCAGGGGACAGTCCTCTATCTGGCCCTGGAGGACGATCACCGCCGCTTACAGGAGCGGTTGTACCGGATGTTTGGGGTAGAGAGTACCGGAAACCTGTTCTTTGCCATCGGAGCCAAGCAGCTCGGCGGTGGCCTGGAGGAGCAGTTAAAGGGCTTTGTCCGGGAACACCCGGACACCCGGCTTATTATCATCGACACCCTGCAAAAAGTACGGGAGGAGGACGGCGGAAAGTACAGCTATGCCAACGACTACGAGGTAATTACCAAACTGAAACGGTTTGCCGATGGAAACGGGGTCTGCCTCCTGGTGGTACACCACACCCGCAAGCAGCAGGCCGATGATAAGTTTGATATGATCTCCGGCACCAACGGCTTATTGGGTGCGGCAGACGGGGCCTTCCTGCTCCAAAAGGAGCGGCGGACAGACAACGCCGCCACCCTGGACATTTCCGGGCGGGATCAGCAAGACCAGCGCCTCTACCTCAAACGGGACGAGGAACGGCTTGTGTGGGAGCTGGAGCGGCGGGAAACGGAGCTGCGGCAGGAGCCGCCTGACCCGGTGTTGGAGGCTGTTGCCGCCCTGGTGACGGCGGAACGGCCAGAGTGGAGAGGGACGGCCACGGAACTTGTCACCGCCCTGGAGCTGGATATGAAACCCAATGCCCTGGCTATGCGGCTGAATGTCCGGGCATGGCGGCTGTCCTATGAGTACCATATCCGCTATGAAAGCGCCCGAACCCATGCCGGACGGAGTATCAGCCTTACGCTGGAGGAACCCCAGGCGTGACGACCGTGACGGCTGTGACAGCTTTTTGGAGTGCGGAGGCGGTGTGCAAAACATCGTCACGGTCGTCACGGCTGTCACGGGGAGCGGGGGCGAAAGTCAAGGGGGCATACCTGCGGGTGGAGATTGCCGCAAGGCAATACAACCCGTACCCCTTGACTTTCACCCCACGGAAAACACTTGCCGGGCGGTGGAAAGGCCCCTGGCCTTTCCACCCTGCCCAACGGCGAGTGACAAAGTTTAGGCGGGGTGCAGGGTGCCCTTTTCAAAGGGCGGCCCTGCTGGGGGAGGCAACCGCAGTTGCCGGGGGCAAAGCCCCCACACCACCCCGTAGGGCGCAAATGCGCTTTTGATGGCCGTAAGGCTGTCAAAAGTGCTTTTGCGTTACTTTCGCAGAAAGTAACAAAGGCCCGCCGCTTGCGCGGCGGAAAAGGAAGGAGGGATTGATTTGAAAAGGACGATCAGCGCCATGGTGGGCCAAGGATCAGTGAACCATAACAGCAGAAAATTCCACGCCAAGAACACCGATCCGGAACGCTCCCATTTGAATGTCACCTACTGCCAGGAGAATATCAAGACGGTGTACCATGAACTCTTTGACGAGGCTCTGGAGCGCTACAACGCTAAACAGACCAGGGCCGACAGAAGGATTGAGGATTACTATGAGAAAATCCGCTCGGGCAAGCAGGAAAAGCCGTTCCACGAAATCATTCTGCAAGTGGGCAATCGAGACGATATGAGCGCCGACAGCGAGGAGGGGCAGCTGGCGGCAGCGGTTTTGGACGAGTACATGAAGGGCTTTCAAGAGCGCAATCCCCAACTCCGGGTGTTCTCCGCCCACCTCCACATGGACGAGGCCACGCCCCATCTGCACATTGACTTTGTTCCGTTTACCACGGGGAGCAAGCGAGGGCTGGACACCAGGGTATCTCTGAAACAGGCGTTAGCGGCCCAGGGGTTCAAGGGCGGCACCAGAGGTGACACGGAGTGGAGCCAGTGGGTGCGCTCGGAAAAGGAGCGGCTTTCCCTGGTTATGGAGCGCCACGGGATTGAGTGGGAGGACAAGGGAACCCATGACAAGCACCTGTCTGTACTGGACTATAAGAAGGAACAGCGGGCAAAGGAGATCGCCGTCCTGGATACAGTCAAGGCGGAGAAAGAAAGCCTAGTAGAGAGCCAGGAACGGCGGCTCAAAGAACTGGCCCCGGCGGTAAAGAACATGGAGCGGTTGGCTGCGGACTTCTCCGCCGACCCGGACGAGATTTTGCCGGAGCCGGGAACGCTGGAAACAGGCCGGGCCTACCGGGAGAAAAAGGCCAAACCCCTGTTGGCCCAAATCGTCAAGGTGCTGCGCTCCCTGTATCTGGCCTATGTGGAGCTGCGAGGGAAATTTGAGCGCCTGCAAGGGGACTATGGCCGGGTGAGGGAGAGCAACGCCCGCCTGTCTGACCGATTGCAGGAGGTAAAGCTGGAGAACAAGGCCCTGCGGCAAGTTTCCGCCGACTATGAGCGGGTCAAGCGGGTCTTTGGCCCGGAGCAAGTGGCGGTAGCAGTACAGGCCGACAAACAACGGGAACAGGCGGAGAGAGGCCGCAAGCGGCCCCGGCGCTCTGTTGATCGGGGGGAGCGGTAAAAGTAAAGGATTTGTTTTTATACTTGATTATTCCATGCGTTTATGATACGCTAATATAAACATTAGAGGTGAGGTGGAAAGATGATTAACTTTTCTTGCAAATAAATTGGAATATACAGTGATACTGTGTTTTACAGTACCATTGTACCCATTGCAAGAAAGTTAAAAGTCTATTCACTCGATTATATCGTAGGCGTATCACTCTTGATAGGGGTGGTACTATTATGCTGTGACGAGCTGCAAGAATTGACTTTCTTGCAGCTCTTATTTTATGTTCTTGATCCCTGGAATAAAGGAGGAATGCGATATGTCGATGATCCGAGTCGAGAACCTTACCTTTGCCTATCCATCCAGCTATGATAACATTTTTGAAAATGTCAATTTTCAAATTGATACAGATTGGAAACTTGGGTTTGTTGGAAGAAACGGTAGAGGGAAAACAACTTTTCTAAATCTCTTGCTTGGAAAGTACGAATACCACGGGAAAATACAAGCCTCTGTGCAATTTGATTACTTTCCATATCCTGTGAACGACAAAAACAGATTAACTACGGATATTCTCTCGGAAGTCTGCCCGCTGGCGGAAGAGTGGGAGCTGTTGAGAGAACTATCCTATCTGGAAGTCCGTGATGATGTACTTTGGAGGCCATTTTTTACGCTTTCCAATGGAGAGCAGACCAAGGTGCTGCTTGCCGCTCTATTTCTGAATGATGGACACTTTTTACTGATTGATGAACCGACAAACCATTTGGATATGAAAGCCAGAGAAACCGTTTCAGCATACCTGAAACGGAAAAAGGGATTTATCTTAGTCTCTCATGATCGCTGTTTTTTAGATGGCTGTGTTGACCATATCCTGTCGATCAATCGGTCAAACATCGAAGTGCAAAGCGGAAATTTTTCTACTTGGTTCACCAACTTCCAGCGTCAACAAGAATTTGAACTCGCTCAAAATGTGAAGCTGAAAAAAAGCATTGATAATATGCAAAAGGCCGCTAAAAGAACTTCTGTCTGGTCAGACCGAATTGAAGCGTCAAAATATGGGAACGGCCCGGTTGACCGAGGGTATATTGGTCACAAATCTGCCAAAATGATGAAACGCTCAAAGGCTATCGAAGTGCGGCAGCAACGGGCAATCGAGGAAAAGTCCGGCCTTCTCAAAAATTTGGAAACCGTAGAAGATTTGAAAATCGCTCCGCTTCTCTATTTTTCAGATACCTTAGTGACTTTCTCTGATGTTGTACCAATTTTTGACGGAAAAGATGTTTGCCAGCCAATCTCGTTTACAGTAAAGCGGGGAGAACGCATTGCCCTTGATGGGAAAAATGGTTCTGGAAAAACGAGCATTCTCAAGCTACTGGTCGGGCAACAAATAGAACATCGTGGGACGGTTGCAATGGGTTCTGGCATGATATTGTCCTATGTACCTCAAGATACTTCCATGCTGAACGGTTCGTTATCAGAGTTTGCGGAAGCCAATCGTATTGATGAAAGTTTGTTTAAGGCAATCTTACGGAAAATGGATTTTTCACGAATACAGTTTGAAAAGAAAATGGAAGATTTTTCAGCGGGACAAAAGAAAAAAGTGTTGATAGCAAAAAGCCTTTGTGAACAAGCACATCTGTATGTGTGGGATGAACCTCTTAACTATATTGACATCTATTCCCGAATGCAAATTGAAAATCTGATTAGGGAATTTTCTCCTACAATGATCTTCGTAGAACATGATCTTGCTTTCAGAAATACGATTGCTACAAAAACAGTATATATTGAAAGCACTCCCGGTCAAAGCTGTCAATGGTCAAGATGAACGGCGCATTTCATGCGCCGCCATTGACAGCCCTGCCCGGTCTTGCTCTGCGGTTATCAAGGCAGGCAAGCCCCAGGGGTGCTTGCCTGCCTCCTTTGATTTTGAGTGGAGGTCAGTGGCCGAAATTGGCCTCAAATTGAGGCCAATTTCGACAGGTACTTGCAAAGCCCGGAACTCTTGCAAACTCTGGTTTTCTGTGATACTATTTTGATACTAAGAAAACGAGGTGTCCCAAATAGCAGGTGAAATATTAACATATTTGCGAAAGTTTTTCCTGTAAAACCACCTCAAATACGCCCCCATATATTTGAATTTGCCGAGTGCTGATAATGTGCGCAGATTAGCGCAGCATTATCTTCCCCAAGTACACACGGGCTTTAGATAAATGTACAGCGAATCATCGCCTGTTACAACCTCTGCCTGAAGCCTAATTTTTGAACCGACAGTCAAGTATTCCGGGCGTGTCGCATTATCCCACTTAAAATCAAACATACCCATGTCTTCAAGGTAGAACAGGGCGGCACCAATATGATCCGCATCTTCACCAGGCACTAAGATATAATTATATCTCGTTTTATAGCTTCCGTTCTGTTCCAGATTCAAAACAATGCAGTCAAATTCTACCACTTTTCCTTTATACGCCGAAATAAAGGCTGCCTGCTTTTCAGGATCAACATACTCCGCGGTCAAAATAGCAGCAAAGTCGCTGTTATTGTCAGCAGTAATACTTTCAATAATCTCAGGCTCTTCAACATGGTAATACTTGATATAAACCTTTTTGTCGGGCTTAAATGAATCTCCAGCATTGAATGACCAACCATCAATCTCAACAAGCATCACTTCGCCATCCGCGTGAGAAGTGCTTTCCGTTGTAACTTCGCCAAGCTCGATATTGGTAAAGCCCATATCTCTGAACGCTTGCTCGACATCAACGTAATTCATTCCATCATATGCATCGGAGCCTTTTGCCATAGTAATGTTGGAAGGATCATCGTCTTCCGGCATATGGTATGTGATAACAATTTCAGCATCAGCAGGGAACACATCTCCGCGATTGAAGTCAGTTTTGTCAGCAATGCTCACGCTCTCGACTTCGCCGTCATCTGTCCAGCCCAAGACAATATCATACAGGACTTCGTATTTAATATTGGTAAAGCCCAACGTTTTAAGTGCGGCTGCAACATCCTCATAATTTTTATGCTTATATTCAGAGGCTGCCACATCAAGCTTTACTTCGCCGTCAGCTAATTCCATCAGGCGATCCACATACAGCGTTTCAACAGACACTTTATCACTGGAACACGCAATTTTATAAGAAGCCTCGACATCACAATCTACCGTCAGTGTAACCTCACCCTTTACCGTGGATGACTCGTCGCTTTCAAAAGTAAGGGTATATTCACCCGGATCAATGGAAAACTCAAAATCCTGATCCTCTCCATGCGTCAGCGTTCCTTGTTCAATTCCGTTCAGAAGCAGATTCACGTCATACTTGCTGAAAATCAGGTTCGGGACGAAATCAACATGGATTTTGACGTTACACTTTGCATAACCGTGATAACGAATGAGCACTTCATCATCGGATTGGAACTCTTGCTCTTTTGTGAAATCTGTTTTGCCGTCCACCGAAATCGCATCAATCGTATTCACCTTATCTACGTCGGTAGCTTGCAGGTCTTCAACTTTCTCAGCTTCAATGTTCGTAAAGCCAGCAGCGTAAAAAGCAGCCTGAATTGTCGTATAATCCCGCTCTAAGCACTCAGCTGCTCCATAAGGAGCAGCAACAGATACGGCAGCTATGGAAGTATCAGAGGTTTGGTTAGGGGTTGGTTGATTCTTGTTCGCTGTCCCCCAAGAATAGCTCATGACGTTCAGAACCGTAAGCAAAGCAGCAATTCCTAACAGAAGCCATTTGAGCCAACCCTTTTTCTGCTCGATTTTGATTATTCCTCTGTGCATAAGAACAGCAACGACAGATAAAGCAATTTGGAGAACAGCGATAATGGTTGCTACAGTTTTTCCTGATAATAGTGCCACAATGAAAAGCAGGGCAAATACAACTATCGCCACAGTCGCAATCTTTCCGTATATACTCAGCTTTCCCCATTTGGCGGAAGCTTTTTCCCTCATTCTGTCCGCTAAGGATTTCGGCGGCTCTTTCTGATTCTGAAAATCTTGCACCTGTTCATCCAATGAAATTGGTGGAATATCTTCTTCTGATACAGTTTCCTGTTTCGGTGGCATCTCAACCTTATTTCCACAGTATGAGCAAAACTTGGTGTCTTCCGATAGTTCCGCTCCACATTTTGAACATCTCATCTCTCATATCTCCTTTATTTTTCCGATGAAGGGATCGGCGGCATAGCAGGGAACAAAGATTTCAACTCATCCACCTCTACGGCTTTCATCCATTGGGTCATTCCGCTTTTCCAAACCAAGCTGTCAGCAGTAAGCTGTCCTGCGGTTACCATCTGTGCCAGTACAGGAATATCAAACGGCCCCGTCGCTTGCCCGTTCACAGCAATGTGATATGCCGCCGCGGGAATCGGAGGAGGTGTCATGCCAGACTGCACAGGCTGTTGAATGCCACCCATCATGTGATTCATCGCTCCGGCGATATTTTGTCCAACAGCGCCACCGACAGCCATGCTTGCCATCATTGAAGCCATGTTAAAGCCAGTACCATCACCGCCGCCACCAATGTTTACATCACCGGCTCCGTTTACACCCATCTGACCGAGTGCAGCAGCTCCGGCAACGCCAACCTCTGCCTGCTTCTCGACCTGAAATGCACCGATATTTGCAGTCTGTGTTGCTTTGTGCTGAGCATACTGACCTTCTTCACGCTGAATACGCAGCCGCTCAACATAATCGGCGGTCTCTGCCTGAATCTTTGTCGCGGCAATATTCTTTGTAACTGCCATGAGCTGCCGGTAGCTGTCACTCGCCTTGTCGATCTCAATCGCGGCTATATCAACGCCGGAGACAAGGACACCGAAGCTCTCTTTCAGCCGTTCGCTGATGTCATACTCGATTGCATCGTTGATCTGTGCAATTTTGCTTTCGAGCTGGATCACAGGAATACTGTGTGCTGCCGGTGCATTGGCTACGCTGTCTTTGACATACCGGCAGGCAGCATCACGAATCTGCTTCTGGAAATCGTCAAGGCTGAAATTGTTCAGCCGATGCAGCTTGATAAACTCTCTGTAATCCGAAATGCTGAAACTGACAGTACCTCTCACGGCAACCGGAACACCAAAATCCGCAAACCTCGGATCATATACATCAAAGAAGGGGACCCCGAATTTTACCTGAATGATCTTGGCAAGGTTGATGAAATAAACCTCTGCCTGAAATGGTGTGCCCCCCTCGTATGCCAGCCCGACAATACTTGCAAGAACGGGGAGGTTTGCTGTTTTAAGAATCTGGTCAAACGGACCTTCAATGAAGTCCTGCATAGTGTCGTTCTTTTGCCTGTATACAAAAACAGCGACTTCTCCGTCCTTTACCCTCAGAGACGAACCCCATCGAATAGCGTTTTCTCTGTTTCCCTCACCAAGCTGCACGCCGGCAGGATGCCATTTCCAGATCAGATAGGATGGCTCATCACAGCGGATTTCGTCCATGAATCCGCCTGTACGCTTTTGCTTATCGAACGGTGACATTTCCTTTACCCCCGATCACTTGATTATCGTTTCTTAAACAGGACAATGCCTATTATTCCAAGAATCAAAACACCAATAGCAATTCCGATTGTTACCGCAGGATTCCATAGCAAGCCTAATAGGAAAAACCAGCCCGCTACACCGCCTACCCAAATCAAGACGCCTTTCAGCTTTTTGTTTTTAATTTCTTTCTTTTTTCGGTCGTAAATTGTTTTTATCTGCAAGAAATCCGAATGCTTGCCCATGGAAATTTCCGCTCTCTGATAAACCTGATCCAGTTTGGAAATCCATGCTTTTGTAACATCGTCATCAATACCTTTTTTCACATCAATGTTGGATGCTGCCAATATCATAAACTCCATAATATCTTCTTTGGAATTTGGAACAGCAAAATTGATGATCAGAGACGCCTTTTCTTGATTCTTCTGGCTCTCAAATCGCTTAAGGGCTTCCTCGGCTTCGTCACCCTCTTTGAAATCTTTACCGAACACCATTTTCATGACCGATTTCTTTTCTTCAAAGGCTGGCATTTTCTGTGCCGAGATATTTTCCAATTTTACAGCCAACTCTCGGACGGAGGAAGCAGACCGAACATCTCGAATCTCATATCCGCAAGTTGGACATACCGTGAGGAACGATTCCATTACTTCGCCGCAGTTCGGGCACTTATGTATATACCCTTCATAAACTGTCTTTCTCTCCGTGGGATTTCCAGTATATGCTTGTTCATTTGATGTCCTATGTGCTTCTTGAGCATCACCACAAATCGCTTCGCCGCAGTTTTTGCAGAATCGCGCTCCCTCATCCAGCTTGGTTCCGCAGTAAGGGCAGAATTGTTTTTTCATCTTCTCTATCCTTCCAACTTCTGTTTATTGTTCAAACCCCTGATCAGATTCCACTCGTACCGCATCGCATATATCTCCAATGTTGCAATCCAGATAATCACATATGCGGAGCAGGACGGACAACGCAACTTCCTCGTTGCGGCGCATCTTTGTCATAGTGCCGGTCGCTATATTCAGGTCTTTTCTGAGAGTAGCTGGCGAGATATTTTTCTCAATGAGCAATATCCACAGCTTCTTATAACTGATTCTCACGTTGTGCCTCCTATTTATATCCAAAATATAGTATACTGTGCAAAAGTGTGGCTGTCAATGGATTTTATCAAATATGCCGCTAAAATTCGCAACTTCTTACGAATTTTAGCGTCGTACAGCTCTAAAATAACTGCCGCTCAGAGGCATAAATACCTTTCGAGCGGCAGCTGTACTTCTACTATTTTCTTAAATCATCCCGAAGTGCTGCAACGCCTCCGTGATCGCTTTTTCCTTCTCCGGTGGGCATTGCGGTTGCTTGGCGTTTTCAGATTTCGGCTTATTGTAGTTCTCGCGCTCAATGATGCCGTATTTCTGCTTCACCTGTGCGATATAGAGGTGGCTGACCTTCAGTCCGGTATGCTCGAAAACATATTCTCGGATTTCCTCATAGGTTGCCTTTTTCTCCGCAGCGGTCAAATCCAACTCGTCCATCTTCACTTCGATCTCTATATGTTCCTTGCTTTGAAGTTTGGACAATAAGCATACCGTCTCCACATGGCCGGCGCGGGGGAAAAGATCGACCGCGCAGGCGCGTTTCGCCTCATAGCCGAGGGCGGCGAAGCGGCCCACGTCACGCGCCATGGTCGCGCTGTCGCAGGAGACATAGACGACCCGCTCGGGCTGCATGGAGGCGATGCTTTCTATCACGCTTTCCGAAAGCCCCTTGCGCGGGGGATCGACGGTGATGACGTCGGGGCGCAGATGCTCGCGCGCGAGCTTGGCAGCCACATCGGAGGCGTCGCCGCAGAAAAATTCGACATTGGAAACGCCGTTGCGTGCGGCATTCTCCCGCGCGTCGGCGATGGCCTCCGGCACGATCTCCGCGCCGAGGACGCGCCGTGCGTGGTCCGCGAGCGCGAGCGTGATGGTCCCCGCGCCGCAGTAGAGGTCGAGCACGGTCTCCTCTCCCGTGAGCCGCGCAAACTCGATGGCCTTGGCGTAGAGCCGCTCGGCCTGCGCATGGTTGACCTGATAGAAGGACGGCACGCTCAGGCGGAAGGACTTGCCGCAGAGCACATCCTCCAGCCGGTCGGCGCCCCAGAGTGTGCGGTAGCGCTCGCCGAGGATCACATTGTCCCGCCGCGTGTTCTCGCCGAGGACGACGCCCACGGCCTTCGGACAAGCTTCCCGCAGCCGCTCCACCAGCTCTGCCTCGTGCGGCAGCCTTTTGCCGTTCACGAGCAGGCAGATCAGGCACTCGCCCTTTGTATTCGAGCGGACATAGACGTGGCGCACGAGGCCGCGCCCCGTCCTCTCGTCGTAGCCCGCCACGCGAAAGTCCTGCATATACCGCCGCACGGCAGCTGCCGCGGCGTCCGCCTCGCTCTTCACCAGCAGGCACGAGACCGTGTCGATGACCTCATGCGTGCGGCCGCGGTAAAAGCCGACCCTTCCCTCCGGTGAGACAGGGTACTGCGCCTTGTTGCGGTAGCGCAGCGTCTCCTCCGCGCCTAAGATCTCCTCGACCTCGACCGCGCTGCCGCCGATGCGGACGAGGTTATCCTGCACGCGCTGCCGCTTCAGCCGCAGTTCCTCGGCGTAGTCCATGTGGCGGTAGGTGCAGCCGCCACAGCGCGGGAAATAGGGGCAGTCCGGCGCGATGCGGTGCGGCGAGGGCGAGAGCACCTCGAGCACCTTGGCAAAGGCGACGGAGCGGAGCACCTTGAGGATCAAAATGCGGCAGACCTCGCCGCGCAGCGCCCCGGACACAAAGACGACAAAGCCCTCGATGCGGGCGACACCCGCTCCCTCACCCGAATAGCCCTCAACGGTGACGGTATACTCCTGATTTTTCATGATCGCCATAGCGTTTTCCCTCAAAAAAGGGCGCGGAGCACCGCGCCCTTTCCCTTATTTGTATTTGTTGATGAGCGAGAGGATCTGGCCGGTAAAGGAGATGACATCCTTATTCGGCATCCCCTTGCTCTTACGGATCAGCTCAAGCAGAGACTCGCCCGCGGCAAGGAGCTTGCCATAGAGGTTGTCCGCGCGGCTGGCCTGCACCGTGCGCTTGCGCTCGGAGATGTAGCCCTCATTGAGCATCACATCGGCGGCGAGGTCGTAGCTCTCGGTAAACTTCGCCGCGTGGGCAGAGAAGCCGAGTGTGCCCAGCTCGTCGGCAAAAGCGGGCGCAACATCCTCATCGCCGTGGACGACGAACACGCGCGCTGGCTTGGGGTCAAAGGACTTGATCCACTCTACGAGGTGGTCGTGATCGGCGTGGGAGGAAAGGCCTTGGAAGTTCACGACCTTCGCCCTGACCGCGATCTCCTCGCCGAAGAGCTTCACGCTCTCCACACCGTCGAGCAGTCTGCGCCCGAGCGTGCCGGGCGACTGGAAGCCGACGAACACCACTGCGCTGTCTCTGCGCCAGAGGTTGTGCTTGAGATGGTGGCGGATGCGCCCCGCGTCGCACATACCGGAGGCGGAAATGATGATCTTGGGCGTTTTGTCGAGGTTGAGCATTCTGGATTCCTCGGTCGTCTCGACCAAGTGCAGGTTCGGGAAGGAGAACATGTGTGTGCCGTCCTTCACCAGCTCGAGCGCGTCCTCGTCAAGATAGCCGCGCAGGTCTCCGCAGAATACGGTGGTCGCCGCCTTGGCGAGGGGAGAGTCGATATAGACCGGAAAATCGGGCACGGACTTCACCAGTCCCCTGTCCTTGATCTCGCGGATAAAGTACAAAAGCTCCTGCGTGCGGCCGACGGCGAAGGACGGAATGACGATGTTGCCGCCCTTGGAGAGCGTTTCGTCGATGATCTCCGCTAGCTCGTCGGTGTAGCTCCACACCTCGGCGTGGTTGCGGTCGCCGTAGGTGGACTCCATCACCACATAGTCCGCCTTCTTCAAAAGCTGCGGGTCGCGGATGATGGGCTGGTCGACATTGCCGATGTCACCGGAGAAGACGATCGTCTTATGAACGCCGCCCTCCGTGAGCTCCAGCGTGATGGAGGCCGAGCCGAGCAGATGCCCCGCATCGGTAAAGACTGCGCTCACGCCCTCGCACAGCTCGACGCTCTGACCGTATTCGCAGACGGTGAGGAACTTAAAGACATTCATCGCGTCCTCGGTGGTATAGAGCGGCTCAACATAATCGCGCCCCGCGCGCTGGCCCTTGCGGTTGCGGTACTCGGCGTCGCTCTCTTGAATATGAGCGGAGTCGAGCAGCATGATGCGCATGAGGTCGGCGGTCACGCGGGTGGTCAGGATGCGTCCGGTAAAGCCGCGCTTGACCATCAGGGGGATACGCCCCGTATGGTCGATGTGCGCATGGGTGACGAGCAGAATGTCAATGTCCGCGGGGTTGAAGGCGAACATGGAGTTGTCCAGCTCGTCACGCCCCTGCTGCAAGCCGCAGTCCACAAGGATGCGCTTGCCGTTGATCTCAAGACAATGGCACGAGCCGGTGACGCAGCGGTCCGCGCCGTAAAAATGCAGTTTCATCGCAAAGCCCTCCGATACCTTTCGCTGTAGGTTTTCTGCTTTATGGTTCTATTATCTTAACACACACCTTTCCTGCTTGCAAGGCACACAAGGGCTATATTGTGCGGAAATTTACGCTCCGTTCACATTCCCCGCCATTTTTCCTTTGCATATCGCGATATTGCGTGTTATACTGTAGAAGTATTTTTATGCCTTTCGGCAAAGGTATTTTCATTTTCCGTGAAAGGAAGCTTTTTGATATGGGACTGATAACCAAGCTCTTCGGCACCTACTCCGAGCGGGAGCTCAAGAGCATTTATCCGATCGTCGATAAGATCGAGGCAATGGCGGACGAATACCGCGCGCTGACGGACGAGGAGCTGCGCGCGAAAACGCCCGAGTTCAAGGCGAGGCTCGCCAACGGCGAAACGCTCGACGACATTCTGCCCGAGGCCTTCGCCACCGTGCGCGAGGCGGCGGGCCGCGTGTTGGGACTGTATCCCTACCGCGTGCAGCTCATCGGCGGCATCGTGCTCCATCAGGGGCGCATCGCCGAGATGAAGACCGGCGAGGGAAAAACGCTCGTCGCGACTCTCCCCGCCTACCTCAACGCCCTCACCGGCAACGGTGTGCACATCGTCACGGTCAACGACTACCTTGCCAAGCGCGACAGCGAGTGGATGGGCAAGGTGCATCGCTTCCTCGGCCTCACCGTGGGCCTGATCGTTCATGACCTCACGAGTGAGGAGCGCCGCGCCGCCTACGCCGCCGACATCACCTACGGCACGAACAACGAGATGGGCTTCGACTATCTGCGTGACAACATGGCGCTCTTCTCCGCCGAGCTGGTGCAGCGCGGCCACGCCTTCGCCATCGTGGACGAGGTGGACTCCATCCTCATCGACGAGGCGCGCACGCCGCTGATCATCTCCGGCATCGGGCAGAAGTCCACCGAGATGTACAGCCGCACCGAGGCGCTGGTCGCCCGTTTCCGCAAGCAGGTCATCGCGGAAACGGACGAAAAGGAGGAAGAGGACGTCAATGTCGACGCCGACTACATCGTCGATGAAAAGGCCAAGACCGCGACGCTCACCGCGCGCGGTATCGCCAAGGTCGAGCAGTATTTTGAGATTGAGAATCTCTCCGACCCCGAAAACTCCACCATCGCCCACCATGTCAATCAGGCCATCAAGGCCCACGGCACGATGAAGCGCGACATCGACTATGTTGTCAAGGACGGCGAGGTCGTCATCGTCGACGAGTTCACGGGCCGACTGATGTTCGGCCGCCGATACAGCGAGGGCCTGCATCAGGCCATCGAGGCGAAGGAGCATGTCACCGTCGCGCGCGAGAGCAAGACGCTCGCCACCATCACCTTCCAGAACTATTTCCGCCTCTACACCAAGCTCTCCGGTATGACCGGTACGGCGCTGACGGAGGAAGAGGAATTCGGCACCATCTACAACCTCGACATCATCGAGATCCCGACCAACCGCCCCATCGCGCGTATCGACGACCCCGATGTGGTCTATAAGACTGAGGCAGCGAAGTACCGTGCGGTCATCGCGCAGGTCAAGGAGTGCCACGCCAAGGGCCAGCCCGTGCTGGTCGGCACGGTGTCCATCGAAAAGAACGAACATCTCTCCTACCTGCTCTCCCGCGAGGGCATCAAGCACAACCTCCTCAACGCGAAGAATCACGAAAAGGAGGCCGAGATCGTCGCGCAGGCAGGTCAGCTCGGCGCGGTGACGGTCGCCACCAACATGGCGGGCCGCGGCACCGACATCATGCTCGGCGGCAACGCCGAATACATGGCGAAAAACGACCTGCGCAAGGCCGGCCTTTCCGATGAGCTGATCGCCGAGGCGACCGGCTACGCCGAGACCGACAACCAAGAAATTCTCGACGCGCGCGCGATGTTCGCCGAGTCGCTTGCCAAGCATAAGGCCGAAATCTCCGGTGAGGCCGACCGTGTGCGCGAGGCGGGAGGCCTGTTCATCGTCGGCACGGAGCGCCATGACTCCCGCCGCATCGACAATCAGCTCCGCGGCCGCGCCGGTCGTCAGGGCGACCCCGGTGAGACGCGCTTCTACCTCTCGCTTGAGGACGATCTGCTGCGCCTCTTTGGCGGCGAGCGCATCACGAATCTGATGGACCGCATGAACCTCGACGAGGACACGCCCATCGAAAATAAGATGCTCTCGAAGTCCATCGAGAACGCGCAGACGAGTGTCGAGTCGCGCAACTTCCAGTCCCGTAAGGCGACGCTTGAATACGACGACGTGATGAACAAGCAGCGCGAGATCATCTACGGTCAGCGCAAGCAGGTGCTCGACGGGCGCAACCTCAAGGACACCATCTTCAACATGATCCGCAGCGGCATCACCAATCAGGTCACGCTCCACACCGGCGAGCACGGCACGCTCGACGAGGACGGCGTGCGCGAGATCCTCGGCAGCCTTGAGGGCATGTACTTCCCGAGCGGCATGATCGGCGAAACGCCCGCGCAGCTCGCCGCCATGAGCGAGGACGATCTGACGGAGCTCTTCTTCAACGCCGCCGTCACCGTCTACGAGCGCAAGGAGGAGGCCGTCACCTCCCCCATCATGCGCGAGCTTGAGCGCGTGGTGCTCCTGCGCGTGGTGGACGAATATTGGATGGACCACATCGACGCCATGCAGGAGCTGCGCCAAGGCATCCGCCTGCGCGCCTACGCGCAGGTCGACCCCATCGTCGCCTATAAGAAGGAATCGCTTGAAATGTTTGAGGAGATGATCTCCGCCATTCAGGACGAGACCGTGCGCCGCATCTTCTCCGCCCGCATCAAGAGCGAGGCCGAGGTCAAGCGCGAGCGCGTAGCGGAGGGCATCGTCGCCACCACCGCGGGCGACGGCAGCGTGAAAAAACAGCCGCGCAAGGTGCAGAAGATCGGCCGCAACGACCCCTGCCCCTGCGG
>OIXG01001483.1_pt1 | contig 22094 bp, 13 predicted proteins | sample 1587731 | NCBI WGS metagenome assembly OIXG01 (sample SAMEA3888908, study PRJEB22519) | human gut metagenome | biome: human gut; feature: human-associated habitat; material: faeces | place: Denmark | collected 2010
TTTATTTATTATTTACAGTACAATCTGCTATTTAATATTATTTAACAAATTCGTTTACACAGCGAATATATGCCGCAACAGGGTCGTCGGCTTTTGTTATGGGACGTCCCACAACTATATAATCCGAGCCTGTCTGTTTTGCTTCAATCGGAGTGGTAATTCTTACCTGGTCACCCTTATCGCCGTCTTTAAATCTAATTCCCGGTGTTACCGTCATAAAGCTTTTGCCGCAAACTTCTTTAACTTTGCCTGCCTCGAGCGGCGAACACACCACACCGTCAAGTCCGCTCTCCGCGGCACATTTTGCATAATGCATTACAACCTCGTCAAGGGGCTTGTCTATAAGCAAATCATTGTGCATACGTTCGCTGCTTGTACTTGTAAGCATTGTAACCGCTATAAGTTTTGCTCTTGTGCCGTCGGGTTTGGTGAGTCCCTCTATTGCCGCCTCCATCATTGCCTTTGTGCCGAATGCGTGAATGTTGGTCATATCAACATCAAGCTGTGCCAAAACCGACATTGCTTTTTTTACCGTATTGGGAATATCGCAAAGTTTTAAATCAAGAAAAATTTTGTGTCCTCGTGCCTTTATTTCACGCACAATATCAGGTCCCTCCGAATAATAAAGCTCCATACCTATTTTTACAAACGGCTTTACATCGGTAAACTTATCCAAAAAACTCATAACTTCCGCTCTGTTGTTAAAATCACAGGCAATTATAACATCTCTTTCCATTAGTGTGCTCCTCCCACAATATCGCTTAAACGGGTTATTCTGTATTTATTCATAACTTTAGGCAAGTCGTTTATAATATCGCGGCACACATAAGGATTTACAAGGTTTTCTGCTCCTATTTGCACCGCCGACGCACCTGCAAGCATCATTTCTATAACATCTTCGGCAGTTGCTATACCGCCCATACCTATAATAGGTATATTTACCGCTTCATAAACACGGTATACCATACTAACCGCCACAGGCATTATTGCCCTGCCCGAAAAACCGCCAGATTTATTGGCTATTACAGGCTTTTTTGTTTTTAAATCGATTTTCATACCCAAAAGTGTGTTTATCATACTTATACCGTCGGCGCCTGCGTCCTCACACGCTTTGGCAACCGCGGCTATATCACCTGCATTTGGTGTAAGCTTTATATAAACAGGTTTGCTTGTAACGCTTTTTACAGCTTTTGTTACCTCATATGCGCATTTGGGGTCTGTGCCGAAACTCATACCGCCGTCGTGAACATTTGGGCAGCTTATATTAACTTCTATAATACCCACAATATCTTCTTTATCTATTTTTTCACAGCAGTATGCGTATTCATCAACCGAAAAACCGCCGATGTTTGCAACAACTTTTTTATTAAAGCATTTTTTTATTTTTGGTATTTCCTCCGATATTACTTTTTCAATACCGGGATTTTGAAGTCCCACAGAGTTAATTAACCCATCCCTGCATTCCGCAATACGCGGCAGAGGATTTCCAAATCTCGGCTCTTTCGTTGTACCTTTAAACGAAAAACTCCCAAGTATATTTATATCGTAAAGCTCGGCAAATTCATATCCGTAACCAAATGTTCCGCTTGCCGGTATTATGGGATTGTCTAATTTAAGCGAACCGAGCGACACAGATAAATCTACCATATAACTTCCTCCTTGTCAAGCACAGGGCCGTCCTTGCATATTCTTTTGTTTCCGTACTTTGTTTTGCACGAGCAGCCCATACAAGCACCAAAGCCGCAGCCCATACGGCTTTCAAAACTTAATTGTCCGCCTGTATTTAAGCTGTTAAGTGCTTTAAGCATTGCCTCGGGGCCGCATGCGTAAAAATAATCGTAATTAATATTTTTAAGCGCGTCGGTTACAAAACCTTTTATTCCGTATGAGCCGTCGGCGGTTGTAACATATGTTTTAACGCCCAAATTTTTAAACTCACTTTCGCAAAACACTTCATCATACGTATTAAACCCGAGTACGGCACATACATTTTTGCCCTGCTTTACAAGCTTATCGGCAAGAGCGTACAGCGGGGGCACGCCAACTCCGCCTCCTATTAAAACAGGATTGGTTTTGCACTTTTCGGTATCAAATCCGTTTCCTAGTCCCGTAAGAATATCGTACACATCACCGCATTTTGCATTTGACATATACTCCGTTCCTTTGCCCACAACCTTGTATATTATTTCAAATTCGTTTTCTTTATAATTGTAAACCGATATAGGTCTGCGTAAAAACATACCGTCGAGCTTTATATTTACAAACTGACCGGGTTTAATAATTGCGTGCTCACCCTCAAAGCGCATTTTGTAAATATTTTTTGCAATTCTCTCGTTTGACAGCACCTTAAACAAGCCCTGTTTCAATTAAAATCACTCCTCATCTATTGTGGATATGGTAATTGTGGTTTCCTCAAGCACATCCAAAAGCACACGAACGGTATCGAGTGATGTAAACATAGTAACATTGTTTTCAACCGCACATCTTCTTATAAGATAGCCGTCCGTTTCCTGGCTTTGCGAATTAATATCGCGTGTGTTTATTACATAGCTTACAAAGCCGCGCCGTATTGCCGTTAAAATTTCTTCGTTGCCTTTGCTTACCTTTTCCATTATTCTTGTGCGTATGCCGTGTTCTTTTAAATACATTGCCGTACCGTGTGTTGCGGCTATGTTAAATCCGAGACGGTAAAAACGCTTTACAAGAGGCAGTGCTTCGGGTTTATCTTTATCGGCAACCGTTACAAAAATTGTTCCGTAATTTGTAACATTCATTCCCGATGCCTGGAGCGCTTTATACAATGCTCTTGTCATTTTTTTATCGTACCCTATCGCCTCGCCCGTTGATTTCATTTCGGGTGAGAGATATGCGTCAAGTCCCATAATTTTTGAAAATGAAAATGCCGGTACTTTTACAAAACAGCTTTTCTTTTCGGGCGGATAAAGCTTGGTATAACCCTGTTCTTTTAAACTTTTGCCGAGTATAACATAAGTTGCAATATCCGCAAGCGAATATCCCGTTGATTTTGAAAGGAAAGGCACTGTTCTCGATGAACGCGGATTAACTTCTATTACATATACGTCCTCATTTTTATCAACTATAAACTGTATGTTATATAAACCTTTTATTCCAATTCCCAACCCGAGTTTTTCGGTATAGTCCAAAATAGTTTGCTTTGCTTTGTCCGATACGCTGAATGTAGGATAAACCGAAATTGAGTCGCCCGAGTGTATTCCCGTACGTTCAACGTGTTCCATAATTCCGGGAACAAATACGCTCTCGCCGTCGCAAACCGCGTCAACTTCAAGCTCTTTACCAACAATGTATTTATCTACCAAAACAGGTCTGTCCTCATCTATTTCAACAGCTGTTTTAAGATATCTTCTCAAGCCGTCTTCATTTGCCACAATCTGCATTGCGCGGCCGCCCAAAACATAACTCGGGCGTACCAAAACAGGATATCCTATACGTTTTGCGGCATCCACTCCGTCCTCAATGTTTGTAACCGCCTCACCGTTTGGCTGCGGAATGTTAAGCTCATTCATTATCTTTTCAAAGCTGTCACGGTTTTCGGCTTTTTCAATTGCGTCAACATCGGTACCTATAATTTTTACACCGCGTTTCATAAGCGGTTCGGCAAGGTTTATTGCCGTCTGTCCGCCAAGCGATGCAATAACGCCCATCGGTTTTTCAAGCTCAATTACATTCATAACGTCCTCAACCGTAAGCGGTTCAAAATAAAGTTTGTCGCTTGTGGTGTAATCGGTTGAAACGGTTTCGGGATTATTGTTAATGATTATCGATTCGTAACCGTATTCTTTAATTGTTTTAATCGCGTGAACCGTTGAATAGTCAAATTCAACACCCTGCCCTATACGTATCGGGCCCGAACCGAGTACAATGATTTTTTTTCTGTCGCTTACGCGCGATTCGTTTTCATCTTCGTATGTTGAATAAAAGTACGGTATATAGCTGTCAAATTCGCTTGCGCAGGTATCTATCATTTTATATACGGGGAAAATTTTATTTTTTTTGCGCATTTGGTAAATCGCATCTTCGTCCGTTTTCCATAAATGAGCAAGGTATTTATCACTAAATCCCATTTTCTTTGCCTTTTTAAGTAAATCGATATTGCCTGTATCAGCTTCAAGCTCGCGTTCAAAATCAACTATTTTTTTAATTTTGTCAAGAAAAAACATATCAATCTGCGTTACGTTGCATATTCTCGAATGGTCAACGCCAAGCCACATAAGCTGGCTTATTGCATATATTCTGTCGTCCGTTCCCTCCGCAATATAATCCATAAGCTGGTCTACCGTCATTTTGTCTTTATCAAACTTTGACATATATAAGTGGCACACACCTATTTCAAGCGAACGGATTGCTTTTAATAAGCTTTCCTCCAGCGTTCTTCCAATTGCCATTACTTCACCCGTTGCTTTCATTTGTGTTGAAAGTTTGTTAGACGCAGTTGTAAACTTATCAAATGGAAAACGCGGCATTTTTGTTACAACATAGTCAAGCGTAGGTTCAAACGATGCGGGGGTGTTTGCAATTTGTATTTCGTCCAAAGTCATTCCCACGGCAATTTTTGCACTTACACGCGCTATCGGATAACCCGTTGCTTTTGACGCAAGCGCCGATGAACGGCTTACACGCGGATTAACTTCAATAAGATAATATTGAAAGGATTGCGGGTCAAGCGCAAACTGAACATTACATCCGCCCTCTATTTTAAGCGCTCTTATAATTTTTAGTGCGCTGTCACGCAGCATATGATACTCTTTATTTGTTAACGTTTGACTCGGTGCAACAACTATGGAGTCACCTGTATGTATACCAACGGGGTCAAGATTTTCCATATTGCAAATGGTAATTGCGGTGTCGTTTTTATCGCGCATTACTTCATATTCAATCTCTTTGTAGCCTTTTATACTTTTTTCAACAAGAACCTGCCCCACGGGCGAAAGTTCAAGTGCGTTTTTCATTATTTCGCAAAGCTGTTCTTTGTTATCAGCAAAGCCGCCGCCCGTACCGCCAAGAGTAAATGCGGGGCGCAATACAACGGGGTAGCCTATTTTTTCCGCTGCTGCAATACCCTCGTCTATACTGTGTGTTATTTCTGACGGCAAAACAGGTTCACCGAGCTGTTCGCAAAGTTCTTTAAAAAGTTCTCTGTCCTCGGCACGCTCAATGCTGTCGCTGCTTGTACCCAAAAGTTCAACCTGGCACTCGTCAAGCACACCTTTTCTTGCCAGCTGCATTGCAAGGTTAAGCCCTGTTTGACCGCCTATTCCCGGTACAATTGCATCGGGGCGCTCATATCTTAGAATTTTTGCAATATATTCCAATGTTAAAGGTTCCATATATACTTTGTCCGCAACCGTTGTATCGGTCATAATGGTTGCGGGATTTGAATTTGCAAGTATAACCTCATAGCCTTCTTCTTTAAGCGCAAGACACGCCTGTGTTCCGGCATAGTCAAATTCGGCAGCCTGTCCTATAACAATTGGTCCCGAACCTATAACAAGTACTTTTTTAATATCGTCTCTTTTAGGCATTTGTCTTACCACCTTCCATTATATCAAGAAATTTATCAAACAAATATCCGCTGTCTTGAGGTCCCGGCGCACTTTCGGGATGATACTGCACCGAAAAAACTTTGTCTTTTTTACACTCAACGCCTTCAACCGTATTGTCGAGCAAGTTTATATGTGTTATTTCAAGAGGCGTATCTTTTATTGATTGTGAGTCAACCGCATAACTGTGGTTTTGGCTTGTAATTTCTATTTTATTTGTTTTAAGATTGCGTACGGGGTGATTGCCGCCTCTGTGACCGAATTTAAGCTTATACGTTTTTGCACCGTACGCAAGGCTTATAAGCTGATGTCCCAAACAAATACCAAAAACAGGATATTTACCTTTAAGTTTTTTTACCGTTTCAATAACGGGTGTTACATCCTCGGGGTCGCCCGGACCGTTAGACAAAAACACACCGTCGGGCTTCATAAAATCTATTGCCTCCGCCGTTGTATCATAAGGTACAACCGTTACATTGCAGCGGCGCTTGTTTAAACTGCGTATAATGTTAAGTTTTATACCGCAGTCGATTGCAACCACATTAAATTTATGATTTGATGTTCTCGAATACCAGCGTTTTCTGCAGCTCACCTTTGAAACGGCGTCGTGCGGAATTTGGGTGTTTTTAAGTATTTCCACAGCCTCGGCATTGCTCATTTGCGCATCGCATATAAGAACCTTTTGAGTTCCCATATCACGTATTTTACGTGTAATTTTTCGTGTATCAACACCGTAAATACCCGGTATTGAGTTTTCTTCCAATAATTCCGAAAGAGTTTTTGTATATCGAAAGTTACTCGGCATATCGTTGTAGTCGCGTACAATAAGCGCGCCGATTGACGGGTTTTTTGTTTCAAAATCATCATCGGTTATACCATAGTTGCCTATAAGCGGATATGTCATAACCACTGCCTGATATGTATAAGACGGGTCGGACACAATTTCCTGATATCCCACCATTGACGTATTAAATACTATTTCGCACACCCTGTCGCAATATGCGCCAAAGCCGTAGCCCAAATATTCGCATCCGTCCTCCGTTACTATTTTTCTGTCGTACATTCTTGCCATACAAATTCCCCCTTAAATATAGTTGCCAAGCATTTTCCGTATACTTTATCCGAGTCAAACGGAGTGCTTTTTCCTTTTGATAAAAACAAAGAGCTGTCTATGTAATACGGGTTTTTTAAGTCAAAAACCGTAAAATCGGCATCGTTTCCAATCCTTATTTCACAATTAATTCCAAACCTCTTGTTTGGATTAACGCTTAATAATTCAATAAGCTTATTGAGTGTAATTATTTTGGTTTTTACAAGATTTGTGTACATTTCGGCAAATGCGGTTTCAAGTCCCACTACACCGTTTAAGCTGTCTTTAAGTCCGCCGCTCTTTTCTTTGGCGGAATGCGGAGCGTGGTCGGTTGCTATCATATCTATTGTACCGTCTTTTATACCCTCAACAATTGCAAGCCTGTCACTTTCACTGCGTATAGGCGGATTCATTTTAAATCTTCCGTCATCTTTTAGCATTGTATCATTTAATATTGCATAATGCGGCGCTGTTTCGCATGTAATATCCACTCCCGCTTTTTTTGCGTTTCGTATAAGCTCAACACTTTGTGCCGTTGATATATGGCACACATGGTATTTTACCTTTGTTTCCGCCGCAAGCTTAATGTCGCGCTCAATCGGTTTATATTCGCTTTCGGCGCAAATGCCTTTATGTCCGTTAAGTTTTGCATATTCTCCGTCATTAATATATCCGCCGTTAAGCAAAGAATTATCTTCGCAATGTGCCGCTATAATTTTGCCGAGCCTGCGTGCCTTAATCATTGCCTCTTTCATAATATCCGCACTTTGAATGCCCTTTCCGTCATCGGAAAAAGCAACAACACCGTCGCTTAAATTGTCCATATCCGAAAGGCAAAGTCCGTTTTCGCCTTTTGTTATTGCACCGTACGCAAGCACATTTATCCGTGCGTCTTTTTTTATGGCCTCAAGCTCTTTATTTAAATTTTGCATACAATCGGGAACGGGGTTTAAATTAGGCATTGCGCATACCGTTGTATAACCGCCTCTTGCCGCCGCATAAGTACCTGTTTTTACCGTTTCTTTGTATAAAAAACCCGGTTCACGCAGATGAACGTGTACATCTGTAAAACCGGGGAAAACATACAAATGATTACCGTCATTTGCAGATAAAGCGTCACTGAAATAACTGTGAATACAAATATCGGATATTTTGCCGCCGCTGATATAAATATCGGCATCGGCAAATTTACCGCTTATATATACGCAAGCATTTTTTATAATTTCGGGTTTACCGTTTTTAATAATTATATCCGACATAGTGTTCTCCCTTCAAAAATTAAATTGCATAAAAATACATTTATTACTTATAATTATACAATTGTTTTAAAAATTTGTCAATAAATGACGTACTGTGTTTATTTCCAAAAATAGCCCTTGCAATACGGCAAGGGCTATTAAAATACACAAAAAATTTTTACTGTGCAAAAAGCGCACACCAAAATATTATACAATATACATTGCATACATATCAAAATATATTTTATACCAATCTTGCCGGCATCACGGTACCGCATTTAAAGATTACATATATTTTACCATATGTTTAAAGAGTTGTCAACCGATTTTTTTGATTTTCTTGAATATATATGCAAATAGTTTAACTTTATATTTACAAAGCTTTTTTTATATGATATAATCAAACATATAATTATAATGAAAAGGATGATAATTTGCTATGAAAAAATTGTTATTATTTGCATTGGTATTATCGGTAATTGTTTCATCCGCATTATATGTATCGGCAGGCACCGGGGAGAACACACAAAAATATGAATACATAATGCCTATGGAATATACAAACATAGAGCGGATTCAAAATTGCTATATTGCATGGGATAACCGTGAAAAATGTGCACTTTACGGATTAAACGGCGAAAAAATTTCGGATGATTACGACTATATAGGCGCTTTTGTTGACGAGCAAATCGCGTCTGCATCAAAAGACGGCAAATACTATGTAATAAACAATTTCGGAGCGGCTATAGGTGAGTTTGACGGCAGAATAATTGATATATCCGATTATATTCTTGTAAACTTAACCTACTCAAATGAGGACGGCAGACCTTTTTCGTATTACGAAGGCGAATTCGGTGTATATACATATACGGGCGAACTTATAAAAACATTACCGTACAGCAAATTCAATACTCCCAAAAATTGGGGAATTGGCATTACATTTGCGGGAAAGCGTTTGTTTTTCAAAAAAAATGACAAATGGGGTGCTTTGGACGAGAATTTTAATGTTGCGATAGAACCTCTTTATGATGAAATATACCCATTCTACAATAAGGACGGCAATATAACGGTTGCAATACAAAACGGCAAGTACGGACTTATAGATAAAGACGGGAATATTGTTGCCGATTTTGTTTACGATACAATTAATCCGCTTTACAACAACGGAAAAATTAACGCATACCGAACCGTGCAAGGCGAAACTTATATGAAATTTCAAGGTGAAAAATACGGACTTTTCGACAAGTACGGCAAAGAAGTAAAAAAGCTTGATGAATTGATACCGAAAGCCTTGTACGATGAGTATAATCTTATACAGGTATGTACAAAAAACACGCGTTCCGACAGCGATGAATACGGCGAACTGTCGGGGCTTATCGACTTTGACGGCAACACCGTAATACCTGTTGAAAACACAAATATATGGAATATATCCGAGGGATTTATTACAGCACAGAAATCTTATGACCATTGCGGATATTATGATTTAAAAGGCAATGAGATTACCGAATTTAAATACAGAATGACATCGCCTTTTTCGGACGGACTTGCTTTTGTTTCAAGCTGTATAAATGATGAGTGGAAAAACGAAGTAATAAATACAAAAGGCGAAACGGTATTTAATACAAGCGGATGGGCAGGCGGTTTTTACGGCGGAATTGCTGAAATTGAAACAGGTAAATTTATAGACGAAAACGGTAATGTTGTTATTAACAATCACGAGTGGGAAACCGTTTCGGGGCTTGATTGGTGGAGTTATAAAGGCGGGGGAACATTTATCGTTTCAGACGGCAGCCGTTACGGTGTTGTAAAATACACAAAATTTATTTCACCCTGGGCAAAGGACGCGGTAGACAAAGCCGAGAAAATAAAACTTATAAATACAGATAACAATTATAATTATACATCACCCGTTACACGTGAGGATTTTTGCGAACTTATATATAACTATTTATGTAACTATACCAAAGAAAATAACACAATTAATATAAAAAATCCGTTTACCGATACCGATAATGCACATATAGCTATTTTAAACTCGGAGGGGATTATAAACGGTAAATCACCAACGGAATTTGCACCTAATGATTATCTGACTCGTGAGGAAGCCGCAACAATAATATTTCGTTTAATAAATAAAACATACAAAAATTGGACTACGACCGATATATACTTTGAATTTGCCGATAACACGCAAATTTCGGATTGGGCAATGAACGGCATTCAAACTTTATGCAATATAGGTATTATGAACGGAGTAGAAAACAACAAATTTGCTCCGCAAAATCCATATACAACCGAACAAGCCGTTGCTACACTTGTGAGAGTATATAATAATTTTGCCGAAACGCAAAATAAATAACAAATGTATTTTTAAAGAGGGATTTTACACATTGCTTTGCAATGAATGTGTAAAATCCCTCTTTAATTAATAAATACCCTTTTTATTACACATACTTGATTTTTAAATTTCATTTGTAATGTGTCGAAAGACATTTTGTTACAACTGTAGCCGCTGTGCCTAAAATCATTGAATAAAAACTGCCTATACTATAATACTTAATATATCTTTAAGCGAACTTACCTTGTAATCGCACAAATCATCCGCTCCGGCTTTTTCAATGTTTCCGCCCGATATACCTATGCACGAAAATCCCGCGAGCTTTATTGACACAATTCCTGCCGAGCTGTCTTCAACTCCTATAACTTTTTGCCGTCTTTCAAACGGAATACCGAGTCCCACCCTTGCGGTTTCGGCATAAAGCCACGGATGCGGTTTTGCCTCAAGTTCGCCGAGTGTTCCGGGGCGTCCGCCGCCCAAAGCCTGACCCGCTGTAATAATACAATCGTAAAATTCGTTTGGGTCGCCCATATCAAGCTGTTTAAATGCCGATATTATTTCGGGCATTGCTTTTTCGTACAATCCGCTGGTTACAAGTCCTATTTTTATACCCTCACCTTTAACGGCGGTTAAAAATTCTTTTAAATGCGGCGCGGGGGTAAAAGCGTCTTGCTTACCCCTGCCATACATTATTTCGTTCATTTCGTAATTTACAATTTCAAAATAATATTTTCTTGCAAGCTCCAAACTCTCGCCTTTTGCATACTTATTTATCATATATTGCAAATGTTCCGACACGCTGTGTCCCGAAATAAAAGGTTCGTCTTCCGCCTCATATTTAAATTCGTTGTTATTTAATAGTTTTGCCGTTGCTTTTTCTATAACCCACATCCAAAAACTTTCGGAATGTACGCTTGTACCGTCCAAATCCATTAATATTGCTTCGGCTTTAGGCTCAAATCGTGTTTCGCGCAGCGGGTAAATTGCGGGATACCCCATACCGCTTTTAACACAGCATAATTTTTTGTCGGCAAATTCCACTATATCTATTTTACCGTCGGCGGGAGTGTATATGTTTTTTACTCCGTCCTTTTGTACTTCAAAAAATTCATTTTTGGTTATTTTATTCATTTTACTATCCTCAATGTAATTATCTTTTTTGCCTCCGCAATATGAGTTTTGCTGATTTTTTCTGTAATTTCCTCCGTCATTTTGCATTTACAGAGTTCGCCGTCGGTATTAATTGTAACTTCCTGTCGGCTGTCGGTTGTATTGTAGTATCTTACAATTATTCCGTTTCCGTCATCAGCTCTTTTAACCGCCGTAACGTGAATATTTTTGTTGTCTATTGCAAAAAGACTGTTTTCTTTTGCAAGTGTTCCTTTGCCTCTGCCCGATACCGCACATTTAACCCCCGCAAAAATCTCTGCCGCTTTGTTGGCAAGCTTTGTGTAATCAACACTGTCAAAGTGCATTGCATATTCGTAAATATGCAGTCCGGGGCATTGTACACCCTCGTCTTCAAGCTCGGTTTGTTTTTCCTCCGATACTGCAAGCTTTATTCTGCACGCACGTATTAATGTAAGTGCCATTGTGTAATTATCAAACACTTCATACTCAAAAAGACCTTTCGGCATAACCGCAAATCCGTTTTCGCCGTCGGTAACCGCCGCAAACGAACGAAGCGGCTGCATACCGAATGCCTGTTCAACCCAACCCGTGGAGTCGGGAACTTTTATATTGTGTTTAACCGTATCAAAATGACTGTCACAAACCGAAAAATCGGTTTTTATTTCCGTTGGGAAATTAACGCGGAGCCAATGGTCCTTTGCCGTATTGTTAACTTCTGCCTTTACCTTTATAAAATCAGCGTCGTTATCAAGCGTATATGTAACTTTTACAGGAATTTTTGTGTAAATATCGCTTGGATTTACCGCACAGCTTTCCGGTACTTCAAAATCAAACTCCGCGGCAACACTGCCGGTTAATTCACCGCTTTCGGTTGTGTAAACTTTTGCATTTGCACCGAGCGACATAAATTTTTTGTCAAATTCGGGTGATACGTGTTTCCACGCATTGCCCACCTCGCCCTGCGATGTAAAATAATTAAGATTTTTGTACTGCTTGCCTGTTGGTTTATATAATACGTCTATAGTTCCGTTTCCGTTTACGGTTGCTTTGATTTTACTGTTTTCAAGCGTATTTCCGGATGCAATGCCGTCTTTCTTTATAAGCGCATTTTTTGCGGGTTTAACCTCATATGCACGATAACCGAGCGCCGGCACATTTTTAAATTTGGCGTAAAATCTGTGATTTACACTGTTTAATATTGTAGGCACTTCCCAAATACTGTCAACAAACACACTCGATTTTTGGCTTGTAATTGCCTGCATTTCAACACCGTCAATTTTAATACCGTTTCCAAAATTATCCGGTACATCAATATCAACAGGTACAATAACATCACGTTCAAAAGGCAGCGAATTGTAAACAATAAGTAAAACCGCGTCTTTTTTAAGTCCGTCAGGCGAAAGATTTTTTGCAATTTCAATCATAGCGTCATCGGTTACAATATCGGCAATGTCTTTGGCTTTACGGTAACGGTATTCCATATCCTTGCACACCTCGTCGGGCGCACAGCCGCCGTTTGCGTCGTGGCTGTGGCAAGATAAAAGATATCTCCAGCCGCGTGTCAAATAATTTTTGCTGTCATATCCCGAAAGTGCGTTAAGCGGTTCGGCAATATATGCAAGTTTAGTGTATGCGTCAAAATCCGCCTGTTTTAAATATGTTCTTGCGCTTATTGTCCCCGGAAAAAGATATGTCCACTTGCCCTCTTTAAGATACGAGCGTCGCTCACCTTTTAAAACCGTCATTTTGTCTTTGTCAAGATATTTTTCCGCATCTTTCCAAAACTGTTCAAGGTTTGTGTGCTCTATCTCAATTTTGCCTTTAAACATTTCTTTTGCGTCTTTAATAACTTCGCTTTCACGCGGAAATGCAACCGATATATCGTGTCCGTTCATTCCCAAAAATACGGGTGTTGTAAAATGCCCTTTTTCTTCTTCAAGCATATCAAGTATTGCTTCTTTAAGATTTTGTTTATTGTAATTTGCAACGGGTGATTTCAAATCGTAATTAACACCCGCACCCACATAACCATCGGCAGGTCTGAACGGAACTTCGTCAAACTCGCCCCATATATAATCTTTGCTCCAAACTCTGTTTCTCGATACGGCTCTGTGTACCTGATAATACCAATTGTAACGGCAGTAAAGCGCAAATCGGCTTGCAAGCATTTTTGTTCCGTCGGGTGCCTCCCATACGTATTCCGCCGGTGCCTCATCGTGAGATATACCGCGATAAAACATCATATGAGTAAGACCAAAATCGGCAAAAATCTGCGGCAGCTGTCCCGTCTGCCCCCAAGATGACGGAGTATACGCAACCGTTCCCGTTTTGCCGCCGTATTTTTCAACCGTTTTTCTACCAAACATTAAATTTCGCACAATAGCCTCGTGCGAAATTGTAAATTCCTCGGGCAATGTAAAGTACGGACCTATAATAAGCCGCCCCTCTTTTATAAATTTTTCAACCTGTTCTCTGCGTTCGGGACGCATTTCAAGATAATCGTCAATCATAATTGAGTGACCGTCCATTGTAAACGAATGGTACTCCGGATCGCTTTCCAATATGTCAAGCGTTGTATCAAGCATTATAAGCAAATTTCGGCGCGTTTTTTCAAAACTTCTGCGAAACTCCCTGTCCCAATGCGTGTTTGATACCACATCAATTTTTTTTACTTCCATAATTATACCTCGCACTTTATTTGATTTTTATATATGATGCCGACTGCGGCGGTACAGTAAGTTTGCCGTTATTTAATTTTGCCGCACCGTTAAATTGATAAATAACCTCTCCGAGTTCTTCGCCAAATTCACACACTCCCTCTTTAGCCGACGGATTAATAGCAACAAGTATATCACCGCCTCGTTTAAACACGAGCGGATAAGTGTCTTTTTTGGCATTTATAATATCAATTGACGCCTCAGATTGCAAACTTATTTGATTTTTTCTTATATTTATTTGCAATTTAAGCTCATTCATTATAGAGTTTTTATCGTTAATTTGTTTTTTTACGGTCGGTCTGTCATCGTTCGGGTCAATCATTATGTATAAATTATCGGGTGATGAAAGAGAAAATCCCGCGTTTACACTGTCGTCCCATTGCATAGGGCTTCTTGTACCCGTACGTTCATATCCGCCCTCAACCGATTCAATATTATCCAAATATCTCATACCTATTTCATCACCGTAATAAACAAAAGGCGCTCCCGGCATAGCCATTAAAAATGCAAATGCCACTTTTGTTTCTTTTTCATCGAGCGTGTATGATATTCTTGGTGTATCGTGATTTCCCGACGGAATACACATAAGACCCTTTCCGCCCGTTTTTTCAACATTTTGCATATATAAATCGAAAAATGCCGAAACATCGCCCTCGCCTTTTTTCGAAAAATACGGATTATCAGTTCTGAATAATTCTTTGTAATGCGAACCTGCCGTAGGCAAAAGAAAGTCCATATCAAATCCTGCAATTAACGCCTTGTCGGGCATTCCCCATTCCGATACAAAAGCCGAATCGGGATATTTTGCTTTTACTTTTTTAAATACGTCCTGCCATAATTTTATTGTTTCGGCAAATCCGTCATCCGCTTTAACAAGCGACATTGCCATATCGACTCTAAAACCGTCACAGCCCATACCGAGCCAAAAGCATATAACGTCAATCATTGCCGCACGGGTTGACAGCGCGTCCTCGGAGTCAACAGCCGATTGCCAGCTTTCGGTTACTTTTGCAAAGCCGTAATTAAGCGCAGGCTGGGTTGCGTAAAAATTTACTCCAAATCCGCCGTCACGCTGTGAAAACCCTCTCATAGTACCGCGTATACCGCTGTAGCCGTCACAGCTTTTCCAAACGGAATCCGTCCATATGTATCTTCCGCTGTATTCGTTTTTTTGCGGTTTTAATGACTCTTGAAACCACTTGCAGGTAAGCGATGTATGCCCCGGAACAAGGTCGAGCATTACTCTTATACCCTTTTTATGTGCTTCGTCAAATAAACGCTTTAAATCATCATTTGTACCATATCTCGGTGCAACTTTGTAATAATCTTCAACATCATAACCTGCGTCCGTAAACGGTGACTCAAAACACGGATTGAGCCATATTGCGTTAAATCCCATGTCGGATATATAATCGAGTTTTTCGATTATTCCGTTTATATCACCTATTCCGTCCGAATTTGTATCTTTAAATGTTTGCGGATATATTTCGTAAAAAACCGCATTTTTTAACCATTCCTGCATATTAAAATCCTCCTTAAAATTTTTATTTATGTTAATATTCCAGGTTCTTTAATAAATTTTTTGTATAATGCATAAATCCAAAGTCACTTGGATGTATATTGGTATCTCCGGCATAAAATTTCAAATTATGAGGAAGAAGATTCATTCCGTTTATCACATTTGTTATTCCGTATTTTAAAGCGGATTTTTTGATAATGCCTGACAGTTCTTCAAAACTTACGGCTTTTGACTCATCAATGTCATATCTCCAAATCGGAGTTATAACATTGATTATTTTTGGGTCATATATCGCTGTAAGCGTATTAAAATAATCATTAATATTATTTTGAAGTGATACCTTATCGTTACATACGTTCCAATCATTTGTTCCGTATGCAACAATAACTATATTGGGGTTCACATACAAATCCTTATCGAGAGATTTGCTATTATAAACATAGCCGCCGACGCTTTGATTTAGCAATTCCATTTTCAACTCTCGCGCTATTTGTACAGGATAAGCCGATGACGGGAACTTTGCGTCCATTCCTTGTGTTATGGAATCTCCAAGACACAATAATAATTTATCCTCTTTTTTTACGGGTTTTACCGTTGCATTTTCATCAACTTCAAAATTCACAATTCCAATTTCCAAAAGATGCGGCAAATATATTGTAATTCTGTGTTTTGTGCGACCGTTATCCGGTATGTTAAAAACTACAGTTTCTTCACTATCGGCTGTATCTTTACCTATGGTTTCCGTAAAAATATTATCAATATATAAATCAAAATAGCCTACATCCCTCGCTCTGCAAATAATTTTGCAGTCTATTTTTACATAAGAAGAATCGGTAATAAAATCAAATGATATTCCCGATGCACATACAGATCTTGCTATTAAGCCATCGTTAATGCAGTATGCCATTTGCTGCTTTTTTGTAAATCTCTCAAAAAAAACAGTATCGTTTTTTGAATAAATATTGTACGCCCCTTTAGTTATATTTCTTATTAAATCTATGTTCATATGTATCTCCGCTCTCTATTTCTTTTCAGTCTCAAAATCACAGCTTTTTGCATATATACCGTAAATTTGGGTATATGCATTGTCCTGCCCTATTTCAACAATGGGGTCATTTTCGTTAATGTGTATATCCTCCAAAATAATATTTCGATATACATTGTTGAACTCATCATAACTATCCATTTTTTCGAGTCCTTGATTACCCGTTGATTTTCCAAGACGCTCGGGCGCTATATGGAGCGTTTTGGCACGTGCCCTGCGATTTATATATACGGGATTTTCTTCGCTGTCCATCATAATACTCATACGGTTTTTATCATTATCGATGTTTATAAATACATTTTTGTATGCTATATTTTCAACAAGTGCAAGTTCGCTCCCGTACCACGTTGTAATATTCATAGCAACAACACTTAAACGTATAAGGTAAATATCTTCAAACTTAATGTTGCGTATAGCACAAGGTTTGTTTCCGCACCATATTTCAAGCGATTTACCCCAATCGCACCACATTACACAGTTTTTAACGATTATGTTTTCAACGTCTTCGGTTTCGTCTTGTAAATATGCACCCCTCGCAACAAAGCAATCGTCAAACGAACGTACAAAACTGTTTTTAACCGTTACGTTTTTGGATGCGCAAATATCAATTCCGTCACTGTTGTATCTCCATTGCCCTATTATTTTAATATTGTCAATTACTATATTTTCACAGTGATTGCGCACAATAAGCGACCAAAACATAGAATCTTTAAGCGTAATACCCTCAACGTATACATTTTTGCAATTGTAAAGCACCATATTTGAGCATATGTACCCTGCCTCCGACGGCTCTTTTTCTACTCCGTGTTTTATTAAATCGTCGTAAATGTCACGTCCGCCCTCATTATAATCGTCACCTCGCCTGTACGGTGATGAATCTATAATTCCTCTGCCCGTAATTTTAATATCCGACGCGTCTTTTGCAAATATTACACCGTATACAACTGCGCCCTCGTCAAGGTAGAGTGTTTGTCCGCTTTCGAGCCATATAAGCCCGGCTGAATGCTTTCCTTTTCCGTAATATATTATATCGCCGTTCGGTTTTTGCGACGGCGGATTTATAAATACGTGGAGCGCATTATGGTATCCGTCGGGTTCAAACGTAAACTGCATTGGCCTTTCAATATTTAAAGCAACTTTGTTTCCGTCACGTTTATCGGAAAGTTTATATTCCAAAGGTCTTATTTCGTATTCGTTAAATCCCTCTTTAACTTCAATTTCCAATTTTGAACTTTCGGTAATATCGCATGTTACAAAGTATGCATCCTCTGTTTGCTCAAGCGGGCGCTGTGTGCCGTGAAAAACGTGATTGAACGGCATTGCTGATACCCGTACTTTGTTTATATCCAATTCTTTTCCGTTAAGTTTTACCGTGTATGTTTTCATAATACCACCTATATATTTCTGTTTTTTAATGTTGTGTTTACAAAACAATAATCATTATTCCATTTTCCCTGCGACTCGTTTGACGGGTGACACCATACGCTATCCTCTTTAAAGAACGAACTCGGGTTAGCGTCAAATGCCTCTCCCACCTGCAGGTGGTGCGGTCCCAACAAATTACGCAAATTATTTACAAGAGTAATTTCTATTTTGTTTTCACCGGCTTTAAGCAGGTGTGATATATCTTTTGTATACGGCTCCCACATAAATGTTGTATCTTGTCCGTTTACTTTAAATTTAACAACGTTTATACCTGTTTTTTCAAAATTAATCATATAATCGGTATCGTTTACATTAATTGTTTTTGAAACGGTTATTTCACCCGAAAAGAAAGGATAACCGCAGCGTTCAATATTTGTAAGCGGTATTTCGCTTTGAGGTTTTACAATTGTAAATTCACCCGTGTAGCGTGACGCGTTGCGATCAAGCTCGGTGTATTTGTTAAAATCGGTTTTGACCGCAAAATTACCCGTTAAATATACGGTTTCAATTTCGGTATCGTATGCAAGCTTGTTTTTTTCGCTCTCAAAAACATAGCCGTTTTTAACGTTTTGGTACACATCGGGTGACTGTACAAAATCAATGTTGAGTTCAAATACATTTTCACCCTCTTTAATATATTTTGTAACATCAATCTTTTTAAATGTTCTGTCCCTAAAAAATCCGCAAATATCTTTTTGTATTAATTTGCCGTTTACTTTTATGTCAAACTTTTCGGGTGTTTCGCATACCAAATACATCTCGCTCGGTATATCCAAAACTTTAGCTTTAAATACGCATTTTACTTTTACGGGTCTTTCAAGTTTTATGGCACGCTCCGAAACATTAAGTATGTATCCGTTTTTTTCTATAAGCTCGCCGTCAAAATAATAGTCGCAAAAATCAAGCGTTAATGAATTTTCGGTACAGCTTTCAATGTGCCAGCCGCCCGATAAATCAATAGGTTTTTGTATCTTTGGCAAAGGCGCATATTCTGTCTCGCCGCTGTCTATAACCACAAGACTTTCGTACGGGTGAAATACATAATCTTTGCAAAGCGGCAGCATATCGCCCGTTTCAATGTCAAGTTTTTTGCCGCATACGTTAATTTGCGTATTAATTGCTTTTTTGCTTGTATTTACAAAATAGTGCATACTAAATCCGTCAAATTCACGTTTTGCATATGTAATATCTTCGCTCGACACAACGGAGTTTTCTTTAATTTTATCGGCAGTTGTAATAACGCCGCCGCTTTTTTTGTAGTCATCTATAAGTTTTTTTGTGTTGTCCAAAAGAATTGTATCGTTGAGTATGATAACCTTTGTATACCGCTTTTTGCCTATTGTAAATGTGCCGCCGCCTGCCGAGCCGTGACGTTCAATTAAAATTTCATCGCCCAAATGAAAACGCACATGTTTTCTTTCAAGGCACATTATTGTATCTATCAGTTTTTCGTGAAGTACGTCAATTTTTTCTCTGCCGCTTTCAAACGAATTGTAATAACTCCAAGCCGTTGTTTGCGGATGAATTATAAGCACATCAACATTTTCGCTTCCCTCGCTCATAAGCATACCTATGCGGCTCATTGCGTTGTTAAATGTTTTGCAATATTTCCACCAGGGCTGCTGAACATACATAGCGGGCGGATAATCTCTTTTACGCTGTCCGCGTATGGAATACCCCTCAAGATGCTGGCATAAAAGCGTTGCGCCGCCGCGTACCATTTGCCATTCAAAAAGTCCTTTTAATTCGTCCTGACCTATATTGTGTCCCGTCATTGCAAATGTTTCGGAAAGTATTTGTTTTTTACCCAATTGCTGTGCCGCCGAACCTAACTGATACATTGTAAGGCAGTTTGGAAATCTTCGCATAAGCCAATCCATACCGGGTATTGAAAAATACTCATAGTGCGGCATACAAGCGCCGTTTGTTTCAAGCTGTTTAAAAAGTGTTTCCTCCGCCAGCAAATGCCCCGTAAATTTAAGCGAATGAGCATTGCACCAATCATAAATTTGTTTCATAAAATTTTGACTGAACATTTCGGTAACGTTTTTCCAAAACTTTATTCTTGTATTTTTCCAATCGCCCGTTTCAAAAAACAGCTCATTAAGTTTTAAATAAAGGTCTTCGCCGTACTTTTGCATATATGTATCTCTAAAATCAAAACTCCAGGGAATACCTTTTCTCGATATTTGAGGTTCATCGGTAAAAAAACCGTCCAAATTGTTTTTAAATCTATCATAGTACGGTACATAAATATTGTCTATAAAGCATTTAACCGCGTCTTTTGAAAGTGTATCAACATAAAACGGGTTTACTTCATAATAAAATCTTAACTCTCCTATATGACATATTGTGTTTTCACCGTCGGCATTTTCATCACAGCGCAAATACTTTTGCTGAAATTTTACTCCTTTTGAATTTACAATACCGCCGCCAAATCCGCTCGGCCATCCGTTTTCATCGTATGCCCAAGTATGCATACCGTGTGTTTTCCCCTCATCTATGGCCGCCTTTACATTATCAAACCATTCATCACTCATATACTCGGTTTGCAGTCCGCCGCGCGCGTGCATAAAATATCCGCCGATACCCGCGTCGTGCATAATATCTATCTGTCTTTTTGTTTCATCTGTGTTAAGCTTTTCGTTCCACGACCAAAACGGAATAGGTCTGAATTTGTTGTCAATATTTTTGAAATCCATTGTATACCTCCTGTGATATATATGCCAATAAGGCAAGAGAGAGCTGAAAGATTGTAGAAAACATTCGTTGTCGGGCAATACGTGTTCAACTCCCTCTTGCCTAGGCAAGCAAAATTATATATTTTACTTGCCTAATTTTTGCTTTTTATATTTTTACAATTCTTTTTCTGCTATTAAAATAATTTTGTGCGTATTGATATCGCTTATAAAACACTTAATTTTGCTTACACCCGTAATATCTATGGGGTTTGTTTCGTAAGATGTAATACTTTTTGTTTCGATATCGTATTTTTTAATATCTGCCTTTTCAAGTTTGGTGTATGTTTTGCCGTCAATTTCTTCTTCACTGTATCCGCAAATTATAATTGTACCTTTGTAAATATTTTCATCGGATTTTATAATGCTTGCGGTAAATGCGGCAGTGTTTGAGCTTTCATCCACAATTATTTTATCGCCGAATATACCAAATCCGCCATCGTTTGATGTTGTAAACAAATACTCATAACTGTGCGGCAAAAATACATTTGCATTTTGCTGTGACGATATACTGTCAGCTATTACAAACCTGTATTCGCTGTCGGCGCTCATAAGCTCCGCAAAATCCATTTTAACCGATTTGTTATCGTCGGCAATTGTGTAATTTATGTTAAGTTTTTCGCCGCTGTCTGCTTTTTTAATGTATATTTTATCCTGCACACCGTCCAAACTTACGGGTGTTGAAAATGATACGTTAACAGTTGTTGTACCTATAGACACAATTTTGCTTCCGTCAAAGGCCACATCGCTGCCGTTGTAATCGTATGCGTTTACTTCGTTTAAAACAGGAATAACCGTTCCGTCTTTTTTTGTGTTTGTGTAAACATTTGTGCTCTTTTTTGAAAGTGCGCCCGATATTGTACCGCTTAAACTGCTGTCACTGTTAAATGCAATGTTAAGCTTTGCGGCTTTATCGGTATTGATTTTTAAAACCGCGTGACGTTGGTCGGCGCTTTCAACCTCGTAGTCAAGCACATCGCCCGTGTAGCTGTCGGTAACGGTAAAATCGCCGTTTTCGGGTGCACGGTCAAGATATTCCGAAAAAGCAACATCGGTACGCAAAGATGTATCGTCGCCGCTCAAATAATCTGCCACAATTTTAACATAATCATCATTTGAATAATTCGTTATAAATATATTGTCATATTGTCCCTTTTTAAAATTTCCGTCTTGTTGTAAAAATGCAAGTCCTTTAAATTTGTTATAACCATTATCGCTTTTTAATGTTCCTTGAACGGAATTTGTTATTTTGTTGCCATCCAGCCACACAT
>OIXG01001484.1_pt1 | contig 22088 bp, 20 predicted proteins | sample 1587731 | NCBI WGS metagenome assembly OIXG01 (sample SAMEA3888908, study PRJEB22519) | human gut metagenome | biome: human gut; feature: human-associated habitat; material: faeces | place: Denmark | collected 2010
CATCCCGAAGGATCACATCAAGTTCCTTGTCGGAAAGGGGCTTCTTCAGCACATAGCGGTTGATCAGCCTGATACATTCACGGGCTTCTTCTTTGGTCAGGTCATTGTCTTGAAGCGTAAGGATATATCGGTAGAAAGCATCATTGCGCCCATCACCTTCACCAAGGGATTTGAAGTCAATATCCGTCTTTACCGGAATCAACCACTTGGGGAGTTCTTGAATTTCATCTTCAGGAACATCATACAGAATGGGCCTATCTTCATTCATGTACTTCAGAACTTCATAGCTGTTCCGGGAACCAATCTTTAGATCAGCTTCAAGGCCCACAGCCAATGTTGCTTTTGTGCGGTTACTTTTGACTAAATCCGGGGTGTTCTTGAACAGGAAGTGCTTTCCTCTGGAAGTGGTGTAAACCCGGCATTTCAAATTCAGGTTTTCCACGATATTCAACAGGATTACCGATTGTTCCATATCGTCAACATCCACCAAAATAGTTTCATCCGATAAAATACCGGCATATTCTGGAAGATTCTTGACTTGCTCAAATGAAAGAAGTTCGTCAGCAGTAGCGTTTTTGAAGGGCATCAGACATTTCTTCTCTTTGGTTGGAACATAGCCTTTATACAACTGCACCAATAATCACCCCTTCCGTGATTTACTTGCTTCATGGTCAAGTCCCCTTATTCGGTTACAGGAACCAGACTGTGAATCACGCTGACAGCCATGCCCATAATCTTCAGGCGGTTGGGATCATCAATGAAGATAGTGGGAACCTTACCAGAGCCGCCTTCAAGATAACAGGTCATGGAAGCATCGTGGAAGTTGATACGCTTCAGGGTAACGGGGCCATCGTCAATGGACACGGCCACAAGGGAACCATTGGTGGGGAAATCTTCAGCGGCCTTAAACATAATCATATCGCCAGTGTGGATTCCGTACAGGGCAAAGCCATCATCAGAAGCGGTCATGCCGAAATCAGCGTTCAAAGTAAATTCTTTCATTTTGATACATCCTTTCAATCTTCAATCAGGTTTTCAACGGGAACATTCAGGGCCTTGGCAATCTTACCAACGGTAGCGGGTTTTGCATCTTTTCCGCTTGTAATTCGCTGATAGGTTTGATAACGAATTTCTGCAACCTTACACAGATCGTAAGGATTCATGCAAGCATTCGCCATAGCAATTTCCAGCTTTCGCTTATTGGCAATCATTTTTTCACCATCCTTTTGATTATTGTCAAATACGGGTTGACAGAACTGTATTGGTCTGCTACAATCACATTATAACCAACCAATATAGTTCTGTCAAGTGTAAAACAACAGCCTATTAGAATAATTTTGGTCTATCCATTTTCGCTGTAATATGGTACACTTCTTTTTAGAGGTGATCCAATGACGATTTCGGAAAAGATCAAAGCAATCAGAAAAGAGCGTGGACTAACCCAAAAGCAATTTGGTGATCTGTGTGGAATCCATGAAGTTCAAATTCGAAAATATGAACGGGGCGAAGTAACCCCCAAAATGGAGAACATCAAGAAAATTGCTGATGGTTTGGGCGTTCACCCATCCGATTTGATTGGCCCGGAATGGTTTGATATGGAAGCTGGCCCGGAAAGGCTCACTGAACTAAGGGATTCTGTAAATACTCTCGTTGCTGTCGGTAAAGTGTTTGGAGAATCCGCTTCAGATTTGCTTTCCAAGTTTTCGGAACTCAACCCTTCTGGTCAGCAAAAGGCCCTTGATTATGTTTCTGACTTGACTGAACAGGCAAAGTACCAGAAATAAAAAAAAATAACCGCCCCGGTGCTGGAACACCGAAGCGGTTGTGGATAATCAAAGGGCAAGCCCAATGATCCCCGAACAGGTTCATTATATCACTTGGCCTATTGAAAATCCACACTTTCAAGAAAGGTCAGGTGAATTTAGTATGCGTGCGCCTAATGGGTTTGGCACCGTGGCCCGGTTATCCGGGAACCGGCGTAGGCCCTTCATCATCAAGAAAACCATAGGTTGGAATGACAAAGGCCATCCCATCTATGACATTATCGGCTATGCGGCCACACGGGAAGAAGGCTTGATGATCCTATCAGAATACAACCGTGATCCTTGGGATGTTGACCGGGCCAAAATCACCCTTCAACAGCTTTTTGACCTCTGGAAAGAAAAGAAGGCCCCGAAGCTGGGGGAATCCAACAGGGCTTCCATGACCTCTGCCTATAAATACTGCAAGCCACTTGAACGGAAGCCATATAAAAGCATCAAGGCTTTCCAAATGCAAGAAACCATTGATGGTTGTGGGAAAGGGTACAGCACCCAAGCGGCCATCAAGAACCTGTGGGGCCACCTTGACCGGTTTGCCCTTGAACTGGACATCATTTCAAAGAGATATTCCGAACTGCTGACTTCTGATCCGGTTCCTGAAACAAGCCGCCTTCCGTTCACCAACGATGAAATCAAAACGGTGTGGGAACATCAGTCTGATCCTTGGGTTGATACTGTTTTGATCTTGCTATATTCCGGGTGGCGTATCTCTGAATTTTTGAACCTGAAACCTGAAGATATAGACTTGAAGGAAGGCACGATGAAAGGCGGCACCAAAACGAAGGCCGGTAAGAACCGCATTGTTCCCATCCATCCAAAGATCAGGCCATTGATTGAACGGCGGCTTGCCGAAGGCGGCCCCCGGCTGATCAGCTACAACGGGAAGATTTGCAATCAAACCCAATACCGGATATTTTGGGCGGATATTATGAAGGCCCTGAAGCTGAACCATACCCCGCACGAATGCCGCCACACCTTTGAAACCAAATTGGATAGCGCCGGGGCCAACCGGAAATGTATTGATTTGCTCATGGGTCATGTGTCCAAGGACACGGGAAACCGGGTCTATAATCACAAGACTTTGGACGAACTGAAGGCCACCGTGGAACTGATTCCATAGGGTTCAGAGAATTGAACGCTAAACAGTTCAAAGGTGCTAAACAGTATCGCATTAGTAACACAGAACCCCGGAAGTGCTTGAAATACAAGCCTTCCGGGGTTCGTTTATTTTATTATATCACAAAAAGCAAAGCTCGTAAACTCCATATATGCGGTAATTTTTTCATTTTCCGCGATCTCGGCGTACAGAGGCGTGTCATCCGCGCCGAACCAAACGGCGGTCTCGATGGTATGGCCGTCCGCCTCGCTCTCAAAGCGCAGGCGCAGAGCGCGGACGGTCCCGCCGCCATAGCTGAGGTCTTCCTCGCCGCGCTCGAGCAGCCAGCCCTCTCCGACGGCGCGCAGCGCGAGCGGGACGCAGCTCACGGCGTTGACGCCGCCGATGGGTCCGCCCGCGTTGAGCACGAGACCGTCGTATTCAAGCCTGAGCGCGTCCTCGCCGAGGCACGCCGTCACGCCCGCGAGCAGCTCGGGCGCGAGGACGGTGACGCGCGTTTCCGTCCCGTCCGCGTCGAAGCGGAGCGTGCAGCGCACATCTTCCGTCTCGCCCGCAAGAGCGACCTCGGCGGCAGCGGCGTAGGCGAGGGGCGCGGCGTATCGATCCCGCACCCGCTCGGCGCGCGCGTCGGTCTCCTTTGTGCAGGCGGTGAGCGGAAGCAGGAGCAAAAGGGCGCTGAAAATCGCGGCGGCAAGCTTTTTCATCGGTCGGCCTCCCTGAAAATGATCTGCTCATTTTTATGCCGCGCTTGCGCGGCCTATGTCCCGCGCGGGAAAAAGAGTTGCCCTTTGGCGCGAACTGTGTCATAATGGCGGCAGATTTCAAAAGCATCGGAGGTCGCCCATGAAAAAGAAACTGCTGTCCCTCGTCTGCGCGCTCGCGCTGACGGTCTCCCTGCTCCCCGCCGCGCAGGCGCTGGAGGGCGACGGAGCGCGCGCCGCGCGCGCCCTTGCGTCCCTCAGCCTTGTCTCCGGCACCGGCAGCGGCTACGATGCCGATGCCGACGCCACGCAGGAGCAAGCCGCCGCGCTGCTCGTGCGGCTGCTCGGCGCGGAGAAGGCTGCCCGTGCCGACAAACGAAACTGCGGCTGGAAGGATGTGCCCCGCTGGGCATGGAGCGCGGTGAACTACTGCGCCTATCAAAGCCTGATCGACTGGAGCGAATACCGGCCCAACGGCGCGCTGGAGGCAAAGCTCTGGTGCGCGATGCTGCTGCGCGCCCTCGGCTACGGCGAGGAGCTCGGCTCCGACGCTGCGCGCACGGCGCTGCGCATCGGCTTGATCTCCCGCCCGCTCGACGGTACGCTCACGCGCGGCGACCTCTTTGAAACGGCGCTCGCGGCGCTGACCTATCCCAAAAGGGACGGCGGCACGCTGCTCGACGCGCTGCTGACCAAAAGGCTCTGCACCGCCGCCGCGGTCGACGCGCTCGGCCTGCGCGACGAGTATCTGACGGCGCGCGAGGCCGCCGACCGCACGCTCTCCGCTGTGCTCTGCCTGAAGCTCTACAACAGCGAGAAGGCGGTCGAGAAGGGAAATGCGTCCGCCAACGCCAGCGCCTTTCTCATCCGTTCGGACGGCCTTGCCGTAACGAATTACCACTCCATCGACGGCGCTGTCGCCGGCACGGCGACGCTTGCGACCGGCGAGGTGTGCGCGATCGAGCGTGTGCTGTACTATGACGAGGGGATCGACCTCGCGGTGCTGCGCATCGCGCGCACGAGCGAGGAGGGCGAGAACATCCCCCGCTTCCATGCCATTCCCCTTGCGGGCGCGAGGGAGGCGCGGGTCGGCGACGCGGTGTACGCCATCGGCAACCCGCTGGGGCTGGGGCTGGCGCTCAGTGAGGGCGTCATCAGCTCCACCGCGCACGAGACCGATCTGTCCGCGCGCCCCTGCATCGTCAGCGACGCGACGATCTCGCGCGGCTCAAGCGGCGGTGTGCTGCTCAATGCGCTCGGCCACGCCGTCGCCGTGACGACCGGCGCCTACGCCTACGGCAACAACATGTACCTCTGCGTGCCGGTCGATCCCGCGATGGAGGCTGAGCTCTCCGGCGAAGGCATGACGCTCGAGGAGGTGCGCGAGGCCGTGGCCGCGGCGCACGAGACCGCCGAGGCGGAGGAATAAGAAGGATGACAAGCAGGAAGGACGCTGCCCGTCGGGCAGCGTCCTTCTCTTCGTCTGTTTGTCTTTACTTGATCTTGTAGCCGCGGTTGAGGCGCATTTCAAGGGCATCAAGCTCCTCATAAAGCTCCTCGGGCACCTTGCCGATCTTCTCGTAGTAGGCGCGGGCGTCGGAGCACTCCTGCAGCCAGAGGTCGCGGTCGACGGAGAGCAGGCGGCGCATATCGTACATGGACATCTCGAGGCCCTCCATGTCGATGTCGTGCGTGTTCGGCTCGTAGCCGAGCGCGGTCTCCGCCGCGCCGATCTCATCGTCCGCGCGGGAGATGATCCACTGCAGCACGCGCATATTGTCGCCGAAGCCGGGCCATGCGAAGTGGCCCTCGTCGTCGGTGCGGAACCAGTTGACGTTGAAGATCTTGGGCGGGTGGGGGATCTTCTTGCCCATATCCAGCCAGTGCTGCCAGTAGTCGCCCATGTGATAGCCGCAGAAGGGCAGCATCGCCATGGGATCGCGGCGCACGACGCCGACCTGACCGGTGGCGGCGGCAGTGGTCTCCGAGGCCATGATGGAGCCGACGAACACGCCATGCTGCCAGTTGAAGGACTGGTAGACCAGCGGTGCGGTCTTGGCGCGGCGGCCGCCGAAGACGATAGCGCTGATGGGCACGCCCTCGGGATTGTCGTACTCGGGGCTCAGGCAGGGGCAGTTGCGTGCGGGCGCGGTGAAGCGGCTGTTGGGATGCGCGGCCTTTTCGGGGCTCTGCGGTGTCCACGGACGGCCGCGCCAGTCGATCGCGCGGGCGGGCGGCGTCTTGTTGAGCCCCTCCCACCAGACGGTGTTGTCACTCAGGTCGAGGGCGACGTTGGTGAAGATGGTGTCCTTATGCGTGGAGATGAGGGCGTTGGGGTTGGACTTCATCGAGGTGCCGGGAGCGACGCCGAAGAAGCCGTTTTCAGGGTTGACGGCCCAAAGCCTGCCGTCCTTGCCGATGCGCAGCCACGCAATATCGTCGCCCACGCACCAAACGCGCCAGCCCCAGCGCTGAAGCCCCTCGGGCGGGATGAGCATGGCAAGGTTCGTCTTGCCGCAGGCGGAGGGGAAGGCGGCGGAGACATACTTGATCTCGCCGCGGGGATTCTGGATGCCGAGAATGAGCATGTGCTCGGCCATCCAGCCCTCCTGCCGACCGAGGTTGGAGGCGATGCGCAGGGCGAAGCACTTCTTGCCCTGAAGCACGTTGCCGCCGTAGTTGGAATTCATGGAAATGATGGTATTGTCCTGCGGGAAGTGGACAATGTACTTGTTGTCTTTATCGAGATCGCACTGGCAGTGCAGCCCCTTGATGAAACCGGTATCGTCGCCGAGTGCGTCGCACACAGCCTTGCCGATACGGGTCATGATCGCCATATTCAAAACGACATAGATGGAGTCCGTCAGCTCAAAGCCGTACTTGGCGAACGGCGAGCCGATGATGGACATGGAGTAGGGAATGACATACATCGTGCGGCCCTTGTAGGCGCCGTCGGCGAGGGCGTACATCTTCGCATACATTTCCTTGGGGTCCATCCAGTGGTTGGTAGGGCCTGCATCCTCCTCACGCTCGCAGCAGATGAAGGTGCGGTCCTCGACACGGGCGACATCGTCCGGGTCGGTGCGGTGGAGATAGCAGCCGGGGAGCTTGTCCTGATTGAGCTTGATGAGGATGCCCTCCTCGACGGCCTGCGCACGCAGTGCCTCAAGCTGCTCCTCCTCGCCGGTGATCCAGACGATCTTGTCCGGCTGCGTCATGGCGGCCATTTCCTCCATCCACTGAAGGACGGCCTCGTTGCGCGTGAGCGCGGTCTTCTTGTCCAGCCACTTGAGGGCGGACTTTCCTGCGGTCTTTGTCATCTCGTTTCTTTTCTCCTCAGCATGATCCGCGGAGCAAAGGAAAAATTTTTGCCCCGTGGCTGTGTAGCGCGCTGTCATCCCGAAATGAGAGAGGGAGCTGGCCGATGCACAGAGAAAATTGCTATTGAGAGTCCTCCTGTTCCAGCAGTTTAGCAGAAAGAACGTTCAATAGCAATAAATCAGCTTATTATTATTTTCTATAAGTGGGTTTCCGCCGTCAAGACGGCAGGCGCGCGGCGAGCGCGCGGGCGAGGCGGGCGAACTCCTCCAGCCCGAGCTTTTCCCCGCGGACCGTCGGCTCGAGGCCCGCGGAGACGACCGCCTCGGCGAGCTGCTCTTTGCTGAGCTGACTGCCGAAGCCTGTCATCAGGCTGTTGACGAGCGTTTTGCGGCGCAGCGCGAAGGCGGCGTAGACGACGCGGAAGAAGAACTTCTCGTCCTCCACCGCGACGGGCGGCTCCCTGCGCAGCTCGGCGCGCAGCACGGCGGAGGTGACCTTCGGCTGCGGCCGGAAGCACTCGCGGTCGACCTCGAACAAAAGCTGCGGTGCGGTGTGGTACTGCATATAGACGGAGAAGGCGCCATAGGCGGCGGTCCCCGGCGCGGCGCACAGGCGCTCGGCGACCTCCTTCTGCACGAGCACGGTGATGCTCTCAAAGCACTTTGACTCGATGAGCGCGGTGAGGGCGGGCGTGGTGATGTTGTAGGGCAGGTTCGCGCAGACGACGGGCGTGAGCGGCGCGAATTTCTCGCGCACGAGCGCGGGGAGGTCGGTTTTGAGAATGTCGGCGGACACGACCTCGAAATTGTCGTAGTTCGCCATCGTCTCGGCGAGGATCGGCGGCAGGGCCCTGTCCAGCTCGACCGCAACGACCTTGCCCGCGCGCGCACACAGCTCATGGCTGAGCGCGCCGATGCCGGGGCCGATCTCCAGCACAGCGTTGTCCTCCCCCGCTCCGCTCGCCTCGGCGATGGCGGCGGGGATAGAGGCGTCGATGAGGAAATTCTGCCCCATGGACTTGCTGAAATGAAAGCCGTGGCGGCGCAGCAGCGCCTCGATGGCGGCAAGGTCACAATACTCCATGTCGTTCTCCTTGCGGGTAAAAGGTTTAGGATATTTTATCACAGCGCGCGGAAAAAGAGTAGCATTTTTTTCGTTTCTGTGCTATGATCTTGCCGATATTCATATAAAGAGGTCACATTTTATGGAACTGACGCCTGTTACCTACCTTATCGTGCTGCCGCTCGTGCTGCTCGGCGGCTTTGTCGATTCCGTCGCCGGAGGCGGCGGGCTCATCACCATGCCCGCCTATCTGATGGCAGGCATCCCCGCCCATCTTGCGATGGGAACGAACAAAATCGTCAACGGCACGGGGCTTATCGCATCCACCGTCAAATACTTCCGCAACGGCAAGATTCTGCTGCGCCCCGCAGTCACGGCGGCGGTCTGTGCGCTCATCGGCTCGGCGGTCGGCACGGAGCTGGCGGCGCTCATCTCCGAAAAAGCACTGGAAACGATCATGCTCGTCGCGCTGCCCTGCGTCGCCATCTTCCTGAGCGTCAAGAAGGACTTCGGAAAGGATATCCCCGCCGAAGAGCGTCCGGTCTATACGCCGCGGCAGGAGCTGATGCGCTCCGCCCTCGTGGGGCTGGTGTTCGGCTGCTACGATGGGCTGATCGGCCCGGGCACCGGCACCTTCATGATCCTCGGCTTCACGGCGCTTCTCTCGCTCGACCTGATCACCGCCGGCGGCTGCGCCAAGGCGGGCAACCTTGCCTCCTGCGCCGCCTCCGCCGCGGTGTGGGTCCTGCACGGACAGGTGCTCTGGGCGCTGGCACTGCCCGCCCTTTTGTGCAGTCTCCTCGGCAACTATCTCGGCGCACGCTACGCCATCCACGGCGGCAGCAAGAAGATCCGCAATGTGATGTTCGTCGTGCTGGGGCTGCTGTTTGTAAAAATGCTCTATGAGCTGCTGCTTTGAGAAAAGCGGCAAAAAACCGGAAGCGGATGCTTCCGGTTTTTTCTTCTCTATTCTTCTCTCAGTCGAGGAAATAGGCGATGGAGCTGCGGCGGCCGAACTGGATGCACTCGTCGTAGGTATCCATATAGAGATCGATCTTCGCGCCGCGCACGCCGGTGTCCTCCGCATGGCTCATACCGTAGGTGTAGGAGCCGGAGGCGGTGGTGATGAACATGGTCGTGCCCAACGGAATGACCGACTTATCCACCGCCACGCAGCCGCGCGCCACGCTCGTGCCGGTCGCGGTGCGGGTGCCCACGCCATCGTGGCCGGCGGTGTAAGCGGTGCAGGTGACCTCCATCGAGCCGGTGAAGTGCAGCGAGTCGCCGGACTTCATGCGCAGATAGCCGCTGCCGTCGCTGTTTTTGACGACCGAGGCGATGGTATCGCCCGCCTGCACCTCCTCCACGAGCGTGCCGACATAGGCGTATTCGGTGACGCTGGTGTTGTTCTGCTCGGCGACTGCCTGACGCGAGACCAGCTCGCCGTCGGCGTAAACGACCTCATAGACCACCTCGCGCGTACCGTCGATGCCCTGCTGATAGACTTCGGTCTTGCCCTTGGGAATCCGGCAGTTCTCGGCGTAGACCGTGGCGTGCGCCGCCGACTCGGTGAGCGTTTCGTAGTAGGTGAAGCTGGAAGCGATCTCAATGGCGATGTCAGGCTCGCTCACATCGACCTTGACCATTTCCATCGGCCCGACGGAAACATCCATGCGCTTTAAAAGCGCGGCGGCCGTTTCATTGGCGCGGGTCGTGGCATACTGCACAAAATCTTCACCCCGGGTGACTGTGACCTTGTGCCCGCCCTCAAAGCGCAGCTCGGCAGAGCCGTCCGCCGAACCGACAACGATCAGTTTGTCTGCCGTCACCGGCTCGGCAAGGCCGACCGCTGTGGTCTCCTCGCCGTCGGTAATCAGGTAGAGCGCGCTTGCGCGCAGGGCGGGGACCGCATTCACAGCCAGCACCAGACACAGCAGCATGGCGAATACCGCCTGCCGCCGATTGAGCGGAAAGATCCGCTCCTTCCAGTTTGCTAACATAGATGACCTCCGTTTTTTTGCGTTGCGCCGAAAAGACTGGCGCTTTCAAATGGTTACAATTGTCATTTTATTGTAACCATTTTGTAACTTTTTAGACCTGTGGAGTATAACCCATTCCCCGCGATTTGTCAAGTCATGTGCATCGAATGCAATATTTTGTGCTTTAAATCAACACTTTTCCGCAATATACTGTGTATTCCGCAACAAAAATCAAGAAAGAGCCACGCCCACTTTCGGGCCGTGGCTCCTCTTTTTTTGGCGAGGGTGTATGAGGATCGAACTCATCCGGCAGGTTTTGAGCCTCCCGCAGACGGTTTTGAAGACCGCGGGGCACACCAGCGCCCATCCACCCCCATAGGTCTATTGATACAGTGCGCCGCCGGCGCGCCGCACCTCGCCCTCCCGCCTGGTAAGGCCGCTGCGGTCGAGACATTCGAGCAGCAGCAACGCCTGATCGCGCGAGGTGGCGAGCAGGTCGCGGAAGTGTGCGAGCGTGAGCGTATCGTGATCGGCAAAGTGGGCGCGCGCCGTCTCGCAGACCTGCGCGTAGACCGCGCCGGAGAGGTAGGTCTGCGGCGCAAGGCGCACCAGCGCGCCGTCGGTGAGCAGGCTCTCGAGCACGCGCTCGGCCTCGGTGCGGTCGCGCGCGGCAAAGCGGGCAAGCACGCGCTCCGTGCGCTCGGGACGCAGACCCATCGCGCGGTAGGTCTCCAGCAATTCGGTGCGCAGCGCCGCTTGGCGCTTCGTGTAGCGCACGGTGAAGTCCGCAAGGGCATAGCGCCCCGCGGTGCATCTGAGCTTTCCCTCGCGCACGAAGAGCGTGAGCAGCGCGTCCGCGCGCGCCGGCTCGGCGGTATGCAGGAGCTTTTGCCGCAGCTCCGAGGCGCGGATGCCCGCGTGGAGCGGATTTTTCGCGTGATAGCCTGTAAGCAGCGCCTCGCAGCGCGCCCAGAGCGCGTCGAGTGCCGAGGAGGCGGCATAGCGGCCGGACAGCGGCTCGGCGGCCTCGCCCCGCGCGAGCAGAGCGGCTATCTCCGGCGCGAGCCGTTCCTCCTCCGCGCCGAGGCGGGCGGCAAGCTGCGCCGCCGTGGGCAGCGCGGTATCAAAGTCTGCGAGCGCCTGCAAAACGCGCGCCGCACCGCTGCCGTTTTCGCGGACGGCAAGGGAGGCAAGCACCGCGGCGTCGTTCCGCTTGTGGCGCGCGGGCGCGTCGTCGAGAACGATGCCGCCGCCGATGGTCTCAAGCGGAGAATAGAAGCGGACGACGAAGCGGTCGCCGCACTTCACGGCGACCTCCTCCGTGAAGCGGAGCTGGGCGTAGGCGCTCTCGCCGGGGACGAGGGCGTCGCGCTCGAGCAGGACGACCTTGGCGAGCTGCACCGCCGTGCCGTGGCAGAAGTGGACGCGCGAGCCGTTTTCGATGCTGCGCGCGCTCTCGCGCAGGCAGGAAAGGCGCACATCGAGCAGGTGCGATAAGCGGACGCTGTCCGGCCTTGCCAGCGTTTCGCCGCGGGAGACCTCCGCTTTTCCGATGCCCGCAAGGTTCACCGCTGCGCGCTGGCCTGCGTAGGCGCACGCAACGCTTTGGCCGTGAATTTGCAGGCTGCGCACGCGCGCGCGCTTGCCCGAGGGCAGCAGCTCCGTCTCGTCGCCAAGGCGCAGCGCACCCTCGATGAGCGTGCCCGTGACGACGGTGCCGAAGCCGTCGACCGAAAACACGCGGTCGATGGGCAGGCGGAACGGAAGACGGACGCTCTTCTCCGGCGTTTGCCGCAAAAGCTCGTGCAGGGTCTCCCTCAGCTCTTCGATGCCCTCTCCCGTGGCGGCAGAGGTCTCGACGACGGGCGCGCCTTCAAGGAAGGTCCCCGCCGTGCGCGAGGCGATCTCCCCGCGCGCGAGCGCGAGCGTTTCGGCGTCGGCCAGATCGCACTTGGTGAGCACGACCGCGCCGCCGCGCACACCGAGCAGCGAGAGGATGCTCAGATGCTCGACCGTTTGGGGCATGAAGCCCTCGTCCGCCGCGACGACAAGCATCGCAAGGTCGATGCCGCCCGCGCCGGCGAGCATATTTTTGATGAATTTTTCGTGTCCCGGCACATCCACCATGCCGGCATAGCTGCCGTCGGGAAAGTCGAGCCGCGCAAAGCCCGGCTCGATGGTGAGCCCCCGCCGCTTTTCTTCGGCGAGGCGGTCGGTATCCACGCCGGTGAGCGCCTTGACCAGCGCCGTTTTGCCGTGGTCGACATGGCCGGCGGTGCCGATGAGGATATGCTTCATCGCCCGCACTCCGCGACGGCGGCGGCAAGCGCGTCCAGCTCGTCCGCGCGCAGAGTGCGGACGCACAGCAGCAGCCTTTCGTGCGCGATGCGCGCAACGACGGGTACCTCGCGCTGCCGCAGCCTTGCGGCCAGCTCATCCACGCGGCAAGCACGCGGCGTGACCGCCGCGGCATAGCCCGGAAGGGTCTGCGTCGGCACGCTGCCGCCGCCGACCGCGTCCTCCTCCGAAACGGCCTCGGCACAGACGCCCTTTTCCGCAAGGCGCGCGCAGAGTATTTCCGCGCGCTCGCGCAGAGTGTCCGGCGGTGCCGCGAGCATGGCGAGCGTCGGGAGCGTATTTTCCGCCGTGCCGTCGGCATAGGCACGCAGCGTCGCCTCCAGCGCCGCGAGGGTCAGCTTGTCTACGCGCAGGGCGCGGGTGAGCGGGTGGCGCTTGAGCGCGTCGATGTACCGTTTCTTTCCCACGAGGATGCCCGCCTGCGGGCCGCCGAGCAGCTTATCGCCCGAGCAGGTGACCACATCCACGCCCGCGCGGACGGAGCCCTGCACGGTCGGCTCGCCATGGATGCCGAGCGTTTCCAAGTCGAAAAGGCTGCCGCTGCCGAGGTCCTCGAAAAACGGCAGACCGTGGGAATGGGCAAGCGCCGCAAGCTCTGCGCGGTCCGCGCTCTCGGTGAAGCCGACGACGCGGTAGTTGCTCGTGTGGACCTTCATCAGCGCGCGGGTATTCTCGCCGATGGCGGCGGCGTAGTCCGCCGCGCGGGTCTTGTTCGTTGTGCCGACCTCGCGCAGCACCGCACCGCAGGCGACCATGATGTCGGGCACGCGGAAGCTGCCGCCGATCTCGACGAGCTCGCCGCGCGAGACGATGACCTCGCCGCCGGCGGCCTGCGCCGTAAGGAGCAGCAGGACGGCGGCGGCGTTGTTGTTGACGACCAGCGCGCTCTCCGCGCCGCTCAGGCGGCAGAGCAGCGCCTCGACATGGGCGCTGCGCGAGCCGCGCTCGCCGCTTTCGACGTCGTATTCGAGCGTGGAGTAGTGCGCGGCGGCATCAGCCGCGGCCTTCGCCGCGCGCTCGCTCAGGCAGGCGCGGCCGAGATTGGTGTGCAGCACGACACCTGTGGCGTTGATGACCGGACGGAGCGAGGGCGTCTCCGCGCCGCGCACGTATGCGGCGGCAAGGGTGCAGAGCGCGTCCCGCCCCGGCAGCTCCCGCGCCGCGCCGGAGAGAATATCCTCCCGCAGCGCGTCGAGCGTGCGGCGCACCGCCGCCGTGACGACGGCGGATGAGGCGTTGGGGCAGAGCGCGCGCACGGGGGCGAGCAGCTCGTCCACCCTGGGGATATTGCGCAGCAGCGCCTTGTCCATCTCTCCGTCCTCCCTTCTCATTCCGCGTCGGCCCAGCCGTTCGCAGCGATCTTCGCAAAGTAGGTCATAGCCTCGACCGGATACTCGCCCGCGGCGGTCTCGCCGGTGAGCAGCAGATAGTCCGCGCCGCTCTTTGCCGCCTGATAAACATCCGTGACCTCGGCGCGCGTGGGCACGGCGGCGTGGTGCATCGAGTGGAGCATCTGCGTGGAGATCATGAACGCCCGTCCCGCCGCGCGGCACTTGCGTGTGATGAGCGATTGCGCGCGGGGCAGCTCCCAGAGCGGCATGGCGTTGCCGAGGTCGCCGCGGGCGCAGATCACCACGTCCGCGAGGGGGATGATCTCGTCGAGCCTGTGCAGTCCCGTCTGATTTTCGATCTTGGCAAAAATTTTCAGCTCCTCCGCGCCGGTCTCGCGCAGGGCAGCGCGCACGGCGCGCAGATCGTCCGCGCCGCGGACGAAGGGCTGCATGAGTGCGGTAACGCCATACTCCTTGGCACGGCGGAGATTTTCCATATCCATCTCCGTGAGCGCAGGTGCGGGCAGCTCGCGGCCCACGACGGCAAGGCTCTTGCGGGAGGAGAGCACGCCGCCGCGCTCCACGCGGCAGACCAGCCCCTCCGCGTCTGTCACGCGCAGGGAGAGTGCGCCGTCGTCGAGCAGCAGCTCGTCGCCGCCGAGCAGGCTGCCGCGCAGGCAGGGCGGCACGGGAAATGCCTCGCCGAGCGTGAGCGTTTCGCCCGCGCGCAGCGTCAGCGGAGAGGCGAGCGCGCCGATGCGCAGCTCGGGTCCTTGCAGGTCGATGAGCAGGTCGCAGGAGACGCCCTCCGCCGCCTCGGCGCGGCGCAGCGAAGCGAGCCACGGCGCACTTTCCGCCAGCGTGCAGTGCGAAAGATTCAGCCGCACGCCGCGCATCCCCGCGCGCAGCAGGGCGCGCAGGGTATCGGGATCGGCACAGCTCGGGCCGAGCGTGCCGTAGAGCTTTCCGGTCATGTTGTTTCCTCCTTGGGGTGAAAATGGTCGTACACCGCGCGGCCCGCGGCGCGGCCCAGCTCCGCCTGCAGGGCGCTCAGCTCCGCCTCGCGGATCGCCTTGACGCTCTTGAAGCGGGCGAGCAGCCTGCGCTTTCGCGCTTCGCCGACGCCGGGGATGGCGTCGAGCGCGGAGGCGACGGAGCTGCGCGTGTGGCTCTCGTGGTGGTAGGTGATGGCAAAGCGGTGCGTTTCCTCCTGAATTTGTCCGATGAGGGCGAACGCAGCGGGATCGGCGCGCAGGTCGATCTCGTGTCCCTCGGCGGTGGTGAGGGCGCGGGTGCGGTGGCGCTCGTCCTTGACCATGCCGAAGATGGGAATATGCACATCGAAGGCCGCGCAGACCTTCTCTGCGACCGCGGCGTGCGTTCTGCCGCCGTCGATGAGGAACACGTCGGGCAGCGGCGCGAATTTCTCGTCGCCATCGGCGTAGCGCCGCAGGCGGCGGGTGAGCACCTCCTCCATTGAGGCGTAGTCGTCGGGGTGGGCGCTGACCGACTTCATTTTGAAGCGGCGGTAGGCGCGCTTGAGCGGCCTTGCGCCCGCGTAGACGACCATCGAGGCGACAATGTCGCTCGCGCCTGTGTTGGAGATATCGTAGGACTCCATGCGCCGCGGCGCGGCGGCAAGACCGCACATGGCGGCAAGGCTTTTGAGCGTTTTATCCTCGCGCTCGGCGGCGGTGGTGACGCGCTCGACCTCCTCGCGGGCGTTGCGCTCGGCCAGCGCCAGCAGCTCTGCCTTCTCGCCGCGCTGCGGCACGCGCAGCGTGACGCGATGCCCCGCGCGGGCGGTGAGCACCGTTTCCAGCTCGGAAAGCTCGTCGACGGCAAAGGGCAGCAGGATCTCGCGCGGCAGCACGCCGCGCGGGAGATAATACTGGGAGAGGAGCGCCGAGAGCGTGTCTGCCTCGGTCTCGTCGGTGGGGGCGGCAAAAAGGCTCGTCTCGCGGCCTGTCACGCTGCCGTCCTCGACATGGACGACAGCCCAGCCGGACTTGGCCGCGCCCGTGTAGAGACCCCAGAGGTCGGTGTCGGCGCAGATGCCCGCGATGACCTTCTGGCGCTTGCCAAGCAGTTCGATGGCGCTGACGCGGTCGCGCAGGACGGCGGCCTGCTCGAAGTGCAGATGTTCCGCCTCGCGCTCCATCTCGGCTCTCAGCGCGCGCGCGAGCGACTTATAGTGGCCCGAGAGCAGGGAGCAAGCCTGTTCGATGCGCTTTTGGTATTCCTCCGCGTCCGGTTCGCCGCGGCAAAAGCCGTCGCAGCGGCCCATGTGGTGGTTGAGGCAGGGGCGCTCCTTTCCGATGTCGCGCGGAAACTGCCGCGCGCAGGTCGGCAGGCGGAAGGCCGCGCAGACCGCGTCGATGGCGGCGCGTGTTTCGCCGCGCGCGCCGAAGGGGCCGAAGTAGCGCGCGCCGTCCTCCGCCGTGCGGTTGACCATCGTAAAGCGCGGGTAGGGAGCGCGGGAGAGGCGGACGAAAGGGTAGCCCTTATCGTCCTTGAGCAGGATATTGTAGCGCGGCTGGTGCTGCTTGATGAGGGAGTTTTCGAGCACCAGCGCCTCAAACTCACTGGAGACGAAGATCGTGTCGAAGCGATCGACCTGCGCGACCATGCGGCGTGTCTTTTCGTTGTGTCCCGTACCGAGCTGGAAATACTGGCTGACGCGGTTTTTGAGGTGTTTCGCCTTGCCGACATAGATGACCCGGCCCGATGCATCCATCATCAGATAGACGCCCGGGGCAAGCGGCAGGTCGTTTGCCTTTTCCAGCAGCTCCTCCTTCGTCATCGTGCTCCCCTCCCTTCTTCGCGGTTGGAAAAAGGCGGCTTCGCCACGCGAAACCGCCTTTCCTTTAAGATGTGATGATCATTCGCCGAAGTTGCCTGAAACCAGCTCGCAAAGCGCGGCAACGGCTTCCTTTTCATCGCTGCCGTCGGCAAGCAGGGTGATGGTGGTGCCCTTCGTGATGCCGAGGGACAGCACGCCCAGCAGACTCTTGGCGTTTACGCGGCGCTCGTCCTTCTCCACCCAAATGCCGCTTTTGAACTCGTTGGCCTTCTGAATGAAAAAGGTCGCGGGGCGCGCGTGCAGGCCGACCTCGTTGTTGATCGTGACTTCCTGTGTAACCATTCTCTCAATCCTCCCAAATCAGACTAACGGGATATTGAGTATATTATACCATCTGTCCGCCATTCGTCAATCCACTTTTTTACAAACTTCGGAGAAATCGCGGCTTTTCGTTCGGACAGTCTGCCGAAAGCGGCGATTTGTCCATATCGCGCGGACAGGGCATCACTTGAATTCCACGATGGTCACGCCGCTCTCGCCCTCGCCGTAGTTGCCGAGGCGGAAGGACTTGACCATCTTATTCTTGCGCAGGCTCGCCTGCACCGCCTTGCGCAGCGCGCCGGTGCCCTTGCCGTGGATGATGGTGACGGTTTCGAGATGCGCGCGGAGCGCGGCGTCGAGGTAGTTTTCCAGCACACTCTCGGCCTCAAGCGTTTCCATACCGCGCAGGTCCAGCTCGCGGGCGGCAGCCGCGGTGTTGAGGATGCGGCGGCTCGGCTGTGCGGGTGCGGAGGGCTTTTTGAGCGCGGCGCGCTCATCGTCCTCAATGAGGCGCACCTCGTCGTTCTTGACGGTCATGGAGAGAACGCCGGCCTTCAGCACCAGCTTGTCGCCCTTGACCGCCGTGACCTCGGCGGGCTTTGTGGTGCCGGGGATCTCCACAAGGTCGCCCGCGCGGATGGGGCGGGACGGCGCGGGGATCGGCTCGCGCGATTCGTCGTGTACGCCCGCGCGCTCACGCGCGGCGTTGAGCTCGGAGACGATCTCCACGCGCTTTTCGTTCATCGCCTGCGCGTCAAGCTGCTTTTTCTGTGCCTTTCTCAGCGCATCCAGCTCGCGGAAGGCGGCGTCCGCCGCGCTCTTGGCGTCGGAAAGGATGCGCTTGGCCTCAGCCTCGCCGCGGCTGCGGGCATTCTCCTTCGCGCGCTCCATCTGGGCGCGGAACTCGCGCGCGCGGCGGGAATCCTCCTCCTGCTTGGCGTGCAGGCGGTCGATCTCTTCCTTTTCCTTTTCGAGCTGCTGGCGCTTGATCTCAAGCTGGGTCAGCACATCCTCAAAGCGGATGCTCTCGGCGTCCATCTGTGCCTTGGCGGTCTCGATGACATGCGGGTCGAGGCCGAGCCGCACGGAGATGGCGAAGGCATTGGACTTGCCGGGGATGCCGATGAGCAGCTTATAGGTCGGGCAGAGCGTTTCGACATCGAACTCACAGCTGGCGTTCTCCACGCCCGCAGTGGTCATGGCAAAGGTTTTGAGCTCGGCGTAGTGCGTGGTGGCGGCGACCCTCGCGCCGCGTGCGCGGACATGCTCGATGACCGCGATGGCAAGCGCCGCGCCCTCGACCGGGTCGGTGCCCGCGCCGAGCTCGTCGAAGAGGACGAGGGAGCTGCCGTCCGCCTCGTTCAGAATATTCACGATGGTCTTCATGTGTGCCGAGAAGGTCGACAGGCTCTGCTCGATGCTCTGCTCGTCGCCGATGTCGGCGAGCACGCCGGTAAAGACGCTCACGGCGCTGCGGTCGCCCGCGGGAATATGCAGCCCGCACTGCGCCATCAGACAGAGAAGGCCGAGGGTCTTGAGGCTGACGGTCTTGCCGCCGGTGTTCGGGCCGGTGATGACGAGGGTATCGAAGCTGCGCCCCAGCTCAATGTCGATGGGCACTGCCTTGGCGGGGTCGAGCAGGGGGTGTCGGGCGCGGCGCAGGTACACGCTGCCGTCCGTTCGGATCTCAGGGCGCGCGGCGTCCATCTGATAGCTCAGCTCGCCGCGGGCGAAAATGAGGTCGAGGTGGACGAGAATGTCATAGTCCCACAAGATCGCCTCGGCAAAGCCCGCCGCCTCGGCGGAGAGGGCGAAGAGAATACGCTCGATCTCCTTTTTCTCCTTGGCCTCCAGCTCCTTGAGCTCGTTGTTCGCCTGCACGACGCCCATCGGCTCGACAAAGAGCGTCGCGCCGGAGGCGGAAATGTCGTGCACAAGGCCCGGGAGGTCGCCGCGGTGCTCCGCCTTGACGGGCACGACAAAGCGCCCGTCGCGCTGCGTGATGAGCGCCTCTTGCAGAGTGCTCTTATAGCTGGGGGAGGAGATGATCTTCTGCAAGATCTGCCGCCCCTTCGCGCTCGCGGCGCGCTTGTGGCGGCGGATGTCCGCCAGCTCCGTACTGGCGGCGTCGGCGATCTCGTCCTCGGAGAGGATGGAGGTGGTGATCTTCTCCTCTAAAAAACGGTTGGTGTGGAGCGAGGCAAACATCCGGTCGAGGACGCTGCCCTCGCCCTGGTCGGCCTCGTAATATTCCCGCACGCGGCGGGAGTTCGTCAGCAGTCCCGCGACGGTCAGCAGCTCGCGGGGGTTGAGCATACCGCCGCGCTCGGCGCGGGAGAGCGATTCGCGCACATCCTTCACGCCGGAGAACGACGGGCTGCCGCGCAGGCCGATGAGGGCGCGGGCGGCGTCCGTTTCGTCCTGCAGGCGGCGCACCTCGTCCGCGTCGTCGGCAGGCGTCAGGCGCAGCGCGCGCTCCTTCGCCGCCGCACTGACCGCCTTTTGCGAAAGGCGCTCCAAAAGCTGCGGCAGCTCGAGCACGCGGATGGATTTTTCAAACAGTTCTGTCATGATGTGTTCCTATTTTATGTCAACTTAATGGTTTTGTAGAAATCGAGCGTTTTGAAGCGTCGGTCGAGCTGCGCGGCGGCAAAGGTCTCGCAGGCCGCGCTCAGGCGCGCGAGCGAGGCAGGCTCAAGCGTGAACGACAGCAATCGCTTGGACGGCGCGCCGACGATGTGGCGCATGGCGGCAAGCGCGCCCGCGTCGAGCGGGACGCCGCCGGACGGCCCTGCGCATTTTCTGCACAGCACCACACCCTGCATCGCGTCGAAGAGCGGCTCGGCGGGGGACTCCTCCCCGCACACGGCACAGTCAGCGAGCAGCGGCTCGTAGCCCGAGAGCGAGAGCAGCTTGAGCTCAAAGGCAGCGCGCACCAGTTCGTTCGGGCGGTCGAGCGCGTAGAGCGCGTAGAGCGAATTGAGCAGCAGCGACAAGACCTCGTCCGCGGGCAGGTCCTCGCTCGTGACCGCCTCGGTCATTTCGGCGAAATACGACGCGAGCGAGAGCTTCTCGAGGTCGGCGCGCAGGCCGTCGAAGAGCGTCAGCGTGGATGCCTCGTCGAGGTAGTACCAGTTCCCGCGGCGGTAGAGCACCAGCTCGGAAAAGGCAAGGTGCTGGCAGGCGGCGGCAAGCCGGCTCGAGCGCCGCCGCGCGCCGCGCGCGATGACGGAGAGCCTGCCGTGCTCCGCCGTGAGGACGGTTAAGATGTAGTCGGCCTCCTTTGTCTCCGTCGCGCGGAGCACGAGGCCGCGGGTAACAAGCTTATCGGGCATCGCTCAGCTGTTCACACTCCTCGGTTCGCTTTGCCAGCAGATAAAAGGTAGGGCTGCCGGTTTGCAGAAAAAGCTCGTAGTAGCCGTTGTCCATGCGCTTCACCTCTTGGGCTTAGCATGAGAAAAAGAAAAGGGAATATGGCTGGAAATTTTTTATTGGTCGTTGTAGCCGAACGAGCGGATATAATTCATGTTGTCGCGCCAGTTTTCCTTGACCTTCACCCAAGTCTGGAGGTAGACCTTCGTACCCATGAAGCGCTCGATGTCCTGCCGCGCCTCGGTGGAGATCTTTTTGAGCATCGCGCCGTTTTTGCCGATGATGATGCCCTTGTGGCCCGCCTTTTCGCAGTAGATGGTCGCGTCCACCTCGATGACCTCGTCGTCGCGCTCGATGAAGCGCGTGATCTCCACGGCGGTGCCGTGGGGGATTTCCTTGTCGAGGTTGCGCAGCAGCTTCTCGCGCACGATCTCACCCACGACCTGCCGGTCGGGCTGGTCGGTGGTCATGCCGTCAGGGAAGAGCTGCGGGCCTTCGACGGCGTACTTCTTGAACTCATTCAGCAGCTCGTCGAGCCCGTCGCGCGTGCGCGCGGAGATGGGAAAGATGGCGTCGAAGGGGTAGGCCTCGCTGTAAGCGGCAATGACCGCAAGCAGATCGTCCTTTTTCGCAATGGTGTCGATCTTGTTGATGCACAAAACGGCGGGCAGGTGCGCCTGCCGCAGCTTCTTGATCAGCTCCTGCTCGGGGATGCCGACGTGCGGCACCGGCTCGACGAGCAGCGCGACGAGGTCGACATCCGCGATGGAGTCGCGCGCGACCTTGACCATGTAGTCGCCCAGACGGCTGCGCGGCTTATGGAAGCCCGGCGTATCGAGCAGGACGAGCTGGGTGTCGCCCTCGGTCACGACGCCGCAGATGCGGTTGCGCGTAGTCTGCGGTTTATTGGAGACGATGGCGATCTTCTCGCCCACAAGCGCGTTGGTCAGGCTGGATTTGCCGACATTCGGGCGTCCGCAGAGGGTGATCATCGCGGTTTTTGTCTTTTGCATGGCAGGTGATCCTCAACTTTCTTTGGTGTTGAACAATTTAATAGTGATAGTGGTAGTATGTTTTTATCTCTCAAGGTCGAGGCGTTTCATCACAGCCTCCTCATGCTCGCGCATCTGCGCCTTCATGGGGCCTTCGTCCATGTGATCGTAGCCGAGCAGATGCAGCACGGAGTGGACGGCGAGGTAGTTGATCTCGCGGGCGAAGCAGTGTCCGAATTCCTGCGCCTGCGCCTGCGCGCGTTCGATCGAGATGCACATATCGCCGAGCGGCACAGTGTCGCTGCCGGGGTCCTCGTCCTCCACGGTCGGATGCTCGCCGGGGGCGAGCTCAAGCATGGGGAAGCTGAGCACATCGGTCGGCGCGTTCACGCCGCGCATCTGCTCGTTGACCTCCTGAATACCCTCGTCGTCGGTGAGCAGCACATCGACCTCGCAGGGGAGGTCAACGCCCTCGGCGTCGAGCGCGGCGGAGATGGTCTCGCGCAGCATGGCGAAAAGCTCCTCGTCTTGAAGCTCGTCGATGTCGCTTTCAATGGTGATGAGATGTTCGTGTTTCATTTTATGTCAACCTCTTGTCTCTTTATTTTCTCTTGCCGTTTCGCGCGTCCTCATAGTCCGCGTAGGCCTTGATGATGCGCTGGACCATGACATGGCGCACGACATCCTGATCGGTCAGCTCGCAGATGCCGATGCCCTCGACATTTTTGAGCACCCGCACCGCCTGCTTGAGTCCGCTCAGCTTGTCCGCAGGCAGGTCGATCTGCGTGGCATCGCCGGTGATAACCATTTTCGAGCCGAAGCCCATGCGCGTGAGGAACATTTTCATCTGCTCGCAGGAGGTGTTCTGCGCCTCGTCGAGGATGATGAAGCTGTCGTCGAGCGTGCGGCCG
>OIXG01001492.1_pt1 | contig 22027 bp, 19 predicted proteins | sample 1587731 | NCBI WGS metagenome assembly OIXG01 (sample SAMEA3888908, study PRJEB22519) | human gut metagenome | biome: human gut; feature: human-associated habitat; material: faeces | place: Denmark | collected 2010
CAGCTTTCGAGCATCCGCATACATATGAAAGAAATGGCACAGATGGCAGTCGAGATCATAGAAAAAAACATGGATGAACGGGAAATCCTTTCATACCGCATATCTGTACCATCGACTTTGGTCATCCGTGACAGCGTAAAGAAAATATAGATGAAAAGGGATTCGTCAAAATATACAAAAAACAAATGAAAAGCAGGCTGTTATAGACTTTTTCGCAGGCGCGGTCGATATCGCTGTCCGCGCAGTCGAGCAGGGAAATGCCCATCGTGATGGTGCGCACATCGAGGTTCTCGTTATCGATCATATTTATGGTTTCCAGAATATCATGTGTATCGATCATAGTTTCATTCCCGGCCTTTCGGTAATAGATTTAGATTCTGTGCATGGAGTTGAAAACGTCCTCGTGCATAACATGGATCTTCAGGCCGAGCTTTTCGCCAAGCGTATCGAATTCATCGGAGAGCTCGCTGATCGGCACGGTCGCAGCACTGATGTCTACGATCATGATCATGGCGAACATATCCTGCAAGATGGACTGGGTCACTTCTACAATATTCACCTGGTGTTCGGCACAGATGGCAGACACCTTGGCAAGAATGCCCACGGTATCTTTACCTACAACTGTGATGACTGCTCTCATTATCAAGACCTCCGTTTTGTCTTTTATTTTTTAATGATTATAACAAAGATGTAAAATTTTTTCAATAAAAGCGCAAAATATATTTTCAACTTCCGCCGATTGTGGTAAAATACTGTGCAACAAGCGGATTGGAGATGAAATTGTGCATTACGAAAATTTGGTAGACCTGCACACCCACTCAGATCATTCCTTTGACGGCAAACAGTCCTGTATGCTGCTGTGCGAGACGGCGGTGGCCAAGGGTGCGTCCTGTATTGCCATTACCGATCACTGCGAGATTGACTCAAAGACTGAGGACTTTCGCGCGCTGTGTACCAATCAGTATGTAGAGACCTTTGAGTGCAAGCGGTACTTTGAGGGTCAACTGCTGGTGCTCCAGGGGATTGAGCTGGGCCAGGCCATTTATAATATCCCGCTGGCAAATCATATTCTGGATAAGTTTAATTATGATTTTGTGCTTGGCTCCATCCATAATCTGCCGGAGATGGAAGACTTCTTTTTTATGGATTATAAGGATAAAGATGTTTATGACCTGCTGAGCCGGTATTTTCAAAAGGAACTGGAGTTGGCAAAATGGGACGGCTTTGATTCGCTGGCGCACCTGACCTACCCACTGCGGTATATGGTTGGGGAGCAGAAGATCCCGGTGGATATGACCCGGTTTGACGATGTGATCGGCGAGATCTTTGAAACGCTTATCAAGAACCATAAAGCCTTAGAAATCAACACCAGCGGCATTGCCATGCCTCTGGGCGACACCCTGCCCGGGGAAGCGTACATACAGCGCTTTCACGATATGGGCGGTCAGTATATTACCGTTGGGTCGGACGCCCATGTGCCGGAAAAGCTGTGCGGCAATGTGGACAAGGGTATGGCGCTGGCCAAGAAGTGTGGGTTTGACTATGTGACCATCTTCAACCGCCGGGAGCCTATGCTGGTGCCCATTGCGTAAACACAAGGAGAGAAAACGATATGATGGATGAACTGTTAAGTTTGATCAAAGAGAATCCTCGCCTGACCAATGCAGAGTTGGCGGCGGCGCTGGATCGGGACGAAGCGCAGGTGGCACAGCAGGTGCGCCAATATGAAGCGGACGGCGTGATCAAAGGCTATTGCGCCATTTTGGATAAAGAAAAAGCCGGGGACGAAACGGTGACTGCACTGATCGAAATCAAAGTGCAGCCCAAGTTTGGTCACGGCTTTGATGATATTGCCCGGCGCATTGCGGCGCTGGAAGAAGTGGAGAGCATTTTCCTGATGAGCGGTGGGTATGACCTGTGCTGCCTGGTGACGGACAAGTCCTTCCAGGAGGTGTCCATGTTCGTTGCCAGCCGCCTGTCGCCCATGGAAGATGTGGTGTCGACCGCCACCCACTTTATCCTAAAGAAGTATAAAGAGCAGGGCATGCTCTTTGCACAGAAGAATACGGACGATCGGGGGAATATTTCTCTGTGATCCAATATGAAAATGATATGAATCCCGCTCTTTGCAATGTAAAACCCAGCGGTATCCGCAAGTTCTTTTCCATTGCAGAGGAGATGGATAACGTGATTTCCCTTGGCGTGGGCGAGCCGGACTTTTTGACCCCCTGGCATATCCGCCGAGAGGGGATCGACTCCTTAGACCGGGGCGCTACCCGCTACACTGCCAACGCCGGGCTGCTGTCCCTGCGACAGGAGATCTGTGCCTTCTATGCCCGCCGGTATCATTTGCAATACAGGGCTGAAAATCAAGTGCTGGTTACAGTTGGCGGCTCCGAAGGCATTGATATGGCCATCCGCACATTGGTGTGCCCCGGGGATGAGGTGCTGGTGGTGGAACCGTCCTTTGTGTGCTACAAACCGCTGGTAGAGGTTAGCGGCGGCGTGGCTGTGCCGCTGGTAACGAAGGAAGAAGACCACTTCCGTCTGACGGCTGCCGCGCTGGAAGCTGCTATTACGCCTAAGACCAAGCTGCTGGTGTTCCCATACCCCAACAATCCCACCGGTGCGGTGATGCGCCGGGAGGACTTGGAGCCCATTTGTCGAGTGCTGCAAAAGCACAATATCTATGTGCTGTCTGATGAGATTTACAGCGAGCTGACCTACGGCGGTGCGGACCACACCTCCATTGCTGCCATGCCCGGCATGGCAGAGCGCACGGTGGTTATCAACGGTTTTTCCAAGACCTATTCCATGACCGGCTGGCGCCTGGGTTATGCACTGGGGCCTGCACCTATTATTCAGCAGATGACCAAGCTGCACCAGTTTGCCATTATGTCCGCCCCTACCACCAGTCAAACGGCTGCCATTGAGGCCCTGCGCCATGGGGACGGGGACATTGATAAAATGCGCCGGGATTATGATATGCGCCGCCGCTTTACCGTGCACGCATTTCGTGAGATCGGGCTGCCCTGTTTTGAGCCGGAGGGAGCGTTTTATTTGTTTCCTTGCATTCAATCCACCGGCCTTAGCTCCGAGGAATTTTGCGAGCGGCTCATTTATTCCAAGCGGGTGGCTGTGGTGCCCGGCAACGCCTTTGGCGACTGCGGCGAGGGCTTTATCCGCGTGTCTTACTGCTATTCTATTGAGAACATTAAAGAGGCTGTCACCCGTATCGGTGAATTTGTGAAAGAATTAGAGGACGAGCATGACCGTTAAACGCGTAGAAGTGCTGGCATATGCCAAGATCAACTTAATGCTGGATATTATCCGTCGCCGCACCGATGGCTACCATGATCTGTTTATGATTATGCAGAGCGTGGGCGTGGCCGATCGGGTGACCGTGGAGCGTGAGCCGGGGCGCAAGCTGCGGCTGACTGCCAGTATGGATGATATTCCGCTGGACGATAAAAATATTGCATGGAAAGCGGCCGCTTTGTTCTTTAAGACCACCGGGCTACGCCGTCCGGGACTGCATATTCACTTGGAGAAGCACATTCCCCACGCAGCGGGTCTGGCCGGCGGCAGTGCAGACGGTGCGGCGGTGCTGGTAGCCCTGAACCGGCTGATGGGCACTGGTTTATCTACGGACCAGCTGTGCGCCATGGGCGTGCAGATCGGTGCGGATGTGCCCTTCTGCATTGTAGGCGGTACTTGCCTTGCACAGGGGATTGGCGAGGTGCTCAGTCCCTTAAAGCCTATGCCGTCTTGTCATATTGTACTGGCAAAACCGGACTTTGGCGTGAATACCGGCAAGGCCTACGGCTTGTTTGACACCAATGGCAAGACCCATAATGCGGACCAGCTGGGTATGCTCACTGCGGTGCAAAATCGGGATTTGCCTGCCATTTGCGGCAAGCTGGAAAATGTGTTTGAGCAGTTTGTGGAGGTGCCCGGTCGTATTGAGATGAAAGAAGTGCTTCGTGCAGCCGGTGCAGCAGGTGTTTGTATGAGTGGCAGCGGGCCAACCCTTTTTGGTATTTTCACTGACAAAGCACAGGCCCTGGCAGCGGCACAAGATTTGGCACCTTTTGCCAAGGATATAGCCGTCACCAAGCCGGTGCGGCAAGGCTGCAAAATTGTAGAAGTCATAGAGGTTTGATAGAACGATAAAAAGGTCACCGTATATACGGTGACCTCAGACTGTAGACAAAGTCCGAGGACAAGTGCCTCGGATTTTCTTCGCCATTGAGCCAGAAAAGTCAGCACTTACAAGACTTTGAGGCTCTTTTTTGGTATAATAGATGTATCAAATACAGGCGGTGAGATGCTTATGATGACACAGAATGCGGATAAAAAAAGAGAACAGATTCAGTTGTTTTGCATGGATGACATGGTTCCACAGGACCATCTGCTGCGGATCATCGACAAAGCAATCGACTGGTCCTTCATTTATGAACTGGTAGAAGAAAAATACAGTCAGGACAACGGACGCCCCAGTATGGACCCCGTCATGCTGATCAAGATTCCTTTCACCCAATATCTTTATGGCATTAAAAGCATGCGCCAGACGGTAAAAGAGATTGAGGTAAATGTCGCCTACCGCTGGTTCCTCGGGCTGGATATGCTGGATAAAGTGCCGCATTTTTCAACCTTTGGAAAGAACTATACGAGACGCTTTAAAGACACCGACCTCTTTGAACAGATATTCGAGCATATCCTTTCTGAATGCTACAAATTTAAGCTGGTAGACCCTACTGAAGTTTTTGTGGATGCCACCCATGTAAAAGCCAGAGCAAACAATAAAAAGATGCAGAAGCGTATTGCTCATGATGAGGCATTATTTTTTGAAGATCTGCTGAAACAGGAAATCAATGAAGACCGTGAAGCACACGGGAAACGTCCGCTGAAAGAAAAAGAGGATGACAGCAATACACCATCCGGTGGAGCCGGCGGCAAAGAAGAAAAGACAGTGAAAGCAAGCACTTCTGATCCGGAAAGCGGATGGTTCCGCAAAGGAGAACATAAACATGTACTTGCTTATGCAGTACAGACCGCATGTGATAAGAATGGATGGATTCTCAGCTATAGCGTTCATCCCGGGAACAATCATGACAGCAGAACCTTCAAGTCCTTATATGACAAGATAAAAGGGATCGGAATAGAGACGCTGATAGGCGATGCAGGATATAAAACTCCCGGTATAGCAAAACTTTTGATCGATCAAGGAGTCAAACCGCTTCTGCCATACAAACGCCCCCTGACAAAAGAGGGTTTCTTCAAGAAATACGAGTACGTTTATGATGAGTATTACGACTGCTATATCTGTCCCAACAATCAGGTGCTGACCTATCGAACAACCAACCGTGAGGGATATCGGGAGTACAAAAGCTGTGGAAGTAGCTGTGCAAGCTGTGCCTATCTTGCAAAATGTACCCAAAGCAAAGATCATGTAAAGACGGTTATGCGCCACATATGGGAACCTTACATGGAGATGTGTGAGGAGATCCGCCAAACCGTGGGTATGAAAGAATTATATTCCCAAAGGAAAGAAACCATAGAACGAATCTTTGGAAGTGCAAAGGAGAATCATGGTTTCCGATATACACAGATGTTTGGAAAAGCCCGAATGGAAATGAAGGTCGGGCTTACATTTGCGTGCATGAATCTGAAAAAGCTGGCCAGGATGAAAGAGAAATGGGGGCTTCTAGAGGGAGAAGCCCCTTACACAAACTTTATTTGGAACGCAATTTGGTTAATAAAAGAAAACTGGCTCTGGGATACAAAGCCCAAAACCAGTTTGTCTACAGTCTGAGGTCACCGTATATACGGTGACCTTTGCGTCGCTTTTGCAGGGCTATTCTTTTGTTGGATTTAAGTGCAGCACGATGATCTCCGGGTGGTTAAAGAGCCGCAGGGGAAACTCGGCGTTGCCGATTCCGCGGGAGACAATCAGTCGCGGCCGCTCTCCAAAGCTGCCCCGGGCGTACTGTGGGCGCAGACCCTGTCCGGGGGAGAACACCGGCCCGATTCCCGGGAGAATCCATTGCCCGCCGTGGGCGTGGCCGGACAGTTGCAGGTCAAAGTCATACTGCCGGTAATTGTTTTCTGCCACGGCGGCGAAGTTCTCCGGATAATGGCACAGCACGATCTTATAGCCCGGGTGCTCTGCCAGCCGGGCAAACAGGGCAGAGGAGTCCCGGTAGTGAAAAGTGCCTGCCTTGCGCTGGCGATAGGCCTCAAAGCTGGCCTGATTTTCGTCTAGTCCCAGGAAGGTAATGCCCTTGACCGTTTCGATCTTATCCGTCAGCACATGAAAGCCGATGGCGGACAGTTCATGCATCAAAGTATCAAAATCTGCCAGCCGTCGCTCGTGATTGCCGGGAATGTACAGCACCGGCGCCAGCTGCACCAGCTGCCGTCCGTAGTCCAGCATTTTTTGGCGATTTCGATTTTTGTCGTTGATATAATCGCCGGTAATGCAGATGATGTCCGGTTTTTGGGCGGCTGTTTCGTTTAAAATACGAGCGGAGGACTTGGAGTGCAGATCGGACAGGTGCACCACCGTACAGGCCGGCGCACCGGGAGCCGACATATCGTATGCGGTTATATCCGGGCGGTTGTTCTGGTTGTATGCAAAAGTCAGAAACAGTGCCACCGCGGCAAGGATTACGGGAAGAATCCAATACATTTTTCATCACTCATTTCATCAACAGCATACCTTTTTTCTTAGCTTTCGTCAAGAAACAAATTGAATTTATAAAATAAAGGGATTTTTTCTCTTTTTGCGTATAAAATATAGACTATTGGATAGGAGTGGCGTTATGGACAGTGCAATTCGTTTGCGATCGGAAGAAAATGAAAGACGCATATTGTCGCCAAAAGCCTGCTTGGCGGCAGAGAGCCGCGGCCGTTTGCGGCCGGAGCCGGCGTGCGAAATCCGCACCTGTTTTCAGCGTGACCGGGACCGGATCATTCATTGCCGTTCCTTTCGGCGGCTCAAGCACAAGACCCAGGTGTTTCTGGCGCCCAGCGGTGATCACTACCGCACCCGCCTGACCCACACTTTAGAGGTGGCGCAAATCGCCCGCACCATTGCCCGTGCGTTGCAGCTGAATGAGGATCTCACCGAGGCCATTGCCCTGGGGCACGATCTGGGGCACACCCCCTTTGGTCACGCCGGGGAGCGGGCGCTGAACAGCTTGTGCTCCTGCGGTTTCACCCACTATGCCCAGAGCGTGCGCACGGTGGAGAAGATCGAGAAAAACGGCGCCGGGCTGAACCTGACCGATGAAGTGAAAAACGGCATTCTCTGCCACACCAAGGGACAGGAGGCCTACACTTTGGAGGGGCAGATCATTCGCATTGCGGATAAAATCGCCTATATCAATCATGATATTGACGACGCCTGCCGTGCCGGTGTTATGGCGGAGGAGGATATTCCGCTGGAATTGCGTATGGCATTGGGCATGACCAAATCCCAGCGCATTAACCACATGGTGCTTGATGTGATCGAGAACAGTACGGACAAGATTCGTATGAGCTCGGACACTTACGAGCTGTTTTGCGATCTGCACGACTTTATGTTTACCGCCGTATATACCAACCCGGTGTGCAAGGGCGAGGAGCGCAAAGCCGTGGATATGCTGACGAAAATTTATGGCTACTACATTGACCATGTGGAGGAAATGCCGGAGGAATATGTGCGCATTGCCGGTGAGGACGGCGACGAGCGTGCCGTGTGCGACTACATAGCCGGTATGAGCGATACTTATGCACTGAAAGTGTTTAACCACCTGTTTGTGCCTATGTTTTGGCATGAGTAAGGGTCATTATAGTATGGACAGAAAGAGGTGAGAGATCGTGGCTTTGAGCGATAGTTTTTTGCAGGAATTAAAAATGAAAACGGATATAGAAGATGTGATCTCCACTTATGTGACCTTAAAGCGTCGTGGCGCCACTCTGGTGGGTTTGTGCCCCTTTCATAATGAGAAAACGCCGTCCTTTACCGTGTACCTGGCCACGCAGTCCTTTTACTGCTTTGGCTGCGGTGCCGGTGGGGACGCCATCACCTTCGTAAAAAAGATTGAGAATTTAGACTATTTGGACGCAGTTAAGACCCTGGCCCAGCGGGCAGGGCTGCAAATGCCCCAGGAGGGATTTGACGACTCTCTGTCCAAACGGCGTCGCCGGATCTTGGAGATGAACCGAGAGGCCGCTCGCTTTTACCATAGCGTGCTGCTGTCCCCGGAGGGCAAGGTGGGCTATGATTATTATATCGGTCGTGCACTGAGTGCCGCCACGATCAATCATTTTGGTTTGGGTTTTGCCCCCAATCAGTGGGACGCATTGCTCAAGCATATGCGTGCCAAGGGCTACCAACCGGCAGAACTGGTAGACGCCGGGCTGGCCCGAAAAGGGCAAAAAGGGTATTATGACAACTTCCGCAACCGGGTCATGACCCCCATTATTGATGTGCGGGGCAATGTGATCGCCTTTGGCGGCCGCGTGCTGGATGACAGCAAGCCCAAGTATATCAACACCGGCGACACGCTGGTGTACAAAAAGACCAACGAGCTGTTTGCCCTGAACTTTGCCAAAGACAGCAAAGAGGACGCGCTGATTTTGTGCGAGGGTTATATGGATGTGATTGCCATGCACCAGGCCGGGTTTACCAATGCGGTGGCCGGTTGCGGTACGGCGCTGACTACGGAGCAGGTGCGGCTGATCAGCCGCTATGCCAAGGAAGTGATCCTAACCTACGATGCAGACGAGGCGGGGCAAAAGGCACTGCAAAAGGCCATGACCCTGTTTGACCAAACAGATGTGAAAGTGCGCATTCCCGCACTGGTGGGCGGCAAGGATCCGGACGAAATTATTCGTACCTACGGTCGGGACAAGTTTAAGGGTATGCTGGAGGGCGCGTCTAACGAAACAGAGTTTCGCCTGCTGGCCCTGCGCCGTCAATACAATTTGGCCACGACCCAGGGCAAGATCGACTTTATCGGCGGCGCACTGCAAATTCTGGCAACTTTGCCGCCGGTGGAGCAGGATTTGTATGTATCCCGCTTGTCGGAGGAACTGGGTGTGGAGCGGCAGAATATGAAAGTGCAGCTGCAAGACCTGGTTGCCCGTCAAGGCAACAGGAGAGAAAAACGGGAATTCAACCGTATTGTGCAGGAGAATATGCGAAAGACCGCTCGGGAAACGATGGCCACAGACGCCTCCCTGCGTAAGCTGCGGGCGGAGGATCGGTTGATCAGCTTGCTGCTGCGCTATCCGGATTGCAGCCGCCTGTGCAAGGACTTTGACCCTCAGTGGCTGACTCCCGGCTTTGCCCAACGGGTGTTTACGCTGATCTTGCAACGGCTGGAAAATGGCGACGGTACGGAGCTGATGGACCTGCGGGACCGGTTGACGGACGACGAGATGGGTCGCTTGTCCGGTATTATTGCTCGTGGCGGTGAGTCAGCGGACGCCAAGCAGGAATTTTCCGACTGCCTGCAAACCATTCGTGCTGAGCAGCAAAAAAAGCAGGAGAGCGCGGCAGAACTGGACGACCAGGCCTTTCGTGACCTGTTTCGCCATCATTCATAAACCATGGGTTTACATATAGAAATACGATGAAATGAGGATTCAGACTATGAGCAACAATGAATTGCATTTGCCTGCCCAGCAGCAGGTGAGCGAAGAAAAGAAAAACGCTGCCTTTAAGAAGCTGGTGGAGCGGGGCAAGCAGTCCGGCCACCTGTCCGCACAAGAGATCGACAATGTAATTGTGGAGCTTGACCTGGATGTGGACGAGCTGGAAAAACTGAACGAGATGATTGACTCGGCCAATATCAGTATTGTAGACGACTTTTCTGCCGAGGCGCTGGACGGTATTCCGCTGGAAGTGGATTTGCCCAAGGAGACGGACGCTGCGGAGACGGTAGCCACTAACGATAACGCGGCCATGGACGATCCGGTCAAGGTGTATTTGAAAGAGATCGGCCGGGTGCCGCTGCTAACCCCGGAGGAGGAGATTGAGCTGGCAATCCGCATTGCGGATAATGACGAAAAGGCCAAGAAGCGACTGGCAGAGGCCAATCTGCGCTTGGTGGTGAGCATTGCCAAACGCTATGTGGGTCGCGGTATGCAGTTCTTGGATCTGATCCAGGAAGGCAACCTGGGCTTAATCAAAGCAGTGGACAAGTTTGACTACACCAAGGGCTTCAAGTTCTCCACCTATGCTACCTGGTGGATCCGCCAGGCCATTACCCGCGCGATTGCGGACCAGGCCCGTACCATCCGTATTCCCGTGCACATGGTGGAGACCATCAACAAGGTAAAGAAAGCCAACAGCCAACTGCTGCACCAAAACGGCCGTGAGCCTACGGCGGACGAGATTTCCGAGTATTTGGAAATGCCGGTAGATAAGGTGCGTGAGATTATGCGTGTGGCCCAGGAGCCGGTATCTTTGGAGACCCCCATCGGCGAAGAGGAAGATAGCCATTTGGGCGACTTTATCCCGGACGATGACGCGCTGGCCCCGGCAGACGCTGCCTCTATGAGCCTGCTTAAGGAACAACTGGCCGATGTGCTTAAGACCCTGACCCCCAGAGAGGAAAAGGTGCTGAGTCTGCGCTTTGGCTTGGAGGACGGCAACCCCAAGACCTTGGAGGAAGTGGGTAAGGAATTTAATGTGACCCGTGAGCGTATTCGCCAGATTGAGGCCAAGGCACTGCGCAAGCTGCGCCACCCCAGCAGAAGTAAGAAATTAAAGGACTTTTTGGACTGATGAAACCGGAAGAAATCGCGCGCATTAACGCGCTGGCCCGTAAGGCCAAAACGCCGGAGGGTCTGACCCCGGCGGAAAAGGAAGAACAGGGCGCTTTGCGCCGTCGCTACATTGATTCGTTTAAGCGTAGTTTGGTCAGCCAACTGGATAACACCTATGTGGTGGAGCCGAACGGTGAAAAGCACAAGCTGCAACGCAACGAGAACAAAGGAGATTAACGCATTTATGCTTGATTTCAAGGAACCGAAAATTACGGACAAGCCCTGGGTGGATCAATGCCTGTCCCACGCCCACAGTATGAACTGCGAGTATACATTTGGCAACATTTTCGTTTGGCGCACGGCGTATGTGACCTGCATTTGCCATTACAAGGACTTTTTGCTGATCCGTTATGGCAGAGGGGCAGACATTGCGTATTCGCCCCCGGTGGGCACCGGCGATTTTGCCGATGCGGTGCGGGTGTTACAGCAGGACGCGGCAGAAAATGGCGTCACTTTACGCCTGCTGGGTGTGACCGCCAGCTATAAAGAACTGCTGGAGGCAGATTTCCCGGGAAAATTCAATTACACATATTCCGACGATTATAACGATTATATTTACAGTGTAGAGAAAATGGCCAATTTGTCCGGAAAGAAGTATCACGGCAAGCGGGGGCACATTACCTACTTTATGAAGGCGTACCCGGACTGGCAGTTTGAAGTGCTCACCCCGGAGAATGTGGGGGAGTGCATTGCCCTGCATACCAGCTGGATTGACGAGAAAGACCAAACGGAACAAAAAGAAGAGGACGCCGAGTTTTCCCTGGAGTTTGAAGCGGTGCTCTCCGCCTTTGATAATTACAAGGCGCTGGGCTTTGTAGGCGGACTGATCCGGGTGGGCGGCAAGGTGATCGCCTACACCATGGGTGAGCCCCACAGTAAGGACTGCTTTGTGACCCATTTTGAAAAGGCACCGGCAGATATGCGCGGGGCGTTCCCCATCATCAATCAGGTATTCACGCAGCAGTGCCTAAGTGGCTATACCTATGTGAATCGGGAAGAAGATTTAGGATTGGAGGGCTTGCGCAAGGCCAAGCAGTCCTATCACCCGGAGATATTCTTAGAGAAGTGCGTGGCCACCTATGTTGACGAAAATTGAATTTACGGAAGATGCCGCACAGATCGTTGATCTTTGGCACCGGGTGTTTGGGGACGATGAAGCGTATATCCGCTTCTTTTTGGACAACTGCCGCCACAAACGCTGCGTAGGTGCTTTTGTGGGGGAGCGGCTGGTGTCTATGCTGTTTTTGCTGGACTGTACCTATAACGGACAGCAGGGGGCTTATGTGTATGCGGTAGCCACCCACCCGGATTATAGAAAACAGGGCTTTATGCAAAAATGTATTGACTATTCCCAGGCATTGGATTATGATTTTCTATGTTTAGTGCCGGCAGAGGCGTATCTTTTCGATGTGTATGCCAAATTCGGTTTTCAGTCCCTGCTGTTTGGTACCGCCACGCCGACACAGTTGGACGACAGCTGGCAAACGGCGGGGGCACAGGTGTATTTTGACTGCCGCCGTGCTTGGACACCGACACCTGCGGTGGAACTGGTAGATAGCGACTACCTGTATCGGGAAAATGTGCTGCTGGATGGCAGCTTCTATTGTAAAGACGATGGGATCGCCGCGGTGCGGGACGGTCGGATTTGCGAATATATCCAAAAGAGTGGCAATGTGCTGACTGCCGAGCCGGTGGGTATGCTGTGGAGTCGCCGGGCGTTGCCACCGGGCTACTTTGGCCTGTATATGGATTAACGGAGGTTACATAACTATGGTTTATGTCTTTTTAGCGGACGGATTTGAACTGATCGAGGCGTTGGCGCCGGTGGATATGCTACGCCGGGCCAAAATCGGCGTGATGACCGTTGGCATCGGCGGCAGTGTAATCACTGCGTCCTGCGGGGTCAGCGTTACCTGCGACATTAGCGACAAGGCTTTTCGCTTCAAGAATGTAGATGCCATTGTGCTGCCCGGCGGTATGCCCGGTACGAAGAATTTGGAAAAAAGCCCGGTGGTGCAGGACGCCATTGACCAGGCTGCAGAGCGCAACACGCTGATCTGTGCCATTTGCGCCGCACCGTCTATTTTGGGACATAAGGGTCTGCTTAATGAGAAGGAAGCCATTTGTTTTCCCGGCTTTGAGCAGGAACTGACCGGTGCCACCATTTCTAAAAAGCATGTGGTGTGCGACGGCGACTTTATCACCGCAAAGGGCGCCGGTGTGGCTGTGGACTTTGGGCTGGAGATTGTGTGCCAGTTGGAGGGTCGTGAAATGGCAGCCAACGTGCGCAAGACCATTCAATGTCCGTAAAGGGTGACCTGCGCCGCGCATTTCGGCAGCGGCGACGGGATAAGATAAACAGAGCCGCGGCGGACGCCGCCATTGCCCGCCGGGTGCTGGACAGCAGCGCCTATGGGCAGGCAAGGGTGCTTTTAGGCTATGCCGCCCTGCCGGAGGAGATACAGACGGACGGCATCCTTCACCGTGCACTGGCAGAGGGCAAGGCGCTTTATTTGCCCCGCTGTCTGGACGATGCCGGGCAAATGGCCTTTTACCGGGTGCAGGCGCTGGAAGAACTGGAAAGCGGCAGCTTTGGTGTACGGGAGCCGTCTTTAGCCGCGCCCCAATACAATATGGATTTAGACGGTCAGGCCCTGTGCCTGGTGCCGGGTCTTTGCTTTGATAACAAAGGGTATCGGCTGGGCTACGGTAAGGGGTACTATGACCGGTTTTTGGCAAAATTCCGTGGGGTGACCCTAGGACTTTGCTATAATGATTTTTTGCAGGACTGCCTGCCGGTGGGGGACTATGATCTGCCGGTGCAGCAGATTGCTACGGAGAACCGGGTGTTCACCGTGGAGCAAGGAGCAGCGTATGAATGAAAACAGAGATTTAAATCAGCGGGAGAACGGTATTAATCCCTCGGAGCTCAGTGGTAAAGGGGACTACTATTTTTCTAACGGTGTGCAGGAGCGCACCCCCCGCACCACGCCGGTGGGTACAAAACGCAAGCCGGCGAAAAAAGGCAACGGCGTAAAGTCCACTTATGTGTTCTTTATTGTGGTGATTGTGGTGTCCATGGCACTGTCTGTGTACGCCGTGTTCTGTATGAATGATATTTTGGCCATCACCAAGACCAAGTCCACCGTCACTGTGTCTATGCAGGAGGAGGTCAAGACCGCTTCGGATGCCATTGACCTGCTGGCGGACCAGGGACTGATCAAGTGCAAGGGCTTTTGCAAGTTTTTTGCCACCCTGCACGATAAGGTGCTTAACGATCCCATCGGCGGACCGTACCCGGCAGGGGTGTATTACTTAAACGGAAAAATGGGTCTGGAGGGTATGCTCCAGACCTTACAGGGTTCCTCTGCCACTTCGGAGACGGTGACCCTGATCTTTCCGGAGGGTATGACCGTACCGGAGATCGTCAATAAACTGACTGAGAACGATGTGTGTGACAAAACGGCGCTGCTGTCTGTGATCGATTCCACAGAATTTACCTATTCCATGGTGGCGGACTTAAAGGCAAATGAGCATGTGCCTTACCGTCTGGAGGGCTTTATGTTCCCGGATACCTACGAGTTTTTTGTGGGGGAGAACGCGTCCAGCGTGGTGAAGAAGTTCCTGTCTAACGGCGACAGCAAGATCTCCGAGAAAGATCGCGCCCAGGCCAAAAAGCTGGGCTATTCCATGTATGAGGTAATGACCATTGCCTCCATTATTCAAAAGGAAGCCGGCAGTGAGAAGCAGATGAAAACTATCTCCTCCGTCATTCATAATCGCCTGAGCGATAAAACCAACTTCCCGTCCCTGGGCTGTCAGTCCACCTCAGACTATATTACCAACTTTGTTAAGCCAAATTTGTCCTCAACCAGTGCCCACACGGCGGACTATTATATGGAGTATTACAACACGCAGACCACCTCTACGGTGGTGGGGCTGCCTGCCGGTCCTATTTGCAACCCGGGTAAAGCGGCCATTCAGGCGGCGCTCCATCCGTCGGATACCGGTTATTATTACTTCTTCCACGACACCAAGGGCAACCTGTACACTGCCAAGACCTATGCCGAGTTTAAGCAGAAGGTACAGACCTACGCCCCCTATCTGGCTGCATGATGAAGCGGGTAGAACTGTTGTCCCCGGCAGGGGATATGGAACGGCTGGAATTGGCAGTCAAGTTCGGTGCAGACGCGGTGTATGTGGGCGGAACCCAATTCGGTATGCGCTCCAACCCATCCAATTTTGACCCGGCGCAGCTGCAAGCGGCTTGCAAGCTGGTGCACGCTGCCGGGAAAAAGCTGTATTTGACCTGCAACACCTTGCCCCGCAGCTATGAGCTGGATGCGCTGCCGGACTTCCTCCGCAGTGCCCGGGCGGCAGGAGTAGACGCCTTTATCATTGCGGATATGGGCGTGCTTGCTATTGCCAAGCAGGCGGCACCGGAGGTGGAAGTGCATATTTCTACCCAGGCGGGGATCGTCAATTATGCGGCGGCCAATGCCTTTTACCAAATGGGCGCCAAGCGGATCGTCACCGCAAGAGAGCTTTCACTGGACGAGATCAAGATGATCCGGGACCATACGCCTCCGGAGCTGGAGATTGAGGCCTTTGTTCACGGTGCCATGTGCATGAGCTTTAGCGGTCGGTGCATTCTCTCGGATTATATGGTAGGGCGAGACGCCAACCGTGGTGACTGCGCCCAGCCCTGCCGCTGGAAGTACCACCTGATGGAGGAGACCCGCCCGGGTCAGTATTTCCCCATCAATCAAGAGGAGAACGGCACGTATATTTTCAATTCCAAGGATTTGTGTATGATCGAGCATATCCCGGAACTGGTGGCTGCAGGGGTGGACTCGTTTAAGATCGAGGGCCGCGCCAAAAGTGCCTATTATACCGCCGTTGTGACCCACGCTTATCGTCAGGCGATGGACGCTTATTTTGCCCACCCGTCCCCGGACTTCCGTGTGCCGGACTGGGTGCTGGCGGAGATGGAAAAAATGAGCCATCGGGTTTATACCACCGGCTTTAACTTCGGTCCGCTGCAGAATGGGCAGGAGCTGAACACCGGCGGCTATGTGCGCAACTGGGATGTGTGCGCCTTGTACCGAGACCAGCAGGGGAACCGGTTGATCGTGGATCAGCGCAATCGCTTCTTTGAGGGCGATGTCCTAGAGGTGCTGGAACCGGGGCAAAAGCCCTATACTCTGACTGTTCGAGACCTGGTGCGAGAGGCAGACGGCACGCGTACGGAGGCAGCCAATAAGGCAACGGAGGTGTATTCCTTTGCCGTGGATCGCCCGGTGTCCCCGGATGCTATTTTGCGCCGCAAGCGGGACGAGGACTAAACAGAATACGCATTTTTTGCACCCCTGATGTACATACTACACCGGGGGTGTATTTTTATGGGCAGACGGCTTCACGCATTTTCACTGGTTATGTGCCTGCTATTTACCGTCGTTTGCGGGCGGGTGCTGTATGTGGCGCACAGCGGCAATTTTGCCGTAGGTCAAAGCTATAACAGCTACACCCTGCTCTTTGAACAGAACTACACGGAAATCACAGACCGACTGGGACGATCCATGGGCGGCACCCGCAAAGAGTGGGTGGCTGTGATCCGCCCCACGCAGGATTGCCTGCGAGAACTCCCGCGCCTGTTTGCGCCCGGAGATGTGCAGCGCATTGCAAAGGAACTGCAAAAAGGCTATCCGGTGCTGGAGCCGGTAGCTGCTAAGGCGGATACAAACAATATTGTAATTATGGAGCGCACGGTGCGGGACAGTACCACCCTCCACGCCCGCCAGCTGCTGGACAGTGCCAGCGGCGGACTGGGTCAATATACAGCCGTTGCCACGGAGAAAAAATTGAACTTCGCCACGGACGCCATGGGGCGGGTGCTCTCCGGCAATGCCATGACGGAGCAAACAGATCGTACCGGCGCCCCTGCCACCATGCGAACCACGCTGGATCTGGAACTTCAAAAGACGGTGGAGCAGGCGGCCGAGTCGATCAAAACCGGCGCTGTGGTGGTGCTGGATGTACCGACCGGAGAGGTGCGCGCCGTGTATAGCGCACCTGCGGACTACTATAACCGCGCATTGTCCGCTTACGCTGTTGGCTCTGTTTTTAAGCTGATTGTTACCGCTGCGGCGTTAGAAGCAGACTTGCAGCCGGTCTATACCTGTAAAGGTGAAATTAAAGTGGGCGATACTGTCTACCGGTGCCAAAACGGTCGGGTGCATGGTCGGCAGACGATGGAGCAGGCGCTGGCCCATTCCTGTAACTGCTACTTTGTGCAGCTGGCGCAGAAGTTAGGCGCCGGGCGTTTGTACCAAATGGGGCTGGATTTTGGCTTCGGCACGCCGATTGCGCTGTATAAGGATTTTCAGAGCGCTGCCGGGCGGCTGCCGTCTCTGTCGGTGCTGGCGTCTCCCGGCCAGCTGGCACTGCTGGGCTTTGGACAGGGGAAGCTGACGGACACACCGCTGCACTTTGCCCGTTGCGTTGCGGCCATCGCCGGTGGCGGCGTGTATTGCTCGCCGGATTTGACCGGCAAGGCGACAGCGAAACCTCGCCGCGTGATGCAGGCAGGGCATGCAAAGACGCTGCTTGCCTATATGCGCACGGTGGTAGCAGCAGGTACCGGCAGTGGCGCCGATTATCGTGGCCGCTCCGCCGGTAAAACCGCCACCGCCCAGTCCGGCCGTTATGTGCAGGGCAGGGAAGTGCTCAATACCTATTTTGCAGGGGTGTATCCCTTTGATCATCCCCGCTATGCCATTGTGGTGATGCGGGAAAACGGCACCTCCGGCGCTGCCGATTGCTGCCCGGTGTTTCGCCGCATTGTATCAAAGTTGCCGTAGGCCTTGCATTACTGTCCCTTTTGTGGTACAATGCCCATACAATAGGGGGGGATTTTACTTGCAAACATCAAAGTTAAAAACACTGCGCATCTTACAGATGCTTCAGCAGTACAGCGATGAGGAAAATCCGCTGTCTGCTACGGATTTGATTGAACGATTACAGAACGACTATGGTATCCGGTGCGAGCGTAAATCCATTTATGCGGATATTAAAGCGCTCCAGGAGGTGGGCTTTGATGTGTGCCGCACAGACTATCCCCGCCGGGGCTTTTACATGGCCGGTCGTACTTTTGAGCTGGCAGAGGTGCGTATGTTGATGGACGCGGTGCAGTCCGCCGGGTTCATTACGCCGAAAAAGACGGAGAAGCTGGTGCAGAAGCTGGAGAGTCTGCTCTCCGCCGGCCAGGCGGAAAGCTTGGTGCGCCAGGTGTATTGCCAGAGTGAGAACAAATGTTCGAATGAAGAGATCTATTACATTATAGATAATTTGCACCAAGCCATCTGTGACGGCTGTAAGGTGAAGTTCGCCTACAAGCGCCGGGCGGTGGATCCCAAGAATAAAAAGACCTTCCGAGAGAAAATCTTTACCGTGTCGCCCTATGCGCTGATCTGGAAGGACGATCACTACTATTTGGTTTGTAATAACGAAAAATATGACAATCTGATGAATCTGCGCCTGGATCGTATGCGCCGTATTACACCACTGAGCCAAAAGGCACGACCGGTGGAGGATGTCAGCGCGTATAAGGGCCGGTTTGATACGGCGGACTATGCCGCCAAAATGTTCAATATGTTCTCCGGCGAGACCGCAACGGTGCGCTTGCTTTGCAAGCTGGATACACTGGAGGAAATGGTGGACCGCTTCGGCACGGCCATTCCCATTCACGCGGTGGACGGCGATCATTTTGAGACCACCATTTCGGCGGCGGTCAGTGAGGGCATGGTCAGTTGGCTGATGCAGTACGGCGGTCGCGTGCAGGTGCTGGAGCCCCAGAGCCTGATCGACAGCGTGCGCGCCCGGGCGGAGACGGTGTTGTCCGCGTATGCAAAAGAATAGAGTTTTGTGCAGCAGGGGAGTCCCTGCTGCTTTTTTTGCCTGCTTATACGCTATTTGTGTATGGTATTATTGTTGATATACACTTGCAGAAAATGGTTGATATTTGTGCATAATTAACAGACACTGCCCTAATAATTGTCGCGTTTCCATAAAAATCCAATTAGTTAACAAATAATTTACAATTTCTATTGACAAGGAATTCTCAAGCGTAGTATAATTACTCTGTAAATGAGTGTGGGTAACTATACCCATACGCTGCCGGCAGGATTTGGCGCCTGCGCTGTGTCGTCAGTAAACAGCGCGCGCTTTTCACCCCGCTTGGTAAAGAAAGAGATTTATGGAGGTATATTCTATGGGAAAAAAAGTATCCAAACGGCTGTTGTCTTTGTTCCTGTCTGTGCTGATGCTGGCCACCAGCCTGCCTTTTGCAGGTCTGTCCGCTTCTGCCGCAGATGAGAGCAGCAATTTGCCTAAGAGCACCAGCGGTGCGTACTTGTTTGCGTATTTTAGAAATGACGCAAAGACCACCAACGGTGAGAACGTTTTTTACGCCGTATCTAAGGACGGTTATAATTACGAGGCCTTGAACGGCGGCGTGCCTGTGGCAAGTGCTTCTCAGGGCACCGGCCACTCTCGCGACCCTTATATTATGAAGGCGCAGGATGGTGCAGAGTATAAGTATTATATGGTGGCAACGGACGCCAACACCACCAACAACTATAATAATACCGGTCTGCACACCTGGGGGTCCAACGACCTGATCACCTGGGATGAACTGGCCAATCCCCAGTTTGCTACGGACAAGGGCGGCGGTTCCAAGACCATTACCAACATGTGCTGGGCACCGGAGGCCATTTGGGACCCGGTAGCCGGCAAGTATATGGTCTACTTCGCCACCAACGAGGCAGACTCTGCGGCCAATGAGAGCGCCAAGATCTATTATTCTTACACTGCGGATTTCCGCACTTTTACCGAGAAGAAGGTGCTCTTTGACCCGGGCTACGGTGTGATCGACGCCGATATTACTCCGTACGGAAACGGCTATGTAATGCTGTATAAGAAAGAGGCTTCCTCCGGCACCGGTGCCAAGAAAGTTTGGTACACCTTCAAGACCGGCAAGAGCCCCTCTAATTCTGACGGCGAATATGACGCTGCCAATGCGAAGATTTTCGAGTCTGTCTCCAATACGCAGGCAGAAGGCCCGCAGGTGTTCCCCATTTCCGGCACAAGCAGCTACGGCGTGCTGGTGGACTATTTCTCCGACGGCGGCTTCGGTTTCTCCTATACTTCTGATTTTGAGAGTTATTCAAAGATTTCTGCGGATAATTGTTCCATCAATCACCTGAACCCCAGCCACGGCTGCATTATTCCCATTTCCGATATGGAGTATTACAACCTGTCCCAGGCTTTCGGTAAGGCGACCTCTACCCAGACTGCTGTGAAGCCCGGCGATACCGCCAACAGCCACTTGATTGCCCGGTACTTTACCTCTAACAATGCGCGGGAGGATGTGTCCGGCAACGGCAACCATATTGGCGCGTATAACGGCTCCACCAAGCACAACGGTAATGTGAGCAGTGTTAATATGGTGGTGCAGGACGGCCGACTGGCGGCTCGCTTTGATAACAGTAAGAAGGCCAACGCCGGTTCTGCCGCAGATAAAACCATTGATAAAGAGGTAAAGGGCGTTTCTACCGCTTGGATGAATGTGGACGGTATGTTCTCCGACACCAACATCAATCGCGGTATTACCATCTCCTTTGACTCCTATATGACGGACGCTACCGTTGCTGATACGCATATCTTTGACTTTATCGATTCGCCCAAGTGGAACTATCTGAATAAATTCGATGTTAATAGTACCCCGAACAAATTTAACCTGTTGTCTTACCAGGCGGATAACACTTCCATCGGTATGAAGAAGGGCACGGAGGCCAAAACCAGCGGCAGCTTGGCAAAGAACCAGTGGCACTCCTATGTGTTCTCCATCTCCAAGAGCTGCTTTACCGTATTTGTAGACGGCAAGCTGGTTTCTTCTTCCACAACCGGCGAGAACTTCGGCACCGTACTGGACAGCGACTGGTTCAAGGCTGTATTCCAGAATGCCGGTGCTAATCCCTCTAAGCTGACCTTTGGCGTGAACCCCTATTGGTCCACCACCGTCGGCGGCACATATTATCTGCTGGATGGTTACATCAGCGACTTCTGTATTTATGACCAGGCACTGTCTTTGGGCGATGTGGAGAATGCAAAGGCCGATCAGCTAAAGGCAACGCAGACCAACTATGATGCCAATACCACACAGGTGATCTATAAGGATCCCTGCTCCGCTGCCGGCTATAACACCGCTAAGGACAATGTGTACGGCACCTACCTGCCTTTGAATAAGTCAGGTGTGGCAACCCAGGTGGACCCGGTGAAGGATCTGACAGCCTTCGCGAAGGCGATGGAAACCATGAGCCTTGTCCAGTACGGAAAAGGACTGGCTTTCCACCACAGTCTCCAGGCTTTTGATGAGGAGAGCCGTGCGCTGGCGCTTCTCATCATGGAGCGTGTCGGATTTTTCCGGGAACAGTACCGCGGAAGCGGAAGATTTTCCATGGAGGCGGAGCCGGCGTTAAAGGAGCTGATCCTCGGAAAAGCCGGGAGAGAGCGCTTCTTAGCGATCATGGAAGGTCAGACCATCGAGTGCGAGGACTACCGGAAGAAAAAACGGATGCTCACAGTAAAAAGGGAAAATCCGGTCTTTACCGCGGTAGTGAAAAAAGAGGGAAGAGACGGCATCAAAGTCACCGTGGACAAGGATATCATGGCCTTTTCCGGTGAAAAATCCCTGTTTATCGCAGATCAGGAGGCAATCTACTGCTGTGATGCGGACTACACGGAGTGCCTGACCGTATTTATGGAATACATGGTCATGGGACTGGACGCGGAGAACGAGGTCTCAGTCAACGACCGGGATATGCCGCTCTTTTACGAGCGTGTTCTGAGAAAGCTGGAATCCTTCGGACTGATCCGCTCAGAAGGCGTGGATCTTGAGAGCTACCGCCCGAAAGAGTTGAAAGCCTCGTTCTATTTTGACAGTGACGCTGTCGGGACGGTCAATCTGCGCCCGGAGCTTGCATATGGAGATTTTTCCTTCCATCCGTTGGCAGATGAGAATGTTCCGAAAGAGATCTGCCGGGATGTTCCGGGAGAGTTCAAGGTGAGCCAGCTGATTACTACCTACTTTAAATATACGGAGGACGGTTCCGGAAACCTTGTGATCAAAAATGATGACGAGGCGGTA
>OIXG01001493.1_pt1 | contig 22026 bp, 17 predicted proteins | sample 1587731 | NCBI WGS metagenome assembly OIXG01 (sample SAMEA3888908, study PRJEB22519) | human gut metagenome | biome: human gut; feature: human-associated habitat; material: faeces | place: Denmark | collected 2010
TGGCCCGCGAGCTGCACTTTGACATGAGCAAGGTCAACGTCAACGGCGGCGCCATTGCCCTGGGTCACCCCGTGGGCGCCTCCGGCGCGCGTATCATCGTCACCCTGCTGCACGAGATGCAGAAGCGTCCCGAGGCCAAGAAGGGCCTGGCGACCCTGTGCATCGGCGGCGGCATGGGCACTGCCGTGGTGTTCGAGAAGTGCTGAAGCACAGCTGAAAATGCATAAAAAACAGAGCCGCGTAAGCGGCTCTGTTTTTTATGCTGTTTGAGGCGCATCCTCTGTTATGCCGCAAAAATCGACAACAAAGAGTATAATTTGGCAAAAAGATCACCCTGCGTATTGAACACGCAGGGTGATCTGATGGTTTGCAGGGAAATTACTTCTTGATCTCGCCGTTGGCGGCGGCGGTCAGGTAGGCGTTGATAAAGCCGTCGATATCGCCGTCCATCACGGCCTGGATGTTGCCCATCTCATAGCCGGTGCGGGTATCCTTGGCCAGCGTGTAGGGCATGAACACATAGGAGCGGATCTGGCTGCCCCACTCGATCTTCATCTGCACGCCCTTCAGGTCGCTGACCTTCTCGGCGTGCTGCTGCATCTTCAGCTCCGCCAGCTTGGCCCGCAGCATCTTCATGGCGTTGTCACGGTTCTGGAACTGGCTGCGCTCCGTCTGGCAGAACACCACGATGCCGGTGGGCAGGTGGGTCAGACGGACGGCAGAGGAGGTCTTGTTGATGTGCTGGCCGCCTGCGCCGGAGGAGCGGCAGGCCTGCATCTCGATGTCCTCGGGACGGATCTCGATCTCACTGTCGTCATCCAGCTCGGGCATGACCTCCAGCGCGGCAAAGCTGGTCTGGCGGCGGGCGTTGGCGTCAAAGGGGCTGACGCGCACCAGACGGTGGACGCCGTTCTCGCTCTTCAGGTAGCCGTAGGCGTTCTCACCCTCGATGAGGATGGTGGCGGACTTGATGCCCGCCTCGTCGCCGGCCTCGTAGTCCATGAGCTGATAGGTGTAGCCGTGGCGCTCGGCCCAGCGGGTGTACATGCGGTACAGCATCTCCGTCCAGTCCTGGGCCTCGGTGCCGCCGGCGCCGGCGTGGAACGTGAGGATGGCGTTGTTGCCGTCGTACTCGCCGGACAGCAGTGCCGCCAGACGGCGCTCGCTGATCTCCTTTTCCAGCGTCTCATAGCCGGAGATCACATCCTCCAGCTGGGAGGGGTCGTCCTCCTCCTGCGCCATTTCGCACAGGGTCAGGGTGTCCTCCCACTCGGACACCAGCTTGTCGTGCTTTTTGATCTTGTTCTCCAGACGCTTGACCTGGCGGCTCACCTGCTGGCTGCGCTCCAGATCATTCCAGAAGCCCTCCTGCTCCGTCTCCTTCTGGAGATCTGCCAGCTCCTCCCGGGCCTTGGGGATGCCCAGCGCCTTTTCCAGCTCGCCCAGCGTAGGCTCCAGCGCCTGCAGCTTCTGCTTGTACTCGTCGTATTCGATAACGGCCATATATCATTCTCCTTATGCCTGTAAAATTCCTTAGCCTTACCATCGGTTGACAAGGGCAGACGCGGTTTTGACGGGCAGAAATACGCCCATACTGCGTCAAGTCCCTTGACAATACGGCAGTATTCTCTGCGGGCCTTTCCTTGTCTGGACACATTTCTGCTCCGGCAAAACTGCCCGCACCTGCCAGCGATGGATATTCGAGAGGTTTTTGCTTTTTGAGACGCAGGTGGGCTGAGTCGGCATATTCTCGCCGATGCTGCCGAGCGATGTTCCCTTGGAGCGAGGCTAGCGCAAGCCAGGGCGAAAAGGGCAAGAAGCGCCGGAAAGACGCGCTGACAGGCGTGTTTGCCCTTGTCATCCGATGGTACTATTATAACAAAAAACGGGCATTTGTAAAGAGGGTGCGGCAAAACCCGGAACCATACGGGGCGCGGCGCCGTCATATGGGGCAGAGGGCGGCGCTGCCGGACGGACATGGCGGCGCCTGCCCGGCGCAGCGTCCTTTCCGGAAAATTAACCGCTTTGTTACAAATTGACTCTTCCCCTTTCAGGCGGTTTGTACTATAATATGTATTCGGGAAAGTTCGCCTTTCCCCGCACTACATAAGAACGATTTGAGGAGATCACTATGAAACGAATCATTGCACTGCTGCTGGCCGTGATGACTGTTTTTGCACTGACCGCCTGCGGCGGGAAAACGACCACCGTGGACGCACAGAGTCTGGCCAAGGCGCTGGCGGAGAAGACCGCCTTTGAGTCCGAGTTGTCCGCCGTCTCCAAGGAGGAGCTGGGTTACTACTTCCAGCTGCCGGCCAAGTGCGACGCGGCGGCCTACATGTCTTCCGGCTCCACCGCCGAGGAGATCTTTGTCATCGAGTGCTACGACGGCGCCTCCGCCGCGGCGCTGCGCACGTCCATGCAGGACTTCCTGGACAGCCAGAAGACCGAGATGGAGCGCTATCTGCCCGCTGAGGTGGACCGCATCAACGGCGCCATCTTCGAGACCTACGGCACCTGCGTGGTGCTGTGTGTCACCTCTGACACCGACACGGCCCGCAGCGTCATCAAGGAGTACGTCAAGTGAGCAGCCGGAGATACAGCGGCCGCCGCTATCGCCGCCGCCGCAGTCCGCTGCCGGCCCTGCTGCTGGTGATCGTGCTGGCGGCACTGGTGCTGGGCGCGCTGGCCATTTTTACGGACATCTTTAAGAAGGACACACCGGCCGACAAGCCGGATAATCCCGCGGTGACGCAGCCGGACGACACCCAGACGCCGGATGACGCCCAGACCCCGGACAGCGGAGACGGGCAGACCGGCGATACCGCGCCGGACGATGCCCAGCAGCCCACCGGCAACAAGACGGTGGATACCATCACCACCGACGCCACGCCCTACCAATCCGGCGGCGTGTATGTGGTGGGCAGCAGCGGCTTTGAAATGTACAACTATGTGGACAGCCTGGCCAAGAGCTACGCGGACATCGTGACATCCGTGGCCGATCAGCTGTCCGGCGTCAGCACGGTGTATACGCTGGCGGTGCCGCTGTCCAGCGGCATCACCCTGCCGGACGCGCTGTACAGCGACATCCCCGGCAGCGACCAGGCCCAGGCGGAGAAGAATATTCTGGCCGCCATGGGGAACAATGTGAAAACGGTGCCCCTTCACGACGTGCTGATGTCCCACCGCAGCGAGTATATCTACTTCCGGACGGACCACCACTGGACGGCGCTGGGCGCCTACTACGCCTACCGGGAGTTCTGCGGCGTCAAGGGCATCACGCCCCACAGCCTGTCGGAGTATGAGGTCAGCCAGTTTGACGGCTTCCTGGGCTCGTTCTACAACGACGGCGGCAAGCCCGAGGCCATGTACGCAGATCCCGACACCGTCACAGCGTACCATCCCATCAGCACCGAGGCCCGGATGCAGTACGGCAAGACGGCGGACAGCCTGACGCCCGGCAAGGTCATCTATGACGAGTCCGATGCCGCCGCCGGCCTGAAGTACGGCACGTTCATCATGGGCGACAACCCCTACACCGTCATCGAGAACCCCGACCTGTCCGACGGCTCCAAGTGCGTGGTGGTGAAGGAATCCTTCGGCAACGCCTTCGTGCCGTTCCTGGTGGATCACTACCAGACGGTGTATGTCATCGATTACCGCTATTACAGCGGCAGCGTCTCCGACTTTGCCAAGACCAATGGGGTCACGGACGTGATCTTCATCAATAACCTGTCCGCCATCCGGGGCAGCTACCAGATGGGCAAGCTGGCAGGCGTCAAGTAAACACACGCGGATGGGGCAGGCTCGCCTGCCCCATTTTTGACCACTGAATAAAGGAGCCGACACATGGTTTTCAGCAGTACCACATTCCTGCTGGCGTTTCTGCCGCTGGTGGGTATTCTGTACTTCATCTGCCCCCGGAGGCTGCGCAACGCGCTGCTTCTGGTGTTCAGCCTGCTGTTTTACGGCTGGGGCGAGCCGAAATATATCCTGATCATGCTGTTTTCCACGGTGTTCGACTACTGCAACGGCCTGGCCATCGGTCATTTCCGCGCCGTGGACAAGCCCCGGGGGGCCAAGGCGGTGCTTATCGTTTCCGTGATGGGGAACCTGGGCATCCTGGGCTTTTTCAAGTACACGGATTTCGCCATCGCCAACCTCAACGGCCTGCTGGGCACGGCCATCCCCGCCCTGGGGCTGCTGCTGCCCATCGGCATCTCGTTCTACACGTTCCAGACCATGAGCTACACCATCGACGTGTACCGGGGCGTGGTGCCGCCGCAGCGGAACATCATCGACTTCAGCGCCTACGTGACGCTGTTCCCCCAGCTCATCGCCGGGCCTATCGTCCAGTACAAGACGGTGGCGGACAATCTGGAGAACCGGCACCGGGAGTCGCTGGCCGGCGCCAGCGCCGGTATGCAGCGGTTTGTCATCGGCCTTGGCAAGAAGGTGCTGCTGGCCAACCAGATGGGCGCCGTGTGGGAGGAGATCGCCGCCATGTCCGCGCCCTCCGTGGTCACGGCGTGGCTGGGCGCGCTGGCCTTCACGTTCCAGATCTACTTTGATTTCTCCGGCTATTCCGACATGGCCATCGGCCTGGGACGGCTGTTCGGCTTCCGGTTCCTGGAGAACTTCAACTATCCCTACGAGTCCCGGACGGTCACGGAATTCTGGCGGCGCTGGCACATCAGCCTGTCCACCTGGTTCCGGGAGTATGTCTATATCCCGCTGGGCGGCAACCGCAGGGGACTGGGCCGCCAGCTGCTGAACATCGCCATCGTCTGGTTCCTTACCGGCCTGTGGCACGGCGCCAGCTGGAACTTCGTGCTGTGGGGCGTGTACTACGCCGCGCTGCTGCTGCTGGAAAAGACGTTCCTGCTGAAAAAGCTGGACCGCGCCCCCCACTGGGTGGGACATGTGTACACCTGCCTGTGCTTCATCCTGGGCTGGGTGCTGTTCGCCATCACGGACTTCGGACAGCTGGGCGCCTATCTGGGCCACATGTTCTCCGGTACGTTCTTCGACGGCACCGCCGCCTATCTGCTGCGCAGCTTCTGGCTGGTGCTGGTGCTGGCGGTCATCGGCTGCACGTCCCTGCCCAAGCGGCTGTGGTGCCGGTGGGAGGGCGGCCTGTCCGCCGCCGCGTCCGACGGACTGCGCACCGTCTGGATGGTGCTGGTGCTGCTGGTGTCCGTGGCGTTTCTGGTGGGCGACAGCTACAACCCGTTTTTGTATTTCCGCTTCTGAGGAGGGGTGCGTATGAAACGAAATATGCTGGCCCCGCTCATCGCCATCTGCGTCATCCTGCTGGGCCTGTCCGTGGGCAGCTTCTTCTTCACGCCGGACCGGGCCTTTTCTGAGAACGAGAACCGCTATCTCCAGACCACGCCGGAGCTGACGGCGGACAACGTGCTTTCCGGCAAATTCATGACGGAGACGGAGAATTATACCAGCGACCAGATCCTGCTGCGGGACTTCTGGACCGGCACCCGCTCGGCCCTCCAGCGACTGGAGGGGCGGCAGGACATCAGCGGCACCTATCTGGGTGCGGACGGCCGCTACTTCGCCAAGGTCACGGACGACACCTTCGACTGGAACAACTACCAGAAGAATCTGACGGCGGTGGAGGCATTCTTCGCCGCCAACAGCGGCAAGGCCTGCACCGTGCTGATGGTGCCCAGCCCTGCCGGGGTGCTGGGGGCCGAGCTGCCGGCCAATGCGCCCTACTACGACGAGGACAGGGCCTTCGGCATGCTGGAGGAGCGGCTGGGCGCGGCCTTTGCGGACACGCGCGCGGCGCTGGCCGGGGCGGCGGATCCCTACTACCACACCGACCACCACTGGACGACGGCGGGCGCGCAGGCTGCCTACGGCGTGTGGGCGGCGGCCACGGGCCATACCGCCCGCAGCTATACGCTGACACAGGCCGCCGACAGCTTCCGGGGTACGCTGTACTCCAAGGTGCTGCTGCCGGACAGCGCGTATGACGCCGTGGACTACTGCCCGGACATCACCATCGTCTCCGCCGACTGCGACGGCACGGAACGGGACAGCCTGTACGATCTGACGGCACTGGAGAAAAAGGACAAGTACGAGCTGTTTCTGGGCGGCAACTACGCCAAGGCGGTGCTGCGCACCGGCACGGAGAACGGAAAGCACCTGCTGGTCATCAAGGACTCCTTCGCCAACTGCTTTGTGCCGTTCCTCACCGGGGACTACGAGACCATCACCATGGTGGATCTGCGATACTGCCGGGAGAAGCTGCAGCCGCTGGCCGATGAGGCCGACGACATTCTGGTGCTGTACGAGATCACCAACTTTGCCGCCGACGGCAATCTGTTCAAGCTGAAGCTGGGATAAACAAAAAAAGATGACCGCGATGCGGTCATCTTTTTTTTGTTGTCTCAGAAATCCACGGTGCCCTCCAGCACATGAAGGTCATATGGCTCGAACACCACCCTGCGGTAAGCGTCCACGTCCATCTTCACGCCGGTCCAGTCGCTGTGGATGTCGCCATTCTGCTTGATGAGAATGTCGTACAGAATGTCGTAGGTCACGCCGTCGGCGCCCTTTTCCTCGATGGTGGAGTAGGGCAGGGTCTTGTGGTACGTCATGTGCAGGCCCTTGTACTCGAAGTGGAAGCCGTTGCGCATGCGGCAGCCGTCCAGTCCCTTGTAGGTGAACAGCCGCTTCAGATCCTGCAGGATCCTGTCGTTGTCCTGTTCGTACAGGTTCTCCGGTGTCGTCTCCGTGTAGTCGTAGCGGAACTGGATGGGGATGCGGTAGGGCAGGAACCGCTCCACATAGGCGATGAGCCTGTCCGCCGGATAGTTCTTGTACAGTACGCAGTTGATGCGGGTGGGGCAGGCGATCCTCCCCAGCACCTCGTCAGGACTCTCCTCCACATAGTGCACCAGATGGCGGGAGATGTTCATGCAGGTGATCTTGTGCTTGTTCCGCTCCGTAAAGGCCAGCATCTCCTCGAAGGTGGTGGTCTCCTGCGCGGGGAAGGTGGTGTTGATATACACCTTGTGGGTGGTGGGGATGGCGTCCAGCATCTGCTGCAGCGCATCCAGATCGGCCAGCGGCTCGCCGCCGGTGAACACGAAGTCGCAGCGGGGCGTGATGGCATCCATGGTGCGGATGCTGCTGATGATCTTCTCCAGACTGAAGCCGGTGCAGTCCGCGTATTCTTTTTTGTTGATGCAGAAGGGGCAGTGGTTCTGACAGTCGTAGGGGACAAAGACCGTCACGGTGGCGCCGCCCTCCCGGGTCTTATAGGGATGGGTCATGTTATCGATAACCTCTCATGTGAATGTACCGAAATAGTATATATCAAAAGATGGGGAAAAGCAAGGAAAACATACAAAAATAGTTGTTTTCTTCTTAACGAAGTGTCGATACGTGCGAAGTATCAATACGCGGCGTCCCGCAGCTCCTCCCGGATGCGGGCAAAGGCCGCGTCCTCGCCCTGCTCCTTCAGCAGCAGGAGCCAGCGGTCCAGCAGCGCCGCTGTGTCCGGGTGCATGAAGCGGCTGGCGTCGGTGCGCTTGAGATCCTTGGAGCGCTGGTAGTAGTCGTAGGGCGAGGCGTCGGTGTACTGGTCGCCCTGATAGACGCGGCAGGCGGCAATGCGGTCACAGAACATCTCGGCCACGTACTTCTTTGGCATCTTGCAGCCGCCGATGTAGATGGTGCCGTCCTCCCGGCGGCAGTAGTCGATCCAGTACTCGAAGTGGTGGCGGTTGCGGCCCTTGTGGTGGAGCCATGCCAGACTGACGCCGTTTTCCAGACGCTCCTGATCGTTGGGGCTGCGCCAGCCCTGATAGTATCTGCAGCCGCGCCAGAATTCAACAGGGCTGTATTTGGAAAGATCGTGGGTCAGGCCCTGCCATACGAGGCCCAGCTTCAGGCAGTAGCGGCGCACCAGACGCCGGTGCCGGTTCACGGTATGGAGATGGGCGCGGAGCTGCATGAGACGGCCTCCTTTGAAAAATCGTGTCTCCAGTATAGCACAGTCGCCGGGAAATGCCCAGCAAAAAATCGACGGCATAACTTTTTTCCGGCGCGGCAGACTAAGCGGGAGGTGAAATATATGGCAGAGTACGGCTTTTACCGCGGCAGCGGCGCGGCGTGGCAGCGGGCGCTGCCGCCGGAGGTGCAGAGGATCGGCGATGAAGCGGCGCTTCACCGCTGCTGGGCGCTGCTGGTGCTGGACAGAGAGGGCGCCCGCCGGTTGGCAGGGCAGGGGCCGGCGCCGCTGTGCGGCACGGTGCTGCTGCCGCAGGATGTGTGGCCGGAGCCGCTGCGGGCGCGGCAGGTGGTATCCTGCGGCCCGTCGCCCCAGAGCAGCCTGACGCTGTCCAGTCTGGCGCAGCGGTGTGTGCTGTGCGTCCAGCGGCAGCTGACGGCACTGAACGGCACCGTCATCGAGCCGCAGGACATCCCGCTGCCGGAGGCCTGGGGCTGCTGGGAGACGGAGCCGTTGCTGCTGCTGGCGGGAGCGCACCTGCTGCTGGGGCGTTTGTGAGATGGACTTTCTCCGCGCTGTATGGTACAATGACCGTATCACTTCAGAGCGGAGAAAGGAACACCCGGCATGGCAAAGAAAAACAGAGTCATCAGGTATCTGATACCGGTACTGGCGGTGCTGATCCTTGCGGCGTGGTACGGCGTCAGCCGGTACCGCGGGGTCGGCGGACTTCACCCGGCTCCACAGCCGCCGCTACGGTAAGCTGGGAGGGTATCATGTGCTGCCGGAGCTGGCCGCGCCTGTGGGGCCGGACAGCGTGTCGGTGCAGCTTCGCACGGACGATGCGGCAGTGACGTGCAGCTATTACAGCGGCTATCCCTTTGAAAAGTGGTCGGGACCATCCCTGTCCTGAAGGCTTATGCAGACCCGTGCAACCAAACGGGCCTGCGGGCCGTCTATAGGGGTGAGGGGCACCTGATCCCAATGGCGGGCATCAGCACCCCGGCTTCTGAGAAAGGAATGGACTATGAAGAAATTGACACGTTTTGCCGCCATGCTGGCGGCAATCCTGCTGCTGGCTGCCGCCGTGACGGGCTGCGGCAGTCAGAACACGGAGCCTGAGGCTCCCGGCAATGACCAGCCCGGTACTGCGGCCAGCCGCATCGAACCGATGCCCTCCGGCTTTGACCCGGCAGCGCTGGAGGACTGCGAGCTCAGCGTCTCCTTCGCCAACAGCGACATCGAGATGAATGACGAGGGCGCACTGGTCATCCACATGACCGTGTGGGAGTACGAGCTGTTCGACGCGGCGGCTGTCACCGCCATGAAGTCCGGCGACACGCTGGTGGTGCGGGGACAGGAGATCGCCGTGGACACCGTGGACAGCAAGGACGGCGTCGTCCATGTCAACGGCGGACTGGAAAACGGCGGCGTGGACCTGGCGGCTGCGGAGGACGGCGGCGTGTTCTACGAGAGCAACTCCGCCGTGACCGAGTTCCCCTACAACTATGTGGAGGCGGGGCAGGTGACGCTGCCGGTGGACGGGGACAGCTTCGTCTATACCGACAGCTCCGATCTGGAGAAGGGCCAGCAGACCTATCTGGCCGGCGACCTGCTGACCATGCAGGATGCGGTGGACTTCTCCTGCACTGCGTTGAACGGCACCGCCCGTGTCGTCGACGGCAAGGTGACAGGCATCACCCGCGTGTACATCCCCTGAGCCGCAGCAATCTGCCGGTATGCATAACAAAAAGCCCGCTCCTAACTGGGAGCGGGACCTTTTATTTGGCAGAGGTGCGCTGACGAACGGGCGTTCCCTTGTCGGCTGACGGCGTGCAGGTCACCGCACCAGCTCCTGCACGAGATCGGGCACCCATCCGAACACCCGGCGGCACGCGGCTTTGCAGTCCCACTCGGTGCAGCCCGGATGCGCGGAGATATAGGTCAGCAGGTACGTCCGCACATTCGCCCGGAGGGCCTTTCGGGCGAACCGGAAGTCATACCTGGGGATCGCGTCCAGCGCGAAGGAGGTCAGCGGCGCGTCGCGGTAACAGGGACTGGCCAGGTTCACGCGGGCTGTGTGGCAGATGGTGTGGCGGGCGTCCGCGGGGAAGAGGATGCCGTCCAGGCGCTGGAAGTCCGCTTTTGACCGCCCCGTGCCCAGCAAGAAGCGGGGAAGCTGCGTCTGCGTCAGGAAGTGTCCGTTGGCAAGAGTGGCCTTCAGCAGGAAGGACAGGCAGAAGTCCGCCGAATCCGACAGGCAGATGTCCACGCCGCCGTAGCCGCGCTCATGAAAATACAGCTGACCGAACCGGTTTTTCTGCTGGCTGCTCCGGTGGGTGTTGCGGTCGGGAAAGCGCGCCTCGTCGTAGTAGTACGCCTCCACCCACAGCGGCTCGATGGTCACGCCCAGGGCTTCCAGGCGATAGTCGTTGATGAGTCTGCCGCCCAGTGTTTGCAGAATATGTATCTGCCCATCGCAAGCGGCATTTTTCAGGTCACGGACCAAAGCCCGCAGGCCGGCAGTGCTGTCCATGCGCTCATCCCCTTCCGGATCGTTTTGAAGAGTATACCATGCGGATGCGGCGCATACAAGCTCTGGAGCAAAACCGCAACCAGAAAGAAGAAGCGACACGCCTTTGCGTGTCGCTTCTTCTTTCTGGTTGCGGAGAGAGGACTTGAACCTCCGACCTCCGGGTTATGAGCCCGACGAGCTACCAACTGCTCTACTCCGCGATATGTCATTGTACCGGTGGTGCCGGTGACCGGACTCGAACCGGTACGGCATTGCTGCCGGGAGATTTTAAGTCTCCTGTGTCTACCATTCCACCACACCGGCGGATTCGGCATTAATTAGAATACCACACTTGCCCGGAAGTGTCAACACCTTTTCCAAAAAACATTTCGACAAATGGCACAGCGCCGGCGGGAAGCCGCTTTTGCGCATCCGGCAGGAAATTTTTCGTGGGTTTTCCGCCGCGCCCGTGTATAATAGGGCAGAGAGACACGAAAGGCGGTGGGACCGTGGACGACGCATCCCTGATGGAACAGATCGCATCCGGCGACGAAGCGGCATTGCAGACGCTGCTGCGCCGTCACGGCGCGCTGCTGCGCTACGTCATCGCGCCCATCCTGCCGGATGCACGGGACCGGGAGGAGTGCTTTGCCGATGTGTCCGTGAAGCTGTGGCAGACGGCGGGCAGCTTCGACGGAAAGAAAGGCTCCCTGCGGGGCTGGCTGACAGCGCTGACCCGCAACTGCGCGCTGAACCGCGCCCGCGGCCTGCACCCGGAGACGGCGCTGGGGGAGGACGTGCCCCACGGCGCCGGCAGCGCCGAGGACGAGCTGCTGCGGCAGGAGCGATCCCGCCTGCTGGCCAAGGCCGTCCGGAGCCTGACCGCCGGGGAGCAGACCCTGTTTTACCGGAAATACTACTACTGCCAGTCCACCGCCCAGATCGCTGCCGAGCTGGGCCTGACGCAGCGGGGCGTGGAGGGGCGGCTGTACCGCCTGCGCCAGCGGCTGCGGGAACTGTTGGGAGGTGACTTCTGTGAGTGACGATCTGCGCTTTGACGCGCTGCTGACAGAGGGCGCCGACGCCCTGCCGCCCGCACCGGACGTCAGTCCGTGGCGCGGCGCCATGAGCTGCATCGTATGGGGTATCGCTCTGAAGACCCTGACGCTGCAGCTTCTGTACCTGGACGACATCCTGCCCACGCTGGGCTGCATCCTGCTGGTGCTGGGCTTCCGCACCCTGCGGCAGGAGAACGGGGCGCTGCGGTGGGCCTATGGCCTGTCCATCGCCGCCACCGTCATGCGCAGCGCGGCCATGGTGCTGGCGGCGCTGCCGGTGGACGTGGGACGGACCTTCGGCTGTGCCGACAGCGCGCTGATGCTGGGCATGCTCATCGCCCTGTGGCGGGGAATGACCGGCGTGTCCCGCGCCGCCGGGGCGGAGAAACCATCCGCACCCGCCGCCGGGGCGCTGGCGGCCTTTTACGCGGTGCTGATACTGCTGGCCTTTATCGGGCTGGAGGGCTGGCTGCTGGTGCTGCCGGTGCTGGCGGTGTACCTTGTGATCCTGCGGAATCTGGTGAAGCTGTTCCGCTCCCTGGAAAACACCGGCTACGCCATCCATGCCGCGCCGGTGCATCTGCCCGCGGCGGCGGTGCTGTGGGGCTACCTGGGGCTGACGCTGGCGGCGGTAGTGCTGGCCATGCTGTTGGGCCAGCGGTACCCCATGGACTGGCAGGTGCGGGATGACGCGCCGCAGGACGCTGCCATCCGCGCGGAGCTGCTGGAGCTGGGCTTCCCGCAGGACGTGCTGGACGATCTGACGGCGGAGGAGGTGGCCCGGATGTCCGGTGCCGTAAAGGTCTACACCGAGACGCAGACCAACTATGATAAAAAAGCCTGCCGCACGGTGACTACCGATAAGTGGTACACCGAGATGCCCGCTAACTGGCAGTACTACCGCACGACGGTGGAGGCAGACGGCGCCCGCCGGTACACCTACCGCATTTACGACGTGCCGGTGAGCGTCATGACCCACGCGGCGGTGGAGGTGCCCGGAGAACAGGGCCTGCGGCGGTACATCATCCTCCACCATGTGCGCTATGCTGACACCGATGGCTTCCGGGGCACCGAGGGCTTGCAGATCTGGCCGGCGTGGGAGGCGGAGGCCAACTGGTTCGCCGGAGACTGGGTGAGCGGCCGGGTGCTGTGCAGCAGGGGCGGACAATCCTGCGCGGCGGACTTCCACACGCTGGAGGGCGGCCTGCAGCAGACCACCGGCTTCTTCGGCACGGAGTGGCGGCGCAGGATCACGGCCAGATGGACGTATCCATCCGGCGGAGATGACCGGAGGGCCTATGTGCTCTACGACGCCCTGCGGGGCGAGGACGGCGATGTGCTGGGCAGCGTCGTCAACACTTTCCGCCGCACTGCGCCGAACTATCCCTTTGCCGACGCCTATGACAGCTGGCAGCGCGGCCAGCGGAACTATCTGGACTGGCGGCAGGATTATTTCCAGGTGTGGCTGTATAGCATCGAAAACGAGGTGGGCACCAACTGAACACACAGACAACGCGCAAAAAGGACACGCCCTCCGGGCGTGTCCTTTTTCGTACAGGCAGGCAATCTTCATCGCGGGAAGCGCCTGCGGTATATGTCTGCAATCACTCCAGCACGGTCGTACCGGCCACCGCCTGATACAGAAGCTGGTAGTCCAGAATGTTCACCGTGCCGTCGCCGTTCACGTCCAGCACCTGCTGGCGGTAGTCCTCCGCCCCGATGGTGCCGTCATAGCGGCCGGTGGACAGCAGCGTGTACAGGCACGCCATATCCGTCACATCCACATCGCCGGAGGCCCCGGCAGCGCCGTTGATGTCGCCCCGCCGGAGCAGCGCCGCATCGATGGCGGCGCCGGCATATACCTCATAGCTGCGGGGCACATAACCGGCCCGCGCCACCACCACGGTGTAGCGGTCGCCCGTCAGACCGTCGAAGGAGAAGCTGCCCGCGCTGATGATCTGCTTTACCACGGTGTCGCCCTGCTTCAGCGTGATGTCCACCGTGCCGGCCTCCGTGCCCATGTCCAGCGCGCCGGAGATGACGGCGGTCTCATTGCGCTGGGCCAGCACCACGAAGTCCCAGTCATTGCTGGGATCATCGTCCTCCGTCTCCAGCGTGATGTAGTACACGCCGCCCGCCGCATAGTCCGCCTCGAAGCTGATGTGCTGCATGGACATGGGGGTCAGCGCCTCCACTCGGCAGGTATCCAGCACTGTGCCGTCGGCGCTGCCGCTGCGCAGGCTGGCCGTGATGCTGCCGCTGTTATCGCAGCCCCGGTTCACCACATCGCCATAGATCACGGCGCGGCCCTCATCGGTCATACCGCTGCCGGCCTGCTCCAGCGCCAGATCCTGCCGCCCCAGCACCAGCTCCGCCGTGTTGTTGCCGCTGTCCAGATCCGTGTTGTCCAGAGATTCCGCGGTCACGGTGACTTTCCGACCCTGCGCGGCTTTGTCCACCACGAAGCCCGTCTCGATGTCCGTGGAGCTGCCGGGCGGCAGCAGGACGGACACGCCCTCGCGGCCGATTTCCGTGCCGTCCTCATCCAAGAACCGGATGGTGACGTACTGGACGGTCTGCCGCCCGCGGTTGGATACCGTCAGCGTCACCGGCAGCTGGCTGTTGTCCATGTAGTACCGGGCGTCGAAGGATACCTCATCCACGGCCAGATCGGTGCCGGTGGTCAGCTCCAGCAGGTCGATGCGCGCCTCGCCGTAGGGGGCCTCCGTGCTGTTGGGGTCCACCACGGCCTGCCGGGTCACCAGCACCTGCATACCGCCGTCCGCCGCCGCGGCGGAGAAGGCGCGGATGCAGTCGCTGCCGTCCGTCAGCGCCACCGGCTGTCCCCAGCCGGCTCTGCTGTCGTAGAACAGACCGTACAGCGTGCTGTACAGGCCGCTGCTTCCAATGAACAGCACCGCCTGCGGGGTGCCGTCCGCCAGTGTCAGCAGCTGATACCGGTCGCTCCGCAGCTCTGCGGACTGCGGCACCAGCACACGGCCACTCTGCATCAGCTGGCCGTTCTCGTACCACACCAGCTGCCCGTTTACATGCTGTGCGCCGCTGTCCACCGCACTGTTATTCGTCTGCGCGGCGCCGTTGGTGTACAGCTCCATATCCCCATTGGTGGCAATGTCGCCGTCCGTGTCCATGCAGTAGGACACATTCAGCTGCCCGCCGGAGCGGGAGGCCGTCAGCCGGTCCACGGCGTTCAGGCCGGTGTACAGCGGTGTGGTGTCGTCCCACACCTCGTAGGTGCGCTCCATGGTGCGCGCACAGATCTCGTTGGTGCCGTCGTTGGCGAACAGGTCATTGCTGCCGCTGCGCAGCCACACCACCGATACGCTGTCCTCGTCGCCGCACACGGTGGGCAGCATACCCAGTCCTGCCTGCCGGCTGATGGGGAACACATCAAAGCTGTCCGCCGCCGGGTCGAACCGCGCCGCAGTGATGCCGGACTTGGCCGCAACATCGTCCAGCGTGTCGGTGTCGGCGATGGTGCTGTCCATGTCCTGCCAGACCAGCCATGCCTCACCGTTCACATCCTGCAGGCTGAAGCACCAGTCCGCCGTGCCGTCGTTGTCCACCTGTGCCGGGACCGACCAGCCCGCGCCGTTGTCATAGGAGAAGAACAGGCACAGGCGGTCCGTGCCGCTGCGCTGTCCGTCACAGCCGATCCACACGGCCAGCCGCGTGCCGTCCGCCAGCGACAGCAGCTGCGCCCCAGCATTTTCATAGGCGTTGAGCAGGAACGGCGTCACGCCGTCCACGGTCACGATGCCCGCCAGCGCCTCCGCCGCGCTGTCCGCGCTGATCAGGTAGGCGTCGTCCACATCCGCCGGATAGCCGCTGCCCGATGCGGGCCGTCCGCCCGCCAGAAATACCGAGCCCTTGTCCAGATAACGCAGATCGGCCTGTTGGTAGCCCGCGGTGTCGTACAGCGTATCGTCCAGCACGCTGTTCATCGCCTGCGCCGCGGCTTTGTTGGGGTCCGGATAGGAATAGACGATCCACTCCTGTTCGGCGACAGGGAACTTTCCCTCGAAAAGCAGGAACGTGACCTTGAGATATCCCTCAAGGCCTATGCGAGCCTCGCGCTGCAGGACCTCGCTGCCGCGGTAGGTGGTATCCATCGAAAGCTTGCCGGTGAGGCCGCCGCCTATCGTACCAGCGCCCTTGATGCCGGGACCGGCGCCCGCATCCAGCGCTATTTCGCCGGAGACTTTGCCGCTGGGGGAGATGTTCTTCATCTCATTGGCGATCAGCAGGGCCAGCTTGGCCTTCAAAGCGGGGCTGACCGATACCTCCGCGTAGCAGGGCACCGCGCCGATGAAAAAGGGCCGCGTAAAGCTGAGCTTGCCGGAGGCCTCCATGATCAGGCCGCTGCTCAGCCAGTGGATGTTGTGCTCCTCATCAAAATAGCCCTCTGCATAGCCCATCAGGGAGAAGTTGCACTCCCAGCCGAAGGAGCCCGGCATTCTGGCGGGCTTCGCACCGGCATTCTGCGCCGCCTTGCGGTACTTTTCCAGCGTTTGGGCTGCGTCCTTTTTTGCCTTGTCCAGTGCAGCGGAGGTGTTGACGAAGTCCTTGATACCCTTCTCGTCCGCACCGGCCTGTAGGCCGATGGCCACATACACGCGGCCATCCTCGATGGCGTACTGGATGGGGACAGGGGAGTATATGTCCATGCTGTATTCACTTTCGCCGATGACGGGAATGCTGTTCGGCAGCGTAAGTGCCAGCTTGTCCGTAAACCCGAACTCGAACGCGTCCATGATGTCCGTTTCTATCGTGCCGGACTTGAGCTTCAGCGGGTGGGCGGAGGTCTTGCCGTCCTTGTTGGTGGCCACGATCAGCAGCTGTGTGGACAGGTCGAACATACTGTTCCAGCTGACGTCCGTGGCGCCGTCCGTGAACAGCGGCAGGGAGGTGCTGCCCTGCTGCAGCGACAGCGAGCCGGGCTCGCTCTTGCCCCAGTCCACCTCTATGGTGACGCTGTACGGCTCCGTCCGCGACAGCGGCACGGAATAGGCCTCGTTCATCACGTCGTGCAAGCCGTCCACCCATACGGCGGAGATCACCGGATAGGTATTGTCCGTTTTCTGCAGGTATACGTTGGGGCTTTCCTCCAGCGCGGCGATGGGGATGGTGCGCGTCACATAGCCGCTCTTGGAGATGACAGCCTCCCGGTAGTTGTTGTTCACGGTGGCGTAACCGTACTTGTCGGTTTTATCCGAGGTGGCGCACGTCACCATGGCACCCTTGCTCACCCGGTAGTCCGGCAGCAGGGTGTGGCTGTCCTTTCTGTTCTCCTGCACCGTCAGCGACAGCTTCTCCAGCGGCGTGTAAGCGCCGCCGCCCAGCCGGCTGTTGTAATGGCGCTCCGCGCCGACCAGCATATCATTGTCGCCGTGGATGGCGATTTTTTGGGAGTACTGAGCCTGCGTACCGTGATAATATACGTTCTGTATCTTATGGCCGTATGCATGGTGGAACGCGCCGTTCCCAATATCGACCAGAGACAGCGGCAGCTCAACGGATTCCAGATAGCTGCATTCAATAAATGCGCTGCCATGGATATACTTCACGCCCTCGGGGATCGCAAGATCCTTTATGTTTGTCATGCTGAAGCAATGCCCGGGGATATAGGCCGCACTGGCGGGAATATTGATAGATTTCAAGGGGGTACTGAGGAAGCCGCAGTAGCCCAGATGCGCCAGACTGTCCGGGAGATCAATGCTGGTCAGGCCCGTGCCTGAAAAAGCCCACGTACCCAGCCGCACCAGCCCGTCGTGCAGCACCGCGCGCTTCAGCCCTTTGCAGTCACCAAACGCGTGATCACCGATCTCCGTCACACCGGCCGGCACCACGATGGACTGCAGCTTTTCATCGCGGCGAAAGGCTCCCTCGGCCAGTGTGGTCATGCGGGACGGCATTTCCACGCTGACCAGCGCCATGCAGCCGCTGAATGCGTAATCGTAGATGTGGTCCACGCTCTCCGGCAGATAGACATTTTCCATGCCGCAGCTCATAAAGGCCCGATTGCCGATACTGGTGATGCCGAAGGGCAGGCGGATGTCGCCGGACAGGTTCTTGCAGCCATAGAAAGCGTAGTCACCGATGGACTGCACGCCGGCGTTGACTACCAGCGATTTGATCTGTTCGCGCAACTCTTCCCACGGGGCGTTGGTCTTGCCGGTGGACGTCAGCTTCCCGTCCTCGCCGCGGATATAGAGTATTTCGTAGTTCGCCATGCGCCCTGTGCCGCTGATGGTCATTACGCCGCGGCTGTCCAGCGTCCAGTAGACGCTGCTGCTTGCCATGCCGCAGCTGCCGCTGGCCACGGTGGCGGCAAGGGCCTGTACCGGTACAAGAAGCGCCGCCATCAGCAGCGCCAGCAGCAGGCTCACGATTCGTTTTTTCATAGCTGTTTCCCCCTGCATTCTGGTATAAACACACAAAAAGGCGAAAATTCACCAATTTCATTGTAGCACGCCGCGGCCGCTGACAGCAAGTGGGAAGCCGCTGTCACAATATATGAAATTTCGCTGTCATTTTCCGCGTTTTGCACAGACCTTCGGGAGAAATGGCCTGTCGCCGGATAAAAGGGCCGGGCGAAGGCATTGCCTTCGCCCGGCCCTTTTATCCGGTTGCCGCTTTACGGCTGATAGTGATGGGCGTCCTGCAGCACCATGTCCTTGACCTTCATGAGCCGCGTGGTGTTGCCGCGCTCGTTCTCGTCCAGCTTCATGGTGATGTAGCGGATATTCTTCTCCGTCTCCGGGATCATCACATACTCCAGGGCGTTGACGCGGCGGCGGGTCTTTTCGATATCCTGGGCCAGCAGCTGCATGGACTTCTCCACCTGCGCCAGCTCCAGCATATCAGCGAACACCGCCTGCATCTTCTCCAGCGCCGCGTCCAGCTCGCCGCTGGTCTGGGCGAAGCCGTAGGGCAGCAGGGAACCCTCGCCGCCCTCGGTGTGGAACGTGAACACCGGCACGTTGACGCTCATGATGTTCCGGGCGTCCACATCCAGCGACACGGTGCGCTGAGGCCGCAGCAGCGACTGCTCCAGCATCTCCGGCCCCATGACGGCGGCGGCCACGGTGAAGGCATCGTTGGCCTCCTTCAGCCCCTGCTCCACCTTGGCGCGGAGCTGCCGGTTGCGGCGGACGATCTCCAGAAACTGCTTCATCAGCTCGTCCCGCTTGTCCTTCAGCAGCTTGTGACCGCGGCGGGCCGTCTTGAGACGACCCTTCAGCCGCGTCAGCTCCATGCGGGTGGGATTGACAGTTTTTCCGGCCATAGGCGGTCACTCCTTCTCCGGCAGGTACTTGTCCAGCATCTCCGGCTTGATGCGCTTGAGCTCGCTTCTGGGCAGCATCCGCAGCAGCTCCCAGCCCAGATCCAGCGTCTCCTCGATGGAGCGGTTCTCGTCGAAGCCCTGGGAGACGTAGCGCTTTTCAAATTCGTCGGCGAACTTGGCGTACAGCAGGTCAGTGGGGCTGAGGGCGGCCTCGCCCAGAATGGTCATCAGCTCCTTGGCCTCCTTGCCGCTGGCATAGGCGGCGAACAGCTGGTTCATGGTGGGGGCGTGATCCTCCCGGGTCTTGCCGGCGCCCACGCCCTTGTCCTTCAGGCGGGACAGGCTGGGCAGCACGTCCACCGGCGGCAGGATATTCTTGCGGTACAGGTCGCGGCTGAGGATGATCTGCCCCTCGGTGATATAGCCCGTCAGGTCGGGGATGGGGTGGGTCTTGTCGTCCTCCGGCATGGTCAGAATGGGGATCATGGTGATGGAGCCCTTGCAGCCCAGCTTCCGGCCGGCCCGCTCGTACATGCTGGCCAGGTCGGTGTACAGATAGCCGGGGTAGCCCCGGCGGCCGGGGACCTCCTTCTTGGCGGCGGAGACCTCACGCAGCGCCTCGGCGTAGTTGGTGATATCCGTCAGGATCACCAGAACGTGCATGTCCTTCTCAAACGCCAGATACTCGGCGGCGGTCAGGGCCATGCGGGGCGTGGCGATACGCTCCACGGCGGGGTCGTTGGCCAGGTTGGTGAACAGCACCGTGCGCTCGATGGCACCGGTGCGCTTGAACTCCCGGACGAAGAACTCCGACTCCTCGAAGGTGATGCCGATGGCGGCGAATACCACGGCGAAGTTGGAACTGTCGTCCAGCACCCGGGCCTGCCGGGCGATCTGCGCCGCCAGATTGGCGTGGGGCAGGCCGGAGCCGGAGAAAATGGGCAGCTTCTGGCCGCGCACCAGCGTGTTCAGGCCATCGATGGTGCTGATGCCGGTCTGGATAAACTCATTGGGATAGTCCCGCGCAGCGGGATTCATGGGCAGGCCGTTGATGTCCATGTACTTGTCGGCCAGCAGCGCGGGGCCGCCGTCGATAGGCTCGCCCATGCCGTTGAACACGCGGCCCAGCATGTCGGCGGACACGCCCAGCTGCAGGGGGTGGCCCAGGAAACGGATCTTGGCGTCCCGCAGGTTGATGCCGGCGGAGGAGTCGAACAGCTGCACCACGGCCCGGTCGCCGTTGACCTCCAGCACCTTGCAGCGGCGGACCTCGCCGCTGTGGAGCTGGATCTCCGCCAGCTCGTCGTAGGTGACGCCCTCCACGTTCTCCACCACCATCAGGGGGCCGGAGACCTCGTGGATGGTACGGTATTCCTTCATCATGCGTCCTCACCCGCTTTCTTCACCAGATCGGCGATCTCGCCGTCCATCTCGGTGTGTACCTGCTCATAGTTGGCGGCATACTCCTCCGCGGCGGCGTACTTGGCCCAGCCCAGCCGCTCCCGGGCGGGGATGGCGAACAGCGCCGGCAGGGCGGCGCCCTTGTCGATGGCGTCGCGGCACAGCGTCTCATAGTGCAGGATCAGCGCCAGCAGACGCATCTGCCGGTCAAAGCTGGAGTAGGAGTCCACATCCATGAAGGCGTTCTGCTGCAGGAAGTCCTCCCGCAGCATCCGGGCGATCTCCAGCGTCAGCTGGTCCTTGGGGGACAGGGAGTCCTTGCCCACCAGCTGCACGATCTCGTTCAGCTCGTTCTCCTCCTGCAGAAGGTGCATGGCCCGGTTTCGGTTCTTCATGAAGTCCGGCCCCATGTGCTCGTCGAACCACGGCGTCACCGCGTCCAGATACAGGGAGTAGGAGTTCAGCCAGTTGATGGCGGGGAAGTGGCGCCGGTAGGCCAGAGAGGCGTCCAGAGACCAGAACACCTTGACGATGCGCATGGTGGCCTGCGCCACCGGCTCGCTGAGGTCGCCGCCGGGAGGCGACACGGCGCCCACGGCAGTGAGGGAGCCATTGCGCGCCTCCGTGCCCATGCACTGCACCACGCCGGCCCGCTCATAGAACTGGGCCAGACGGGACGCCAGATACGCGGGATAGCCCTCCTCGCCGGGCATCTCCTCCAGACGGCCAGACATCTCGCGCAGCGCCTCCGCCCAGCGGGAGGTGGAGTCGGCGATGACGGCCACGTCGTAGCCCATGTCCCGGAAGTACTCGGCGATGGTGATGCCGGTATAGACCGACGCTTCACGGGCGGCCACCGGCATGTCGGAGGTGTTGGCGATCAGCACCGTCCGCTTCATCAGGCTCTCGCCGGTGCGGGGATCGGTCAGCTCCGGGAACTCCCGCAGCACGTCGGTCATCTCGTTGCCCCGCTCGCCGCAGCCGATGTAGACCACAATGTCCACGTCCGCCCACTTGGCCAGCTGGTGCTGCACCACGGTCTTGCCGGAGCCGAAGGGCCCGGGTACGGCGGCGGTGCCGCCCTTGGCGATGGGGAACATGGTGTCGATGACCCGCTGGCCCGACTGCAGAGGCGTCTCCGGCGGGAATTTCTTCTTGTAGGGGCGGCCCACGCGGACGGGCCACTTCTGCACCATGGTCAGCTCGCGCACCGCGCCGTCCGCCGTGCGGATGCGGGCGATGGGCTGGGTGATGTTGTACTGCCCGGCCTCCGCCAGCCACTCCACCGTGCCGCTGACGCCCACCGGCACCATGATCTTATGCAGCACCGACTCCGTCTCCGGCACGGTGCCCAGCACGTCGCCGCCGGTAACGGCGTCGCCTGCGGCGGCAGTGGGTGTAAAGCTCCACAGCTTTTCACGGTCCAGCGGCGGCACCTGGATGCCGCGGGTGATATTGGCGCCCACCCGGCGGACGATCTCCTCCAGCGGGCGCTGGATGCCGTCGTAGATGTTCTCGATCAGGCCCGGGCCCAGCTCCACGCTGAGGGGCGCGCCGGTGGTGACTACCTCCGCGCCGGGGCCGAGGCCGGACGTCTCCTCGTATACCTGAATGGAGGCCCGGTCGCCGGTCATATTCAGGATCTCTCCGATCAGATGCTGGGGGCCTACGCGCACCACGTCCGCCATGCTGGCGTCCGCCATGCCGTCGGCCACCACCAGCGGGCCGGAGACTTTGATGATCTTACCCATTCTCTTGCTCCTTT
>OIXG01001494.1_pt1 | contig 22016 bp, 20 predicted proteins | sample 1587731 | NCBI WGS metagenome assembly OIXG01 (sample SAMEA3888908, study PRJEB22519) | human gut metagenome | biome: human gut; feature: human-associated habitat; material: faeces | place: Denmark | collected 2010
TGCGACGCCATCAACACCGCCATGCGCGAGCTGTTCCTGCAGATCGTCTACGGCCGCACCCAGTCCGCCTTCTCTGAGGACGGCCTTGCTGTCGGCGCGTCCCTCGAGGACCTCGGCAAGGGCCTTCGCTCCCAGGTCGGCACGATGTTCGCCACCGCCGAAAAGGGCCCCCGTTACCTCGAGATGGCCGAGGGCTACTGCTCCCGCGTCGCGCTCAACAAGGAAAACGAGATCGTCGGCTACGAGTTCATCAACCTCGGCAAGATGATGGACTTCATCAAAAAGGGTATCGATGCGAACGAAGCGCTCGAAAAGGCCAAGGGTCACTATGGTCAGTGGGACAACGCTGCCAAGTACATCGACCCGCGTCAGGAATAAGGAAGGGAGGACGAAACAATGGCTTTATTTGAAAACTACGAGAGAAGAATCGACAAGATCAACGGCGTCCTCGCTCAGTACGGTATTTCTTCCGTCGAAGAGTGCCGCGAGATCTGCAAGGCCAAGGGCTTTGACCCGTATGAGATCGTCAAGGGCATCCAGCCCATCTGCTTTGAAAACGCCTGCTGGGCGTACACCGTCGGCGCGGCCATCGCCATCAAGTCCGGCGTGAAGTCCGCGGCCGAAGCCGCCAAGATGATCGGTGTCGGCCTGCAGTCCTTCTGCATCGACGGCTCCGTCGCCGAGGACCGCAAGGTCGGTCTGGGCCACGGCAACCTCGGTGCGATGCTGCTGTCCGACGAGTCGAAGTGCTTTGCCTTCCTCGCCGGTCACGAGTCCTTCGCCGCCGCTGAGGGCGCGATCGGCATCGTCCGCAACGCCAACAAGGCCCGCAAGGAGCCCCTGCGCGTCATCCTGAACGGTCTCGGCAAGGACGCCGCTCAGATCATCTCCCGCATCAACGGCTTCACCTATGTTCAGACCCAGTTCGACTACTTCACCGGCAAGCTGAACATCGTGCGCGAGATCCGCTACAGCGAGACCGAGCGCGCCGACGTCCGCTGCTACGGCGCTGACGACGTCCGCGAGGGCGTGGCCATCATGCATTCCGAGGGTGTGGACGTCTCCATCACCGGTAACTCCACCAACCCGACCCGCTTCCAGCACCCCGTCGCCGGCACCTACAAGAAAGAGTGCATCGAGCAGGGCAAGAAGTACTTCTCCGTCGCCTCCGGCGGCGGCACGGGCCGCACCCTGCACCCGGACAACATGGCTGCCGGCCCCGCCTCCTACGGCATGACCGACACCATGGGCCGCATGCACTCCGATGCCCAGTTCGCCGGCTCATCCTCCGTGCCCGCGCACGTGGAGATGATGGGCTTCCTGGGCATGGGCAACAACCCGATGGTCGGCGCCACCGTCGCCGTCGCCGTCGCTGTTGCGGAGAGCCTGAAGTAAGAAAAACTTGCTGAAAAAAGCAACAATTCTACAAAATACAAAGTACCCGCTTCCGTGAAGAAGCGGGTACTTTTCTTTTTTGCCAACATTTTGCCGTGCGGTGAACAGACGGACCGGCGTGCGGCAGTGGTAAAACCGTCTTCCGATGCGTTACAATACCCCTATCAAGAGAGATAGGGGTATTTTTTATGGAGCACTATATGACCGATGAGAGAATCAATGACTATTTAAAAGCACTCGAAAATGAAGAGCGCGCTACAGCGACGATCGAGAAATACCGTCGTGCGCTGTTGAACTTTGCCGTATTTTTGAGCGGGGCGGCGGTCACGCAGGAGATGATCCGCCTTTGGAAGGACGACCTGCGCGCGAGAAACTACGTGCCGTCGACGATCAACACCTATACGGAAGCGTGGACGGTAGACGGGGAGGACGAGACCGGCAGCGATGACGGCGTCGTTCTCTATGCTGCACTATGTGCACTGCTACGCGCCTTCCGCGCAGACCTACCTGTACATGACGTGGCAGGAGGTCAGCGACAACAAGCAGCTGAATGCCGGTGCGGCAGACCACGCGAAGATCGTCGAGAATCTTGTCACAAAGGCAGGCAGCTATGTCGGCAAGTATAAGAATAAGAATGCCGACGGTTCGGTTTCGTTTACTGTGACCAGCGAAAAGTTCACGGGTGTGATCCCGGTCGGCACTGCCATTCAGAATGAGCGTACCTCTTATCTTGCTCTGCTGTCGCACAATGAGACTGCAATTCCGGGATCGGTCACCCTGACCTCTGACCCTGTCCGCGGTCTGCAGCGCGACAGCGGTCATCTGAGCTTCAATGTCGGCCGCTACACCGCGGCGCTGACCTTCGCCAAGAAGCTGAGCGGAGCGAATACCGACACGCTGATGCAGGGGATCGCTTCCGCGTATCCCAGCACGGCTGTGGAGAAGCTCCCCGCGGACTATCTGACCATCATGAAGACCGCTGTGGAAAACGCGATCATGACGCCGGATGCAGTCACTCCGTTTAGTGCGGACTACACCACGGATCCCGCCGTTCAGGCCGAGACCGCTGTTGAGGGTACGACGTACACCTATAAGATCGATGCGGATGATACCTACTCCGAGAGCGGTCTGCGTACATATCTTGAAAACGCAGTCAATAGCGAGTAGCGCGGTCAGCACATGGAATGCGCCCGTGCGCTCAAAGCGACACTGCCCGCGCGGGAACATTCGGATTGAAGCCGGCAATTCTGGAGAACAAGGTCGTCTACGTGGACATGAACGACTGCCCTGCGCAATTGGATATCTTGGCACACGTGGATGTGGTCCCGGCTGGCGATGGCTGGAGTGTGACGGAGCCGTTTGTCCCTTTGCTTAGGGATGGAAAGCTCTATGGCCGTGGGACCTGTGATGATAAGGGGCCTGCCGTAGCTGCACTATATGCCATGCGAGCGGTGCGGGAACTGAATATCCCGCTCAAGTACAATGTTCGCTTGATTCTCGGCGCAGATGAAGAGACAGGCTGCCGTGATACCGACTGCTATTACAGCCATTTCAAAGAAGCACCCTGTTCTTATTCGCCGGACGGAGAGTATCCCGTCATCAACCTGGAAAAGGGCGGCCTAGGCTGCTATGAGCAGGTCATGGGCGAACCGGGCAAGTGCCTTGCTATTGGCGGCGGGACATATGCGCACTTTCTGAAAAATGGCGTGGCGTTTGGCGCTTCCCGATTAGGTGTAGATTATCACATGCACGGTGCAAATGAGTACCTTGTGGTAGATGAGATCGTGCGAAGCGCGGAGCTGTTTGCGTTGACCATTGTTGCACTTTGCGGCGAACACGCTGAGCCGATGTAAAATGCGGTTATGTAAATAACACCCGTCGGTATGATCCGATGGGTGTTATTATTTGTGCTGTGTTTTTTGACAGATGAATCGGATTCTTGCAAAAATGCCCAAAGATGTCAATAGAATCCGTTCGCCTGCGCAAGAATTTTATGGTGTGCGGACAGAAAAGACTTTTTCGTGCTGCGAGACGGCGACAGACGGCAGATCTCATGGCGATAATGACGAATTTCTGTCATTGGAGTGTTTTTCGTAGAAATACATCTGTCCGCTCCTTGCAATTTCCTGCACATAAAGATATAATAAAGGCCGTTAGTGAAAGCGCCTTTGCGGCCTGAGCAGAGAGAAGAGGATCGTAAGAGCGTTAGATTTTGAAAAGAAAGAAGATGCCCCTATGAATCCCTTTGTGAAGACCCTTAAAAAAATTGCCGCCGCGTATAACGGCGTCAGCCTAATTTTGCGCATCGCGATCGGCCTTGTCGTCGGCGTGATCCTGGCGCTGGTCTGTCCCAGCGCGACGTGGTTACGGGAGCTTGGCAACCTGTTTGTCGGCGCGCTCAAGGGCATTGCCCCCGTGCTGGTGTTCGTCATCGTGGCGAGCGCGCTGGCGCAGGGCTCGTCCAAGCTCGACCGCCGCTTCGGCACGGTCGTGTGGCTCTACATGCTTACGACGTTCGTCGCCGCGGCGCTGAGCGTTGTGACCAGCATGCTCTTCCCGCAGACGCTCCTGCTGGCCGAGGCCGCTGAGGCCGAGGTCATCCCGCAGGGCCTTGGCGAGGTCATGCACACGCTGCTGTCCAACATCGTCTCGAACCCCATCTCCGCCATTATGAACGGCAACTACATCGGCATTCTGATGTGGGGCTGTCTCTTCGGCGTGGCGATGAAGAAGCTCGGTGCGGACTCGACGAAGGTCTTCCTCAGCAACACGGCGGACGCGGTGTCCACCATCGTGCGCTGGATCATCAATTTGGCACCGTTCGGCATCATGGGCCTTGTGTTCACGAACGTTGTGAGCAACGGCCTTGCGATCTTCACCCAGTACGGCAAGCTCCTGCTGCTTTTGGTCGGCACGATGCTCTTCATGGCGCTTGTCATCAACCCCATCATCATCTTCATCTATCTGCGCTGCAATCCCTATCCGCTGGTGTTCCGCTGCCTGCGTGAAAGCGGCCTGACGGCGTTCTTCACCCGCTCTTCCGCGGCGAATATCCCCGTGAACATGGCGATGTGCGAAAAGCTCGGCATGGACAAGGACTTCTACTCCGTCTCTATCCCACTCGGCGCGACGATCAACATGGACGGCGCGGCCATCACCATCACCATCATGACGCTGGCCGCGGCCAATACGCTGGGTATGCAGGTCTCGCTGCCCGCGGCGATTTTGCTCTCGATCATGTCGGCCCTCGGCGCGTGCGGCGCTTCCGGCGTGGCGGGCGGCTCGCTGCTGCTCATCCCGATGGCGTGCTCGCTGTTCGGCATCTCGAACGACATCGCGATGCAGGTCGTCGGCGTCGGCTTCATCATCGGCGTCATTCAGGACTCTGTCGAGACCGCGCTCAACTCTGCGGGCGACGTCGAGTTCGCCGCGACGGCCGAGTATCACCAGTGGCTCAAGCAGGGCAAGCCCCTGCCGGAATTCCTCGGCGGCAAGAAGAAGGAAAGCGGCAGAGCGTGAAAACAAATAAAAGTGCGCCGGCTCAACGAGCCGGCGCACTTTTTGTGCGGTGATGCTGAACGATCGACGGGAGGAGACAATCGCATGAAGCAAGCAGAACATCCGGCCGCGACCGCAGGGGCGAGCATTGCGGCAGAATACAGCCTTGCGCTCATCGATCAGCTCGCGCGTATCGACCGCACGTGCAGCAAAGAGGAGATGGACGAATTGGTCTACCGCCTGCTGAGTTTGATCGGCGAGGCCATGCAGTCTGACCGCGTGTTTCTCTTCGAGCGGCTGGAGGGGACGGCGGAGGCCTATTGCAACACCTTTGAGTGGTGCGCGAACGGCGTCGCGCCGCAGATCGACAACCTGACGGAGATCGTTCCAACGGACATGCCCTACCGGCTGGAGGTCTTCGGCCGCGGCGAGACGATCGTCATTCCCAATATTGAAGATGTGAAAACGCAGATGCCGAGCGAGTACGAGTTCCTGAAGACGCAGAGCATCCACTCCGAGATCGCGGTGCCGGTCTTCTATCGCGGCAATCTGAGCGGCTTTTTCGGCCTTGACAATCCGCAGCGGGCGATGACGGCCGGCCAGCTCCGATTGCTTGCCTTTGTCGGCGGGCACCTCGGCAGCGCGCGGGAGAACCTACGCATGTTGACGCTGCTGGAAGAAAAGCAGAAGTCGCTCGAGCAGAATTTGTAGGCCGTGAAGCTTGAGCAGCAGATGCTCAAGGTGCTCTGCAAGGACAGCACGTCCGTCTACCGCGTGGATCTGATGAACGACCGGGCCGAGATCGTCAAGATCGAGGAGCACTCCAACTCCGCGGGCGACCTGCTCCCGCACGGGCAAGAGCTGTTTTCCTATGCCGAGGCGGTCGAGCATTACTACCACAAGTGCGTCCTTAAGGAGAGCGCACCGGATTTCCTGCAATTTTTGGACGCAGAAAATCTGATGCGCGAGCTCAGGACCAAGGACCGCGTCAGCCGCCGCTACCAGAGTGTGCCGAACGCCATCGGGAATATCTATTTCGAGGTGCGCGCCAATAGGGTGCAGCAGACGGAAACGAGCTTTCAAATCCTGCTGGACTTCCGCAGCGTGGATGAGATCGTGAGGGAGGAGCGCGAGCACCAGCACGCGCTGGAAACGGCGCTCACGGAGAGCCAGATGAGCTATGAGGTCATCTCGGCCATCAGCAAGATCTATTATACGATCTACCGCATCGACCTGCGTACGGGCTGCTACGAGGAGATCGCGGGTGAGCAGCGGATGCACCGGTTGACCGGACACAGCGGCAGAGCGAGCGTCCACATGAGTGAAATGAGCAAGCAGAGCATCGTGCCGGAGTATCTGCCCTATGTCGAGCCGTTTTTCGACCTTTCGACGCTCGCGGAGAGACTGCGGCACGAGGATTCCGTGATGCTTGAATACCCCGTGAGGGACGGCAACTGGCATCTTGCGCGCTTCATCTCGGGGAAGCTGCACGACATTTCCCACAATGTGCTGCTCTCCGACCAGATCCGCCTATATGGACCTGCTCTCAAACGCCGTCAAGTATACGCCGGAAAACGGCGATGTGAAGTTCGAGGTCTATGAGGAAAAGCTTGCCGAGAGCGGCAAGGTCCGCCTTGTCTCGGTCGTGAGCGACACGGGCATCGGCATGACGCCGGAGTTCATGGAGCAGATGTATTCGGCCTTTTCCCGCGCGGTCGACACGCGCGTCAACAAAGTGCGCGGCAGCGGCCTCGGCCTTGCCATTGTGAAAAAGATCGTCGACCTGATGGGCGGTGCGATCGAGGCTGAGAGCAAGGTCGGCAAGGGCACGACATTCCGCGTGACGCTCGACCTGCCCGCCGCGGCGGACGACGCCGAGAGCGAAGAGCACACCGAGACGGCCATCACGCTGCCGGAAAAGCCGCTCACCGTGCTCGTGGCCGAGGACAACGACCTAAATTACGAGATCACCGCCGAGCAGCTGCGCGGCTACAGGGTGCACTGTGTGCGCGCTGTGAACGGGCAGGACTGCTTACAGCGGATCGAGCAGGCCACGCCAGACGAGTTCGATGCGATCCTGATGGACATGCAGATGCCGGTGATGAACGGCCTGGAGGCGACCGCCGCCATCCGAAAGCTCGACAGCGAGACGGCGAAAAACATCCCCATCATCGCCCTCACAGCCAACGCCTACCATGAGGACATTCAAAAATGCCTCGCTGCGGGCATGAACGCCCACCTCTCCAAGCCCATCAACATCGACCGCGCGGTGCGCACGATCATCGAATGCGCCCGCACGGCGAAAGAGAACGGATAAAAGAAAAAGGCTCACGAAAGCAATGCTTTCGTGAGCCTTTTTGCGATATTTACTGCTTGTCGACGCCAAATATCGAAATTTGACTCTCGTCGCTCTGGCCGTGCACCTCGGCGATGACGGCGAGGCTCTCTTCGCTTGCGCTGCCGGGTTCGACCTGCGGCATCGCGAGGAAGAAGCCCTGCAGAAGGTCGACGCCGAGCGACAGCACGGTGCGTACCTCGTCCGCGGTCTCAAGGCCCTCGGCCACGACCTTCATGCCGCGCTGGTGCGCGTAGGACACGGTGTTCGACACGATCTGGCGCTTATTGGCGTCGGTGTCGATGTCGCGGATGATGGAAAGGTCGATCTTGATGTAGTTGGGCGAGAGCTCGAGAAGGCTGCGCTCGTTGCTGTAGCCGCTGCCGTAGTCGTCGAGCGCGAACGCACCAGAGCTGCCACAGATCGTCTGCTTGATGCGCAGCGCCTTGGGGTCGAGCACCTCTTCCTCCGTGATCTCAATGACGATGCGCGGCAGGATCGAGGCGTAGCGCGCGGAGTATTCCGAAAGCTCATCGGGCGTTAGATACTGGCTTGCAATCGAGTTGACGAACAGCAGCGCGCTGGGCACGACCTTACCGGCGTTTTCAAGCGTCTGATATGCACTTGACGCGCGGAAGAACGTGATGCGCTCGACCTCGTGCAGGCAGTTTTCCTCGCGCGCGAGGCGCAGCACGTCAGCAGGGGAGTGCAGCGTGGGAAGATCCACGCGCATGAGCGCTTCATAGGCAAAAACGCTGCCGTCCTTCGCGTCGATAATCGGCTGGAAGTGATAGGTGACAAGCTCCTCGTTGATGAGACGGCGGAACTCCTCATGGCAGCGTCTTTCCTGCAGGCTGGTGCGGTAGACCTCAGGGTCGAATTCCAGCAGCTCGCCCTTGCGCGAGTGCTTGACCTGATACATGGCAAAGTCCGCGTATTTGCGCAGTGTGATGAGATTTGTGCTGCTCTCGGGATACCACGCGACACCGCCGGAGACGCTCACGCGCAGCTCACGGCCGCTGGGAAGCTGGACGACAGACTGCTCAAGGGCGGCTTTCAGCGCGCAGATGTCTGCGCGCAGCGTATCCTGATCGTTGTAGCCGTAGAAGAGTGCATTGAACTCATCGCCGCTGATGCGCGCGCAGACGGTACGCGCGGGAGCATTCTTGGCAAAGCATTCGCCTGTGAGGCGGATGTACTCGTCGCCCCAGTCGTGGCCGAATGTGTCGTTTATCTGCTTGAGGTTGTCGAGGTCGAACATCAAAAGCGCCGCGTGGCCGAGCTTTTCGGGTGAGCAGAAGAACTCGGCGCAGATGCGGCGGAAGGCACGGCGGTTGTAGAGGTCTGTGAGCGTGTCATAGTCGCGCTCGTGCTCAATGCGCAGCTTTTCAAGCGTGTTGGCGGTCACATCCTCGGCAAGGCCAACCTGTGCGCCGTCCTCGTGCGTCGTCTCGATGCGAAGGTAGCGCTCTTTGCCGCTTGGCAGACGGATGTGGTAGAGCATCGCGCCGTCGGGCGCGGGGGAGTGGGGGCACGAGCGCTCAAAGCGCTGCAAAAGCTCGCGGAAACTCTGTGCTGTTAAGTCATCTGCGTCAACGCCGGGCATGCCGAGAAGGTCGAAGAAATTGTCGGTGACATAGATGCTGTCGGGAGCGGAGCGCAGCTCATAGCCGCCGAGCTCCACGCTTGCCATGTTCATGATGCGCAGAAACTTGGTCGAAGTATCGAGCACCTCGCGTTCGAGCTGCGTGAACGCGGAGGAGAACCGGTCGAGCTCGATGATGCCGGTGGCGGAGAGCATGGGGATGGAGCTGCGGCTTTCACGCGCGTGCGCGACCTCGTCGGAAAGGCGCGAGATCGGGCGCGAGAGTTTGCGCGCCAGCACAAGGCTGCTGAAAAGTCCTGAGGTGAGCACGACGAGGACCGCGATGATCAAAAGCCGCACCACATCGCCTGAAAAGGCGTAAAGCGCCGATACCGGCACCGAGCCGATAAGCAGCATTTGCTCATTGGAAAACGGCGCATTGCGGTTGTAGAGCGTCAGCGGTGCCACGGCGGCGTGACAAAGGCCGAGGGGGGAGTCACTCTGGTAGCCGCCGCGCTTTGACGGCTTGAGCAGCAGCGTCTGGTCATAGGATTGCTGTGGCGCATTTGCAGCGGGGGAGGCGGAGATGACGCTGACGGTAAGGTCATCTTTTCCGATGGAGGAATTTGATGCGACGCCGAGAAGATAGGTGCCCGAGCTGTCGTTCTGCAGCTCGGTGCCCGGCAGCAGGGCTTGCAGGTAGCTTTCAAGAATTTCGACGCCGAGCACGCCGTAGACCGTGCCGTCATCTAAAATAAGCGGGATGGTGTAGGCGATGGCGGAGTGATCGTCGCCGGAGAGCGTGTAGGGCGAGGACGTCCAGTGGCCGTAGTCCGCGGCGTCCAGTTCGCCGTTTCCGTGGTAGGCTGCCTGAAAGACGGGATAGAGAAAGCCACTGCTGCCGTTGGCCCCATAGTTGATCGAGGGCGTCCAGCTCGTGTCGGTCGCAATGTAGAGTGACTGTACGACCTGTGCGGGTGCGCGCACGAGCATAAGATCAGAATTGCGCTGCGAGGGGGAGGAATTCGGGTCAAGGTCGCGCAGGTAAAGGCAGGGCAGCGGATCGCCCTTTTCGCGTGTGTCGAGATCGTGCGTGTTGAGCACGACAAAAATGCCGGTGACGGGGCGATGGCGCATCGAGGAGATCAGGCTGTCGCCGATCGAGAGCAGCAGGGGGGATGCGGCGTCGCTGCCGCTGTCGAGTGTGTCGAGGCTGATCTCGCCGTCGTCGAGCATGGACTGCGTCACGGCGTTGATCTTGCCCGCAAGCGACGAGAGGTCCTGCGCGTCGAGCATCTGGCCTTGCAGATAGTTTTGGCGGTTTTCCGTCTGTATCTGCAAGATGTCGACAGCATTCTGCTCAAGGCTCGTGTTGATGCGGCAGAGATAGAGAATGCCGACAAGCAGCGCGATCTCGATGAACAGGATCCAGAGCATGGAGCGCAGGATCGTATGGAAGATGGTGACATGCGGCGCGTGATCCGATGGTTTGCGAAAGAACATAAAACGGCCCCTTTTTTGTCATTGAACAGTCACTCAGCCCTGAAAGGCCTCAAGCGATGCAAGCGTATCCTGATACCAGGCTTCAAAGCATTCGTCGGAGAGAAACTGCGCCGAGGCCTCTTCAAGGCTTTGTCCCTGCGCCATTGCCTCTTTGACCGCGGCGCGGTCGGCGCTTGCCTTATCGCTCATGGAATATTCAAGAATGGCGCGGGCGTTCGTGCCGCCGGAGAAGGCGCGGGGCGTGTAGAGATGGTTTTCGTTGACCGTGTCGACTGCGGCGGAGAGGACTTCGTCCATTTCGTCGCTGAGGGCAAGACCGCTTGCGCGGATCGCGTCGATGGAGTTGCCCTCGTGCGTGACGGGGAGGTAGCCTGAGTCGACAGAGAACGTGATGTTGTGCTCGGGCGAGGTGAACCACTTGAGGAAGACAAGGCTCGCCTGAATCTCAGCATCGCTCGCCTTCGTCACGACCATGCCCGCGCCCTGCTGCACGGCGTAGTTCTCGCCGTCCGCGAACTTCGGGCTTTCAAGCGCCTTGCGCGTGATGTCGTGGCTGTCCATGTCGTCGGCGATGACCTGCGTGGGGAAGAACGTTGCGCTCGAAGACGAGCCGACGTAGGCGATGATATTGCCGGTCTTCACATCATCGCTGCGGAAGCGGCCGCTTGCGGAAAAGTAGCCCTTGATGAAGGGTACATAGTAGTTATCCCAGAGGGTGCGCACGGTATCATGGTCAAAGTTCAGCGTCATGCTGCTGTCCTGTGCGTCGAAGATTGTGCAGCCGAGCTGCTTGGCGCCGATGAGCATGTAGTTCGCCATCGCGTCGCGGCCGAAGAACGCGCGTCCATCGTTCGGGATGTCGGGCGTCTGCGCGTCGGTCCACTCGTAGTAGCGTTCGGCGACGGAGACGAGGCCTTCGATCGTGGCCAAGTCGTCATAGGTTGCGCCTGTGGCGGCGGCGAACGGCTCCCAGTCCGTTTCATTGAGAAACAGCAGCTCCGCCGACTTGGCGACGGGGAAGATCTTGATACTGCCCGAGCCGGAGAAGTCGCCTTCGCTCAGATAGTCCTCAATAAAGGCGGCGCGGTCCTCTTCGCTTAGATAATCGCTCAGATCGGCAATTTGACCCATCTCATCGAGCGCGTAGGCAGTGTCGGCGTAGGCGGAGAAGATGTTGGGCATCGCCTCGGCACCGACCTTGCCCTCGGCAGAAGCGAGCACGTTGTTCTCAAGATCGGTCACGCTGCCGTGGCTGGAGCTCTCAACCGTGATGCCCTGTTCCTTGCCGACGGTCGAGTTGAACTCGTCGACGAGCGCGTTGAACGCTTCGAGCTGTTCACCGTTGTAGTACGTCCAGATCGTGATATTGACAGGGTTCGCCGGGGAAAATCCGGGGTCTGCCTTGCTGCTGCAGCCTGCGAGCAGCATCATCGCCGCCGCTGCGGCGAGCACGCGAGGGAGAAATTTGTTGTGAGCCATGATGCTTCCTTTCTGTTTTGCGCGCCGCCCCGAGATGTGCAGACGAGCTGGCGCAGCAGGATATCCGTGATGGCGCGCACATGGAGAATGTGCGTGCCGAATTCGAAATTGCGCGACTCGACGACGTGGCTCAGAATGTTGATGATGGCGCTGTTCGTCTTCTCGCGCTCGTAAACCTGCTCTTCGGCCAGGTGGACAAGGTGCTTCTGGCGCGCGTAGAGCGTGAGTGCGTTGCTCACGCGCCGCTGCGTGACCGTCAGGTTGAACGGGCGGCGGATGTAATCTGTTACGCCGAGGTCGTAGGCCTTCTGGATGAACGACTCGTCATCCTCGGACGAGGTGATGATGACGGGGATCTCCTGCAGCCAGTTGCGCTGCTTCATCACCTCGAGCACGCCGAAGCCGTCGAGGCGGAGCATGTTGATGTCGAGCAGCAGCAGGTCGATGTCGAACTCAGAGTGCAGCAGCTCGAGCGCCTGCATGCCGTCGTCGTCGGCATAGAGGTATTCGTAGCGGACGCCGAGGATTTCGGAAAGGATCTGCTGGTTCATTTTCGAATCGTCCGCGATCAGGATTCTGGCTTCGACCATAGTGTAGACCTCATACGCATTTTAGGGCGCGCTCTTTTGTAGAAATGCCGCCGCGGGGCGGACGGACAAGAAAATAGGCACCGGAAAAGCCAGTGCCAAACAAAAACTGTTTATGCGTGTTTTTAAGAAACATTTGATACTTAGTGTAAACTTAGCACAGAACCACGGAACATTCAAGGGAAATTTTCCCGGTTTTTCCTGCTGTTTTGCCAGAAATGATTGAAAAAAGAGCGGAAAGGGCGAAGCGTTTCCGCAAAAAACGGGAGAGCCGTCAGCGGACGGTAAAAAATGCACGATAAATTTGAGGAAAAAAGAAATATGGATTGTAAAATATGTGCGAAATGGGGAGAAATATTGAACATTATTGACAATTTTTAGAGAAAAGTTTATAGCAATAGCGTATTTTTCCTGATATACAACTTCTTAACATACATCGGCAGATAGCAGACGGAGGCGGATGAATATGGCGTACATGCGTTTGGGCGATCTTCTGGTCTCGTCGAGCGTCATCACGAACGAGCAGCTGGAAAAAGCGCTTGGAATGCAGAAGGAGACAAAGGAGCGTCTGGGCGATGTGCTCATCCGCGCCGACTTTATCACGGAGCAGCAACTCATCGAGGCGCTGGAGATGCAGCTCGGCGTCGAGTTCGTCGACCTGACGGCGGTGTCCATCCCCGTGGAGCTTGCAAGCTATGTGCCGAAGAATATCGCCAAGAAGTTCTGCGTCGTGCCGGTCAAGCTCGTCAAGGATACGCTGTACCTCGCTATGAGCGACCCGCTCGACTTCGTCGCGCAGGAGGAGGTCAAAGTTGCCTCGCGCAAGCGTGTGATCCCAATGATCGCGACCCGCCGCACGACCGAGCACGCCATCAGCCTGCTCTACGGCAGCGAGGGCACGGCCCGCGTCATCGAGGAGATGAAGCGCGAGGCGGGCTCTTCGACGCCGGACATCGTCCCCGTGCAGTTTTCACAGGAGGCGATGGACTCCGGCGACAGCGCGCCGACGATCCGCTTTGTCAACAGCCTCATTGAACGCGCGTTTTCCGAGCGCGCGAGCGATATCCACTTGGAGCCGCAGGACGGCGAAATGGTCGTGCGTATGCGTATCGACGGTCTTTTGCGCCGCGTGCTTACGGTCCCCTCCGAATTGCAGAGCACCGTCATCTCGCGCCTCAAGATCATGGGCGGCATGAACATTGCCGAGCATAAGATTCCGCAGGACGGCCAGTCCCTCGTGCAGATCAAGGGCTACACGCTCGACCTTCGTATTTCGTCGATACCGACGGTGTACGGCGAAAAGATCGTGCTGCGACTTCTCGACAAGTCCGCGCAGGGCATGAGCAAGGAGGCCATCGGCCTCGAGGGAGAGGACTTGGCGCGCTATCACGCGCTGCTCAAGAATACGAGCGGCGTCATCCTGCTTGTCGGCCCGACGGGCAGCGGCAAATCGACCACGATATGCGCGATGCTCCAGGACCTCGCGCGCGAGGAAATCAATATCGTCACGCTCGAGGACCCTGTCGAGTACCACATCCCCGGCGTGAACCAGTGCCAGATCAACGAAAAGACCGGCATGACGTTTGCAAACGGCCTGCGCGCGATTTTGCGTCAGGACCCCGATATCATTTCCGTCGGCGAAATTCGCGACGGCGAGACCGCGAGCATCGCGATGCGCTCGGCCATCACGGGACACCTGGTGCGTTCGACCCTGCATCCTGGCCACAGGCCTTCCCGTGATGCGCTGTGTGGAGATGGTCGCCTCGCAGAGCCGCAGCAAGCACACGCGTTGGATGCTCGAAAAGGTGGCCGAGGATATCGGTGCGGGCTATTCGATGGCGCAGAGCTTTGAAAACAACATGCCCGGCCTCCCGAAGACCTTTATCGAGACCGTGCGCGCGGGTGAGCAGTCGGGCGCTCTTGAGGAGTGCTTCAAGCGCCTGCACAGATATTACGACAAAAGCGCCAAGACCAAGGTCATCAATACAATGACCTATCGCCGCATCTTTGACATTGCGCGGCTGGTCGACCCGGGCATCTGCGTGGAGCTGACGAAAAGGGACGAGGGCTACACGCTTAAAAAGAGCGAGCACTGCTACGCGGTGTGGAAAAAGAAGCGCCGCTGTGAAAACTGCATTTCGCAGGAGGTGCTGCGCACGCACAAGCCACAGACGAAGCTCGAAACGCGCGAGAGCGATATCTATTATGTGCTCGCGTCGTTCATCGAGGTGGACGGCAGGCCGTATTCGCTCGAGCTGGTCAAGCGCATCAAGAGCGACGACATGTTCGAGCGCGAAAATGTGCTCAACCAGCTGCTCGTGCGCAACCGGCAGGTGTATATGGACTCGGTCACCAAGGTCTACAACCGCCGCTATTACGACGAGCGGCTCAAGAATCTGGAGGGCCGGTTCTCGTTCGCCATGATCGACATGGACAACTTCAAGCACATCAACGACCGCTTCGGCCATCAGGCGGGCGACGCGGCGCTCTATCGCGCGGCGCAGGCCATCAAATCGCAGATCCGCAGCGACGACGAGCTCGTGCGCTACGGGGCGATGAATTCTTCCTGCTGTTCCGCGACCTACCGCAGCAGATCTTGGAGAAGAAATTGCAGTCCATCCGCGCCGCGCTTGACGAGATCGTCATCGAGGAGTATCCTGAACTGCACATCAGCGCGAGCATCGGCGGCGCGTTCGCGGCGGGACGCATCTCAAGAACGATCCGCAGGGCGGACCTTGCGATGTATCAGGCCAAATTGAAAAAGGATTGCGTAGCAATTTATCGAGAGGCGAAAGAACGTGAAACTTGACGAATTTTTCCGCTGCGTCGGCGGCGACTACGGCGAAGCCAAGGCGTGTTTTCAGAACGGCGAGCGTATCGTGCGCTTCCTTAATATGTTCCCGGGTGACGACAGCATGCAAAACCTGACGAACGCGATGAACGCAGGCGACACGACCACGGCGTTCCGCGCGGTGCACACGCTCAAGGGCGTGGCGCTGAACCTTGGCCTCGGCTCGCTCGCCCACGCCAGCTCTTAGATGACGGAAGCGCTGCGCGCGGTCAGGACAAGCTGCCTGAATGTGTGCAGCCGCTCTATGTGGCGGTGCAGAAGGAGTACGCTGCCGTGTGCAGCGCGCTCGAGCAGCTCGAAAAGTAATTGTGAATAAGAAAAAGTCAAAACCGGACGGTTTCGACTTTTCTTTTTCGTTTTACAGCAACGGGGCGATGATGCGCGCGCCGGGACCGATGAGCTTTCGCATAAACGGGTCGTTTTTGAGAAGCTCTGCGTCCGCGCGGACGCACTTGGCGAGCGTCTGCTGGAAGTCTTGCTCAATTTTTGGGACTTCGGGGGACGCATAGAGGTACGTGCCGCATTCAAAGTGGTGGTACAGGCTGCGGTAGTCCAGATTGATCGTGCCGACGGTCGCCTTGCAGTCATCGCTGACGAAGACCTTCGCGTGAACGAAGCCCGGCTCGTACTCATAAATTTGTACACCGTTTTCAAGCAGCCTGCGGTAATACGTATGCGCGAGCGAGAAGGCGATCTCCTTGTCGGGCACATGCGGCAGGATGAGCTGCACCTCCACGCCGCGGCGCGCGGCGTAGGTCAGCGCCGTGATCATCTCGTTGTCGATGATGAGATACGGCGTCATGATGTGTACGTAACGGTTGGCACGGTTGATGATGTCCATATAGACCATCTCGCCGACGAGGTCGCGGTCGAGTGGGCTGTCGCCGTAGGGGATGACGTAGCCCGGCTCCTTTTCGCGCACCGGCTGCGGCACGTCGAGATACTTGCTGTAGACTTCGGGCGTAAAGTGCACGGAGCTGACATCCCACATCTGCAAAAACATCAGCGTCAGGCTGCGCACGGCGTCGCCGCGCAGGGCAATGGCTGTATCCTTCCAGTGGCCGAGGCGCGAGGTGCGGTTGATGTACTCGTCGGAGAGGTTGATGCCGCCTGTGAAGCCGATCTTGCCGTCGATGACCATGATCTTGCGGTGGTCGCGGTAGTTGTAGTGCGTGGAGACGAACGGGCGGAGAGGCGCGAACATCTTGCAGGCAATGCCGAGCTTTTCGAGCTTCTGCGGGTAGGAATAGGGCAGCAGCGCGACCGCGCAGGTGCCGTCGTACAGCACGCGCACCTCGACGCCCGCGTTGACCTTTTCCTTGAGAATTTCAAGGATGCGGCCCCACATGTAGCCCTCCCTGACGATGAAATACTCGAGGAAGATGAAGTGCTCGGCCTTTTGGAGCTCGTCGCACATGACCTCGAACGCATCGTCGCCGAGGGGGAAGTATTGCGCCTGTGTGTTTTGATAGCAGGGGAAGCCGCAGGAATTCAGGTAGGAGGCAAGGCTTTGGAGCTCCTCCGGTAATTCCTCCTTGGAACACGCGCTTTCCGAGGGGGCGAAGTGCTCCGTCTGCGACAGAATGTCGTTGTAGCGGCGGATCATCAGCCGATGGCCGAGGTCGGTCTTGATGTAAACATACAGGATCAAGCCGAACACCGGCAGCACCGCGAGGATGAAAAACCACGTGAGCTTGATGGTCGGGTTGTCGTCGTTGCCGAACAGAAACAGCACGACTGCCGCCGACAGCAGCGTGTTGCCGCCCCAGAAGTAGGGCAGAAAACCCTCAAGCTTGTAAAAGGCGGCAAAGAGGAACAAGATCTGCACGATCAGCGAAACGATGATGATGCCCGTGCGGCCGAAGATGATCTGCACGAGGCCTCGTTTGCCCTTTTCTAAAAGGAGAATGTGATTGTCGTCGTCTTTCATAGATATCCTTTCTCAAAGATGACCGTGCCCACGCGGGGCAAGGCACCTACATTTAATATATATCTACTTTATCATAACATGACTTTGCCGAAAAGCCAACCCATTTCCACTGCAAAGCTGACTGCAAAGCTGGCGCAGGCGCGTGAAACGGGACTTGGCGATTTGATGTTCCTGTGTTAAAATGGCGAAAAAGGCAGAAAGGGGACGAGAAAATGGAGCTTAAGACGCAGGTCCATAATATTCCGCCGCTGTATGACGAAAAGTCGCGCGTGCTGATCCTGGGCTCGTTCCCGTCGGTCAAGTCAAGGGAGGCGGCGTTCTTCTACGCGCACCCGCAGAACCGCTTCTGGCCGACGCTTGCCGCCGTTTTGGAAGAGAAAACGCCGAAGAGCGTCGAAGAGAAGAAAGCGATGGTCCTGCGCCACGGCATCGCCATGTGGGATACCATCGGCTCATGCGAGATTGTGGGATCGTCGGATGCGAGCATCACGAACGTTGTGCCGAACGATCTGTCTGTCATTTTGGATGCGGCGGACATTCAGGCCATCTTCTGCAACGGCGGCACGTCCTACGCCTGCTATAAAAAATACTGCCGCGCGAAGCTCGGGCGCGAGGCCGTCCAGCTTCCCTCCACCTCGCCGGCCAACGCGCGTTGGACGAAGGAAAAGCTTATCGAAGCGTGGGGCGCAGCGCTGAAGCCGTATCTTTTTTGACGCGGCGTTGACAAAGAAAGGCAAATAGTTTATGATACAGGCTCAATCGATACAAGGAGAGTGAAACCATGGGCAATCTGGCAGCGCCGGTGCGCGCTGACAAGGAAATGATGTTTACGAATCGCCAGCTCGTCGCGCTGATGTGGCCGCTGCTGCTCGAGCAGCTTCTGGCCATTACAGTGGGTCTTGCCGACTCGCTGATGGTCGCGACCGTCGGCGACGCGGCGATCAGCGCGGTGTCGCTCGTCGACTCGATCAGCAATCTGATGATCTACATTTTCTCGGCGATGGCGACCGGCGGCGCAGCCGTTGCGGGTCAGTACATCGGACAAAGACAGAAGGAGGACGCCTGCAACGCGGGCCAGCAGCTCATCGCGCTGCTCGGCGCGGTGTCGGTCTTCTTCGTGGCGCTGCTGTACCTGTTCCGCACGCAGATATTGACCGTGATGTTCGGCCATATCGAGCCAGACGTCATGGCGGCGACGAACACCTATTATTTATATGTGATGGCGTCCATCCCCGGCATCGCGCTCTACAACGGCGGCGCGGCGCTGTTCCGCACGATGGGCCACAGCGACGTGTCGCTCAAAGTTTCGCTCCTGATGAACAGTATCAACGTGATCGGCAACGCCGTTTTGATCTTTGGCTTCGGTATGGACGTCGCGGGCGTCGCGATCCCGACGCTCGTGTCCCGCACGGTCGCGGCAGTCGTCATCCTCTCGCTGCTTTTCAACCGCGATCTGATGCTGCACCTTTCTGATATCCGCGGCTTTCGTGTCGATATGCGCCTAATGAAGAACATCTTCTACATCGGCGTGCCAAGCGGCGTCGAAAACGGCATGTTCCAGCTGGGGCGTCTCGTGCTTTTCAGCCTGATTTCGACGTTCGGTACGGCATCGATGGTGGCGAACGCCATTGGCAACACCCTTGGAAACTTCAACTGCTTTGCGGGCCAGGCGCTCAACCTGGGCCTTGCCGCAGTTGTGAGCCAGTGCGTCGGCGCGGGTGAATTCGATCAGGCGCGCGCATACCTCAAAAAGATCGCCAAGTGGACGTACGGCATCATGGCGGCCGTCAACCTGACGATCATCGCGCTGCTGCCGCTCATCATGCGCGTCTACAACGTTTCTCCCGAGGCGGAAAAGCTCGCCGTCACGGTCACGCTGATCCACGGCATCTCATCCATCTTCATCTGGGTACCGGCGTTTATGGTGCCGGGCTTCCTGCGCGCGGCGGGCGACGCGAAGTTCACGATGCTCGCCAGCATGCTGACGATGTGGGTCGTGCGCGTGATGCTTGCGTATGTGCTGGGCAAATACATGGGCTACGGCGTTATCGGCGTGTGGTTCGCGCACGCGATCGTAGACTGGTCGGTGCGCGGCGTCATCTTCTTCCTGCGCTACCGCAGCGGCAAGTGGGAGACGATGGGAATCAAGACGTGATTATTTTTTAAGGATGCCGTTGGCATCCTTAAAAAATAGGGGATGCGCTCCGCTTCGTGCCTCGCCGCCCGTAGGGCGGCTCGACACGCGCGGAGCGAGAAGAATAAATCGCCACGCACTTGTCGCGGCGATTTATGGATCAAAAACATTTCGCGGCTGCGGCCGCGAAGATAAAGAGGTCTCCGCTTTTTAAGCGGAGACCTCTTTGCCTTCTGTTACACTTTTACATTTCAACGGTGATGTTGTCGGTGCCGTGCTGCTCGAATTCGCCTAAGTACGTGTCCATACGCTCGCGCAGCTCGTCGACATTTTCGGGCGTGGGCGCGTCGCTATCCATATCGCGCAGGGCAAGCTCCTGAGCGAGAATTTCGAAAAACATCGTGTCCTCGTAGGCCATGATGGCCTCGTGGATGCCGCCCTCGGCAAATGCGCGCGAGGGGATCAGTTCGCCCTGATAGGCCTCGACCAGCGGTACCATGCCGTGGGAGAGACAGTTGGCAAAGACGGTGCTCTCTACATCGTCGTATTCGCGGATACGGTCGTCGCCGCGGGTGGAGTTCATCACCCAGTTGCCGACGTAGACCAGATCAAGAAGACGGCGGAATTGCTTTTCCGTCAGATCAATTTTCATAGTGACGCCTCCTTTGACGGAACAGAGAATCTGCTTACCGGAGATTATAGCACGCGCTTTTGCATTTTACCATAGCAAAAACAGGGAAACGCACAAAAAATGCAAATGCGCTTGTGTCCCGCTCCCCGCCGTAGTATGATGACAGAAACAAATGAGAAAGAGGACAGTATGAGAAGAAACGTTTGGCTCACCGTGCACGGCGAGCAGCAATACGAAGGCATGAGCGCCGACAGCTCAGATCTCCGCGTGCGCGGCACGATGGAGGAAACGCGCGACGGCTATCTCCTGCGCTATGAGGAAACGGACGGGGACGGCAAGGTGACCACCGCGACGCGCCTTGCCCTCGCGCCGGACTGCGTCATTCTGACGCGCACAGGCGAGGTGACGAGCGAGATGGTCTTTGCGGAGGGGAAGGAGCACACCTCATTCTATGCCGTGCCCTACGGAACCTTGCCGGTCGCAGTGAAGGCGGAGTCGGTCAAGTGGAAGCTCGACGAGGACGGCGGGATGCTGGCCCTGCGCTATGCAATTACTATCGGCGGGCAGAGAGGAAAATGCGCCCTGCGCATCCGCGTGAGAACAGAAGAATAAAGGAAAGGGAGCTGCCTGCGGCGGCTCCTTTTTACGCGCCCATGAGTAGCCGCACAAAAAACGCGGATGCGAGGAACATCACCACGTCGGCGCAGAGCGCGGCGGGGATAGTATAGCGCGTTTTCGTGATGCCCGCCGCGCCGTAATAGACGGCGACGGTGTAGAACGTCGTTTCGCTCGAGCCAAGCATGACCGCCGCAACGCGGCCGATGTAGGAATCGACACCGTAGGAGTCCATGATCTCCGATCCGACAGCCAGCGCGCCGCTGCCGGAGATGGGGCGGATGAAGAGAAGCGGCGCGGTCTCGGCGGGGATGCCGATTCTGTCGAGTGCGGGGGCTAAAAGCGCGCCGAGCGCCTCCATCGCACCGGACGCACGGAACATGTAGACGGCGGAGAGCAGTGCGATGAGTGACGGCAGAATGTGCAGCAGCACCGTGAGTCCCTCCTCCGCGCCTTTGGTGAGGGCGGAGTAGACGTCGACACGCTTGCCGAGGGCAAAGCAGGCCGTGAAGGTGAGCAGTACGGGCACGATGAGCGTAGAGAGCGCCATAGGTTCAATTCCTCCAGAAGTGGGCGAAGAGCTTTGCGGCAAGGAGCCCTGCGAGGACGGACAGAAGCGACGTCAGCCACACGGCGGGCAGAATGTCGAACGGGTCGGCGGTACCGAGCGAAGCGCGCACGCCTGCGAGCGTGGTGGGCAACAGTTGAATGGACGCCGTATTCAAAACGACGAGCAGGCACAGCTCATCCGATGCGGTACCCTTGCAGCCGCGGCTCATACGGCAGGCGGCGCGGATGCCGAGCGGCGTGGCCGCATTGCCAAGGCCCAAAAGATCGGCAGAGAGGTTAGCGGAGATCGCGGCCAGCGTCTCACTGTCGCGGCTCGCGTTCGGCAGGAGCCTCTTGAGCAGCGGGCGGAAGAGGGAAGCGAGGCGGTCGGTGAGATGACACTGGTTCATCACTTCCATCACGCCCGTCCAGAGGCACATCACGCCGCACATCGCCAAACACAGCTCGACCGCGCTCTGCGCGCCCTCGAGCGCGGCAGCGCTGAGCGCATTCAAGTTTCCCGTCAGCGCGCCGAAAATGAGCGAGACTGCCACCATTCCCGTCCAAAGCCAGGCCATTGCCATGTCCATCAACTCCTTTGCCCCTAAATATATCGGCAGGGAGGGGGCAATATGCCGCGTTTTCGTGCCAAAAACGGCATGTTTGCCGTGAAAAGAGGCTGCCAAAAAATTTTTCAAGAAAAAAGTGAAATTTGTCTTGACATGTGCAACGGAATTTGGTACTATATGCAAGTCCGCAATTGGGCGCATCCTGCCCTATTTGCGCGATATTGCGATGAACCGGGAGATTGCTCAGGTTTCTGAGGTAACTTTCGGGGAGTATGTCCGAACATCGGGCGGCTGAGAGAATATCTGTACGTTGCGTAGATCGCTGCGCCATGTGTGGACCGGCCGTTTATTCGTG
>OIXG01001497.1_pt1 | contig 21963 bp, 16 predicted proteins | sample 1587731 | NCBI WGS metagenome assembly OIXG01 (sample SAMEA3888908, study PRJEB22519) | human gut metagenome | biome: human gut; feature: human-associated habitat; material: faeces | place: Denmark | collected 2010
CAAACAAACGGTTGCCCAAAAAATCTTCAATCATATTTACTTCTATAAAATTTTTATAAAGCTTTTTACCCGTATAGCGAATTATATATGTTTTCCCAACCTGCCTTGCACCGTCCACCAATAATATTTTGGGTGAATTTGACGTTAAATGCTTATTTATCTCATTTTCTATTTTTCGGTACAGCATAAAACAACCCCTCTTTTTATTATAATACAATGTATGGTAAGATTATTATAACACATAAAAAATGACTTTTCAATACCTTTTTGCGCTGATTTTTATGACTTTTCAATATAATTTTATACCAAAAAGTATGACTTTTCAAATTATTTAATTATTTTTTTAAATTTTGTTACCGACATTTGGCAGTTAAATACGATATAATCGTGTTAGGTATGGAGAAAACAAAACACAAAAAGCAAAATGGAGGTACAAAATGAGTTTAAATAAAGTAACTTATGTAAAAGGGCAAACCATAATAACCTCCGATAACCTGAACAACATTCAGGATTCGGTGGCTACTTTGGAGCAAACGGCGGAAAAGTCGCATACGCACGCCAACAAACAAGTACTTGACAACATTATAAACAAAAATGACGGTAAAAAATACGTTATAAAAAACGGCGAATTATGCGAGCTTGACGAAGATTTAACGGTAAAAGACGTATCGGTAAGCGGAACAGACACGGCAATATGTACCAATGCCGCCGGAACGCAAATAAAAAAACTTGAAATATCAGGGCGCGGTGATGTTACAAGCGGTATTAAGGTAACCAATATGCCGATAAAAATTACCATAGGCGAAAATGTATCGAGCATTACACCGTCCACAAGCTCGGGCAGTGTTATCCCCTATTTGGGAAGTTTTTATTACTCACGTGTTGAGACGCAGTACACCGATAAATTGGCATACGACGAAAACGGCGCATTAAAATATTACAAAAATACCGTAAAAAAAACATTTAACAGTAAAACGGGCTGGACAAAACTCGGCACAAGTACCGAAACAACGGCAGACGACGGTACAAAATACTATTGCTACCGATACACAACCACATCGGAGGACGACCAAATTTACACATACGGCAAGCTGTATCAGTCAACGTGTATAGCCATAGATACAAACGATACATCGGTAACGATTGCCGACGGCAGCAACACTCAAGGCTACAGTTATAATTGTGTGGGTGTTGCCACTACAGACGGCACAATGTATGTATGGCTAAAGCTTGCCAATGTTGCCGACTTAAATGCGCTTAACACATATCTTACCGAACATCCTCTTACAATTTTAGGCGCGGCACAAAAAGCAAACGTGTATGATATTTCGGAGTCTACAATTTCTATGCTCAATTCGGTTATGCTCAATACAGGCAACAACACCGTTAAATTTTCGAGCGACGGAGGACTTGGCTGCGATTTTAAATTTGTATATGAGCAAACGTCCAAAACAAGCGCAAACGAAATTGTAAACACACACAACAATTCAACGGCGGCCCACCCTGCCATACGTGCCGATATTACGGCGCTCGGCGAAAAAATAAATATGCAAAAACGCAGTATAAGTTTTTCGGAGCTTATTGCGTTATGCGAAAATGTGAGTACATCATCGATTGCCGACAATACCGACGGTGTAAAATCGGTTACATTTACCGCGTCGGCAACATGCGAACATATTAACGAAACATTTAACTGCGAACCTTTTAAAACGGTACTGTGCGAATTTTGCGGTAAAACAAGCACCGCCGAATGTTCGGACACATTGGGCGGATATGTTACCGTTGAGTTTTACGACAAAAACGGTGATAAAATAGGTACATCATACAGCGGTGACGTTTTGGGCGAAAGCACATACGGATATCACCGTTACGGCTGGATTGCGCCAAAAGGAACGCAATCGGCAAAATTTAAAATTGTAACAAAGGGTACAACATCTGTTATATTTAACGATTTTGCACTGTCGGTACTCGACTGTATGCCGCGCCGCGGAAACGCAAGCGGTATAATATACGATGCGCATTTAGGTTTATGCAACGCCGCACCGCGCAACACTATGATAGGTTTTGAAATGGCAAAACGTGCGGGCTTTACCTCGTTTGTTACAAACATTCAGCCTACAAGCGACGGAGTACTTGTGGCACTCCACGACAGCACAATAGACGCCACATCAAACGGAACGGGCAGTATATCAACGCTTACATATCAGCAGCTTATGCAGTACGATTTCGGTTCATGGTTTAACACCGCATACACGGGCACAAAAATACCAAAGCTTGAAACTGTGCTGCAATTTGCCGCCGCAAGCGGTATGCACCCAATATTAAGGCTTACCGACAATTGGAATAACGATACGGGAACAGCATATATGACGCAAATATACACTATGCTTAAAAAATACGGATTAAAAAAACGCGCCACAATAAAATCGTTTGAAATTAACACGCTTACTGCCTGCTACGGTATAATGGGCAACGATGTTGACTACATATGGTGTCTTGAAACGGACGAACCTGAAAGCTGGGTTTACACATCGGCAACGTCATTTACGGGTGATTTAACATTGGAGCCTATGGCTTCGCTTACCCAAACGTGTGCAAACACCATTTTAAGCAACGGTATAAAAGCATCCGCCTGGACGGTAAACAGTCCGTCACAAATGCGAAAACTTGCAAAAATGGGAATTACACGTTTTTGTACCGATACATTCTCCGATATTGTGTTTCCCATTGAGTGATAAGCTATGAACACTATTTGGAAACCGCAAAAAAAGCAGGCAATATTTCAGTCACGGGGCGAATACGAAGCCCTTTACGGCGGTGCGGCGGGAGGCGGAAAGTCGGACGCACTTTTAACGGAGGCGCTCCGGCAGGTACACATTCCGCATTACAGAGCGCTTATTTTACGTAAAACATATCCGCAACTTTCGGAGCTTACCGACAGGAGCCGCGATATATACTCGATGGCATATCCGCAGGCACGCTACAACGACAGCAAGCATTATTGGATTTTTCCGAGCGGTGCAAAAATATATTTTGGCGCAATGCAACACACCAAAGACCGCATTAATTACCAGGGTAAGCGATACGATTTTATTGCATTTGACGAGCTTACGCATTTTACGTGGGACGAGTACAGTTATATGTTTTCACGTAACAGACCGTCGGGCAGCGGAACACGAGTATACATACGTTCAACCACAAACCCCGGCGGTATAGGACACGGTTGGGTTAAGGAGCGGTTTATAACCGCCGCTCCTCCCCTTACGCCAATCAAAAGCACAATGAATGTTACATCGCCCGACGGAAAAGTGATTGAGGTTACGCGCAACAGAATTTTTGTGCCGAGTACGGTATTTGATAATCAAAAGCTGCTTTCCAATGACCCAAACTATCTTGCAAACCTTTCTATGCTGCCCGAAAAAGAAAAGCGTGCGTTGCTTTACGGCGATTGGGACAGCTTTTGCGGACAGGTTTTTACCGAATGGAAAAACGACCCCGAGCATTATATTGACCGCCATTTTACACACGTAATAGAGCCTTTTTTAATACCAAAAGATTGGAAAATATACCGCGGTTTTGACTTTGGATATGCAAAACCGTTTGCGGTGGAATGGCTTGCGGTTGACCGTGAGGCGCGCGTATATATTATTGCCGAATTATACGGCTGTACCGAAAATGCAAACGAGGGAGTGCGATACACACCGCAGCAAATTGCGCAAAAAATAAAAGAGATAGAGTCACAGCACCCAAATTTAAAGGGCCGGCGCATACGCGGAATTGCCGACCCCGCCATTGCAAAAGCCGAAACGGGGCAAAGCATTGCGGATATGTTTGCAAAAGAAGGTGTGTTTTTTGATTACGGCGACCACGAACGTCTTGCAGGTAAAATGCAGTTTCACTACCGACTTACGTTTGACGGAAACGGTGTACCTATGATGTATGTGTTTAAAACCTGCCGTCATTTTATAAGAACCATTCCCAACCTTGTGTACGACACAACAAACGTTGAGGATATAAACTCCGACAACGAGGATCACATTTACGACTGTGTACGGTATGTACTTATGGATAATCCCATAAATCCCGTTTCAAACTCCGTATCGGTTAAAAAACTTGAATTTGACCCGCTTGAATTAAACGAACAAAATTACGGGAAATATAATTTTTATAAAATGTAAAATAAAAGTAATTGACATTTTGCTCCAAAAGGACTATAATAATGATTACCGTTTAAATTTTAACACAGGAGAGATTTAAAATGAAATTAATTTTAAAAAGAATAATTTTGGCAGCTATAATAGTATGTATGATTACCGCAATAAGCGCATGCGGCAAAAAGAAAACCAATAAGGCGGCAAACACGGGCAAAGACGCGGTGCAAACTCAAACGGATAACAACGGCAATACCCAAAACGGTAAATCCGACATCACGGAAGCCGATAACGGTAATACAAACGAAAACACCGCTGAGGACAAGCCTATTGAAAACACACAGGTGACCGAAAAAGAATTTAAGCAGCTTGTGGCAGACGCCAACTCCGATGATGAAGAAGTTAAAAAAGCCGCACTTGAAAAACTGCAGGTTATTTTAGATTCGGTAGAGCAAAATTCCACACAAAATTAATATATCAACAGCCCTCACAGAAAAAAGTTTCGTGAGGGTTTTTTGTCGGCAAAAAATACTCTTTATTGATAATGCGCAAAAAGCCTCGCCTGCATTTGTTTTTTATATTTGACAAATTTACTTTATTATGGTAAAATATAAATATATTTTTAGATGTACTTTTTTCTTTCAGGGGATTTTTTACTGTAAATTACTATTGTTTTGCAAGCCGTTTTTTTGTTTATTACCTATGAAAAAGCCAAATAAAACGTATAAAAGATAAAATAAGTAAGTAAAGTAAGTAAAGTAAGTAAAGTAAACAAATTAAATAATTATAAAAATTTTAATTTTGATATAATATAACAAGCAAGGGGGATTACTATATGCGAAAAAACTTTAATTTAACAGATATATCATCAATTGCCAACGAAGCAATTTTTTTATCATATCGATTTAATCATTTAAACATAGGTAGGTTTTTTGCCGAAATGAGTGCAATAGACTACACGGCAGTATGGGTAATGAGCAAAAAACACGGCGAAAAAAAAGTATATCTTACAGATATTGCGGCCGAACTTAACATACCACTTGCAACCGTTACCAAGCTTGCAAAGTCGCTTACCGCAAAAGGCCTTGTAACCTGGACGCACGATGGTGACGGTGAGGACGGAACATACCTGCAAATAACGGAACGCGGAACCAATATTGCCGCAAAGCAACAGCAAAAGCTTAAAGAATTTTACGAAACGGTTATAGAAAAATTCGGACGCGACAATTTTGTTGAATGGCTCACCGCCACAAGCGAGCTGACCGACTTGATGACAAAAGAAATTAAAAAAAGAGGTGACAAAAATGGCTGAAAACAGACTTGATATATATGCAGACGCAAAAAGCATAAGCTGTGTACAAAACGATAAAATAAGCGACAAACTTTTTCGTGAATACGGCGTATTTACGGGACTGCGCGATGAAAACGGCAAAGGCGTATTAACAGGACTTACACGTATATCGGAGGTAAAATCTTTTGCCGACGGAGCGGACGGAAAGCCCCAACCCTGCGACGGTGAATTGTGGTACAGAGGGTACAATGTAAACACGCTTTTATCAAAATACATTGGCAAAGACGAGTTGGGATTTGAACGAATGACTTATCTTTTGCTGTTTGGCGAATTACCCTCAAGTGAGCAGGAGGCGGAATTTAAAAGCATAATAGGCGACTGCCGTATACTGCCCTCCAGCTTTACGCGTGATGTTATAATGAAAGCGCCTACGGGCGATATAATGAACAGTATGTCGCGCAGTATTCTTGCGCTTGCGGCATATGATACATCAACGGGCAAAAATGATGTTGCAAATACCATAAAGCAATGCATTAAGCTTATATCGCTGTTTCCGTCGCTTGCGGTATATGCATATCACGCATACAACCATTATATAAATGATGACAGTATGTATATACATCGCCCCGACCCGTCGCTTTCGGCAGCTGAAAATTTACTTATGATGTTACGCCCCAACAAAAAATACAGTTTTATTGAGGCAAAAGTTCTCGATACGGCGCTTATACTTCATATGGAGCACGGCGGAGGAAACAACTCAACATTTACAACACGTGTTGTAACATCATCAGGCTCGGACGCATACTCAACAATGGCGGCGGCTATGTCATCGCTTAAAGGACCAAAACACGGCGGAGCCAACATAAAGGTTATGGAAATGATGAACGATATAAAACAGCACGTAAATGATATTACAAGCAGAGAAGAAGTAAGCGATTATTTGCACAAAATAGTAAACAAAGAGGCATTTGACGGAAAAGGACTTATTTACGGTATGGGACACGCCGTTTATACTGTATCCGACCCGCGCGAACGCATTTTAAAAGAATATGTTAAAAAACTGTCGGCCGACAAACATAAAGATGACGAAATGACATTATACGGACTTGTGGAGGAGCTTGCACCGTCCATAATAGAAGAAAAACGCAGAACGCACAAAGCCATAAGCCCCAATGTGGATTTTTACAGTGGTTTTGTATACGATATGCTCGGAATACCCAAAGAAATGTACACGGCAATTTTTGCAATAGCAAGAATTGTGGGCTGGAGTGCACACCGCTTGGAAGAGCTTATATGTACCGACAAAATTATTCGCCCGGCATATATGAGTGTTATGAAAGAAAAAGAGTAAATTTTAAAGCTAAATTCTTCGGTTTTTACACGGCACGCATTGCCTAATATCTATACATTTATAAAAACCAACCTGCACACATACAGTGTACAGGTTGGTTTTTTATAAAATCATAATTATTATTGAATAAATCTTGAAATCTGTGCCGAATTGCCTTTGTAAGTTTTTCCGTAAGAGTCAATATATTCGCTTGTTTCGGCATCGTGCGTCGGCGGTGTTACTTTATAATCGTTAAGTTTATCGCCGGCTTTTTCCTGCGCTTTATCGTAAAGAGTATCTACATTAAATATGTCGTCACCGTCTTTGCCCGTTAATATATCCGATACTCTGTCAATGTTTATATGATTGTTAATAAATGTATCGTCATATGTTCTGTTTAATTTGCTGTTGGCAAATTTTTCGAGCAGTGATTTATATTGATCCTCATATTTATCGTAAAATTCTTTTACTTTATCAACTTTACCCGCAAGCTCCTCAAGATTATATCCGCCCGGGAGTGTACCCGTATCGTTTAAGTCGTTAAGTATTTTAACAAGTTTATTTGCACTCTTTATAAAGTAATCAAGTGCCCAATCTTCAAGCGACGCCATTTCCTGATCGCTTATATCGCCGTACCACAAAAGCGATTTATCGGTAAGAAGTAATTTTTGATACATTATATCGTAATACTCCATAAATCCTTTTATACTGTAACCTGTTATATTGCCGCTTACTTTTGACGCATCGTAATTTAAAAATTCGGCAACAGGGTCGGTTTCAACAAGCGTTTTAAGATATGTATTATCGTTATACTTAATTTCCCGGACATTGCTTAACTTATTGTAAATACGGTTTTTGTTTTCGTTAAACAAATTCTTTATAACTTCGGCAGCATTTACGTGAACCGAAAGCGACGCTTTATAATCAAACTCTTTTGTTGGGTCGGCCTCAATTTCGGCTTTCATTTGTTTAATGCCGTCATTATACTCTGTTTTTGATTCGTTAAAGATTTTTTCAAATTCGGTCAAACCTATAAGGTCGATTATTTTGCCAAAACCTTTATTGCGCATTATATCAACAAGTTTATCAAAATCAAAGTTTTCTATAGCATTGCCCACACCCGATACAAATTGTATATTGTCTTTGTCGACGTGGTATGTTTTATCGCCGTTTTTAAATGACTGTATAAATTCCGTGTAATACGAAAGGTCATCGAGCATATCTACCGCCGAATCGGCAAACTCTTCAAGTGTTTTGGTGTTGTTTGCTTTGTCATTTTGTTTGAGTTTGTCTACATATTCAACTATTGTATCCGCGTCGGCAAAATCGCTCAAAAGGTCATACACGTCATCATCATTGCCGTGTTCGTCTACAAATTTATCAATAAACTCATTTGTTACAAATGTATCAAAACTTGATTCAATATAATTGTTAATTATATCTTTATCGAGAGTTTGAGCATTTTTTACCACATAATCGTCTATTATATCTGTAATATCCGCATCGTTTATATGCGCTTTAATATAATCGCTGATTATGTCATAATTTGCATTTACAAAGTTTTCTACAGATGTCTTGTTTGACGTGTTTTGTACGTAACTTAATACATAGCTTGTAATATCCGTAACATCAGCGTCTTTTACCGACTGTATAAACTTATCTTTAACATCGCTTACAAAATCTTTAACCTGTTGGTCATCAAGCGTACTCTTGCCCGTAAGGTAATCTTTAACATAATTCATTACGTTATTCTCTATTACCGTATTAAGTTCGGGATTTTTTGTTGCCGTTATGCCGTCAATATAATCCTCAACAGTTTTTACAACAAGTTTTTCAACAATGTTTTTAGGTTCGTCTTTTAATGGCGTACCGTTAAAGAAATCGTCTATTACGCTGTCTGCCGCATCGTTAATTGTTTCGTCGATACGGTTTTTAATTTCTGCGTCAAGGCTTGACGGATTATTTACATAATCGTTGAGTATTGTATCGATACGTTTGTCGAGTTCGCTGTCTATAACCGACTTAACATCAGCATTGAGCGTGCTGTCATCATTTGCATAACGTGTTATAATGTCACCAAGTTTAACGTCAACATTAGAATTAATTACATCTTTAACATTTGTATTAAGACTTGTATCGCCTGTTGCATATTTTGTAATAACATCTTTAATGTTATTGTCTACCTGTGTATTGATTACTTCCTCAATATCGGCATTAATGCTGTTACCGTCGGCATAATCTGTCATTATATTGCCTATATTTTCGCTGATATTGGTATCAATTACATCTTTAATGCCCGTGTCCATTCCGGGGGCATTCTGTGCGTACTGCTCAAGCACACTCTTAATGTTTTTATCGACATTCGTGTCGATTACATTTTTAATTTCGCCGTCCGCAAGGGTTGAATCTGCATATTTTGAAAGATTATCCGAAATATTTTTCTCTGCCTCCGATTCAATAACCGTTCTTATTTCGTCGCTTATCGAGTCACCGTTTGCATATTTTGTAATCGTATCGTTAATATTTTGGTTTACTTCTTCATCAATAAGATTATAAAGCTCATCATCCGTTAAAGAATCATTTATATAATCCTTAATAAAGTTTTTAATATCATCATCGTTTACATAACGTCCGTCAAAACCAGGGTTAGCCTTAACTGCGGCAATAATCTCATTTAAGTAATCATTATCCGTTGTAAGTTTTTGTTTAAATTCATCCGAACTTTTAACAGCCGTAATAATATCATCTCTGTATGCGGCACCGGGTTTGAGCTGTGCTTTAAACTCATCGGATTTTATAACTTTATCTATGAGTTCGCCCCTGAATGTGCTTGTTGAATTGTTTAAGAGAATATCTTTAAACGACGTTGATTTTTTTACAAAGTCAAGTATACTTGTACGATATGTGTTTTCCGTTGTAAGCTTTTCATTAAATTCGCTTGAATTTTTAATTGTGCTTATTATATCCGTGCGGTAGCCTTTTAAGTCGTCTTTAAGCAACGCTTTAAAGTCGTCCGACTGTTTTACCTGCTCGGTTATTTCATTTCGTACATCTTCATTGTTTGTAAGAATATTTTTAAAATCGTCGCTGTCCTTTGCCGCATTTATAAGTTTTGCTCTTAAATCGGCATTATTTTTAAGCAAATCTTTAAACTCATTACTTGATGTAAGCTTATCTATAATGTCTTTTCTGTATTCGCTTGAAGTATCGGTAAGCAATGTTTTAAATTCGCTGCTTTCTTTAAACTGATTTATAAGATCCGTTTTAAAGTTGTTTGACGGGTTGTTTATAAGCGCTTTAACGCTGTCGTCTTTTGATATAATATCTATAATTTCACTCTTAACGGCAGACGAGCTGTTTAAAATATCTTTAAACTTCTGTGCGTTTTCGCTTTCTTTAATAATGTCAAGTACTTTTGTTTTAAACTTATCGTTATCGAGCAACGACGCAACAAAGTTTTCGTCATCTCTCATTTGGTCAATAAGTTTATCTCTCAACGTATCGTCTTTTACAAGAGCTTCAACCAGCTTATCGTTTGTTGTAATTTCACTTAAAATCAAATCTTTTGCAGAGTCGGTTTCAAGTATTTTTTCAATAAACTCACTGTTATTGAGCAAATCGTTTCTGAAGTTTGCGTCATTTTGGAGCAAATCTCTTATGTACTCTATAAGTTTATCTCTGCATTCGTCAGATTTAAGCGCGTCTCTTACCTCATCATATCCTATTGCGTTAATAAGTTTTTTAAGACCTATTGTTTTAATAAGCGTTTTTGTATCTATAAGGTTTAATACGTCCTTTAAATCTTCGCCGCCCGCAACAATAATATCTTTTACATACTGTTTTGCCTGTTTGTCAATATCGTCGGGGTCAATAACACGGCTTATTGCAAGCTCAAAATCCTTTATGAGAATATTTCCGTCATAATCGATTATACCTGTTTTATCGGCAATTTTTCTTATTATTTTATTTTCGGCGTCCTTTTGAGTAATTGCGTTTTCAAACGGGGTTCTCAAAAGCCATACCGCGTCTTTAACGGTATTTGCTATACGCATATTTGTGTTATACGGTACATTTGCGGTTACCGTTCCTATATCTATACCCGTAATGTTGGGGGTTGCGTCCGCTCTTACATATTTAAACGAATAGAATATGTCCATATTTTTGTCGATTTGCGTATCGGCTGTATATGTAAGCCAATTACCCTCGCCGTCTTTATATATAAACGAACCGTAAATTTTATTTGTAAATGAGCCGTCAACATAACCATCCATATACATATATGTGGGGTCTACATTGGGGCTTGCGTTCCACAATGCGTCAACGTCTTCCGCGGGAATTTTTGAACCCGCAACAATACCGTCAACAGTTCCGATTTTCATATCGCTGTCTTTTTTAATTCCGTAATAAAATGTTACCGAATGATATTCTTTGCCGTCTTTCCAAATAGCATATACAATCAAATCGTCATTAATTACCGTATCAACGGTAAGTTTATCTCCCGTTCCGTCGGCTTTTGTATTCCACTCAACAAATGAAAAATCATCGTCACGTGTAGGGTGTCCGCCAAAGTCGCCGATTTTTGTTCCTTTTTCTATTTTAAGAACTTTATAATCACCGTCGGGTGCGCCCTCATAGTTATATTTAAATATTACATTTTTAAGTTCGTTCCACTGTGCATAAACGGTTATATTGCCCGTTACTTTACTTGCCGATGTAAATACATCTCCGCTTTCCGTTCTCCAGCCTTTAAACACATAACCATCGCGTTCAGGGTTAGCAGGCATTTTTGTTCCCAATGAATTGCCGCTTTCAATGTCTTTTACCTGTGCATACGGTTCTGACGCACCGGCATAATTATAATTAAACGTTACCGTATATTTTTTTGTGGGTTCTGCATTTTTGCTCCACTGCGCATATATCGTAATGTTTTTGTTTACCGCCGTATCGGCTGTAAATTCACTTCCGCCGTCTGGTGCGGTTGTCCATTTTACAAAAGTATAGCCGTATCTTTCGGGTTTGGACGGGAATTTTGAGCCTGCCGTTTTACCCTTTTCAACAATAATGTCGGGCAATTTTGCCGATGTTGTTGCATAATTTAAGTCAAACGATACCGTTGCATAGTGTTTTACCGAAAGAGTACCCGAACCCAAAACAATTGAGTCGTTATCTATTTCTGTTTCCTTGCCGCTTTCGTCGGTAAAGAACCATTTTTGAATAAACGTATTGCCGTCACCGTCGGTATATGTATCGTCAAGAGTTATGTTGTCGGAGAACTTTTGACCGTATAAGTAAGTAATTTTTGTACCGTCGGGTTTTGTAACATAATAAGTGTTTCTTGTGTAATAAACATCAAGCGTCATTGAATTGTAAGAGAGCACAACATTTTGTGAGTCTTTGCTCAATGTTTCGTCATATGTAAAGCCCTCAAAATTCTTTATATCAGCCGATATTTTGCTGTTTTTATTGGCTTTGCCGTTATATGTATATTTATCTTGAATGTCATATCCGTCTTGTGCAAGATTTTGCAAATAATATCTTACCGTATACGTGTATTTTACGGTGCTTCCGCTGCCGCCGCCAATGGTTGAGCTGCCCGTACCCGTTTTGTATGTGGTATATGTATATTCCTGCACACCTTTAAACACTTCGTCGGTTTTATAGTTATTAAAATGTGTTTCACCGTTTACGTTTTTAACAACCACTCCGCCCCCTGCGGTAACATTTGTAAGCGTAATACTGCCGGCACGCGCTACAAGTCTGCCTTTAATTGTAACGTTTGTAAGGCTTACCGGATTAAATCCAACACCGTCGCCTATTACAACATCGCCGTTAACCGTTACGTTTACCAAAGTTGCACCCGGCGAATTAATCATAACGCTGTCGTTGTTTACATAGGAATACGCACTCGGGAGTGAAAGGTATGTTTTAAATATGTTATGCATAAGCTGTGCAAATTCTTCTCTTGTAATGTTAGCCTGCGGATTAACATTTGATTTTTCGTCACCGTTAATATACCCTCTTTGAGCAAGTGCGCTTAAATACGCTTTTGCCCATTGTGATATTTGAGCATTATCGGCAAATTTGTTGAGCGATGAAAAATCTTCGGTTTCGTAAACCAGCGCTCTTGCAAGTACCGAAAACACTTCCTCGCGTGTTATATAATTTTCGGGATAAAGATGTCCCAAACCGTCGCCCTCAAACGTTTGCATATTAACCGCAATCGCCATATCGTTATAATACCAGGCGCTTTGGCTTACATCTGTGTAAGACGATATGTTCGTCGCAATTTTCGCGCCGAACGCTCTGTTAATTACTGCCGCCATTTCGGCTCTTGTAAGGTAGCCTTGCGGTTCTATTGTGTTTGCGCTTTTACCGTAAAGCAATCCGTTATTAACCGCTGCGTCCATTGCCTCTTCCGACCAGGTACCTGCCGGAAAATCAATAAACTGCGACGGGGTTGCCGCGCTTACACATCCCGCCGGTACCATTGTAACAAGCATAGCCGCCGTAATTACAAACGATACCAATTTTTTAGACCAATTGTGTTTCATACTGTTTACCCCTCCCGTTTTTAATCCAAATACTTTTTAATGTACATTGATTTTGTTGATTTTTTTTCGTTTTCGTAACTTGTTTTTATTGTATTTATAATACTTTCGTCTTTGCCTGCCGCACTTAAAAGCGGTTTAAGACGGGTTAAAATGTCGTTTACCTGTGCGTCGCAATCAGCTTGCATATCAAGCGCCGACTGCGTATATTTTTTTATAATTCTGTTTTTATTTTCATTGTTCCATTCCGATTTTGGCAAGCTGTAAAATTCGTTGCACACTGTTTGCTCCAAACCTCTTAAACTTGATGTAAACTTTGCCTTTATAACATACACCTGCGCCACAAGGTCGGATATTTGCGTATCGTAATCAGCATTTGAATTGTTTTGGTTTAAACCGCTGCCACTGTCCGACGGTTGATTTGACGGTTTACTCTGCGCCGAATTGTTACCGTCTGAAGCCGAGCCTGTAGTTTTGCCGTCCGACGAGCCGCTCTGCGCGTCTGTCTGCGCCGCGAAGTTTTTTTCGGCATTTTCAAGCGTTGTTTCTCCTTTCATAATAAGAATTGCCTGCATATCGGTTATTCGGTTTTCAACAAGCGCTTTTTGCTCCGCCTCGGTTAAATCTCTTATTGGAGCAAGGTTATTGTTTTCAAGGTATTTTGTTACATTTTGAGCGTCGGATTGCGAACGCTGTTTAATATCTTCCTCACTCATTGTAAAACTCTCTATAACAGCGGAAATATTTTCTCTTTGCCATACGCACAATGCGCATAATACTACTGCAATTACCGCAATAACAATTAAAATTTTATGTGAATTTTTTTTCATTACGCACCTCATCTTTCACATATACATATACTCTTATATTTTAAACCTTTTTTTTAAAAAAGTCAAGCATTGTATTGTACAATAAAACGCATTTTACGTTGTAAAAAAAGTACAAAATAACGTATATCGGACGAAACCGCAAATCAAATCGATTTTGCCCGATTTCGTCCGATTTCGCCCGATACACAGAGTGTTTGTTAATTTTCTTTATGAATTTGTCTCTTTCTTGCCTACTCTTGCCTATATTTTTTCCCTATAAGCGGAATACTCTTTTTCCATTGTATAAATACGGGTGGTTTCTATACTTGAATGTCCCATAATATCAGCAAGCCTCACAAGTTACATATTTTATTTCGGATACTCTAACCCCCGTGCTTGCCACCGTCTGCATTAAATAATATAACCGTTCATTTTTCTTATCTCTTGCGGCAAACAAAAGCCGTTCATATTCCGCCTTTGACAATTCCTTTGATTTATCCGCAAATATACGCCGTTGAATTTTCAGCGTTTTTACTTTTAAATCGTACCGCCCCATAAATACAAAAAATGCGTTTATGGAAGATAACGTTGAATTTACGCTTTTTACCGCATACCTTTTGCATAGCTCTTTTTTGTACTCGATAACAGTCGATTTATCAATGCTCCGCTCCTTTAACCACTCACGGAAAAATCGAATATCGCGCATATATTTTTCTATCGTGCTGCCGCTTTTTTCTTCTTCGTACAAATAAAGTTCAAATCTTTTTATAACTTCATCGGTAATAGTTTTCATTGCAAACTTCCTCTCACTTTTTTTATTATATTATACCCTAAATTTCAACTTTTTTGTATTTTTTATAAATTACCTATTGTATTTTTATAAAAAAAGGTTTATAATGATATATAATAAAATAAATACAGGGGAGCTTGTGTTTACAGGCTGAGAGGAAGGTATCACCTTCGACCCTTATACCTGATGTGGATAATGCCGCCGTAGGAAACGCTGTTGCTCTTTTACAGGAGGATACCCTCAAAAGGTATTCTCCTGTTTTTATTTGTCTTTTAAGAAAGGAGGAAACAAGTTCCATCTATATGGCGGATTGAGGGGGAGCGCCCTTAATCTTGTATATCAGCGATGGGAAGCCGTGTTCCGGCGTGAGAGGATGCCATTGAGCATCGACCGAACTTCTATGCAGTTTACATTTATTGCATACATTTACGGAAGCGCCGCTGATAACTGACGTTTCCAGACTTTAAAGGAGAAATTGAATATGAACAAAACAAACACAAAAAAATTGGCAATTGCAGGGGTATTTTGCGCCGTTGCTGTTGCAGGAAGTCTTTTTTCATTCCCTGTTTTTGGGAGTAAATGCTCTCCCGTTCAACATATGGTTAATATTTTATGCGCTGTATTACTTGGCCCCGCTTACGGAGTAAGTGCGGCTTTTGCGGCATCTTTAATTCGCAATCTGCTTGGTTTGGGCAGTCTTATGGCATTCCCGGGCAGTATGTTCGGCGCATTGCTGTGCTCAACAGTTTATGCCAAAACAAAAAATATTTTGGCAACTTTAATAGGCGAAGTATTTGGCACTGCCATTCTTGGCGGTTTGTGCGCTTATCCTATTGCAATTTTATTTATGGGGCAAAGCGCGGCGAAAATTGCCTTTTACGCTTATATTATACCTTTTTTAATTTCTACCGCCGGCGGTGCGGTTATATCCGCCGTTTTGATTTACAGTTTAAAAAAATCCGGCATTTTGCACACTATGCAAAAATCACTTAACCGATAAGGAGAAAGAAAAATGTTTTGTGATATGCTTGAAAATGTACGAAAAAAATGTCCGCTTATTCATAACATTACAAACTATGTTACAGCCAACGACTGTGCAAACATTGTTATTGCCTGCGGTGCGTCCCCGATTATGGCAGACGATAAGGAAGAAGTTGCGGAAATAACCGCGATTTGTTCGGGTTTGAATATTAATATAGGTACACTCAACAGCCGCACAATTGACTCTATGCTTATTGCGGGCAGGCGAGCCAATGAGCTTAACCACCCGGTTGTATTGGACCCCGTGGGAGCGGGAGCGTCAAAACTTCGAACCGAAACGGCTGTGCGGCTCCTTAAAGAAATAAAATTTTCTGTTATCCGCGGCAATATTTCCGAAATTAAAACCTTGGCTTTTGAAGACGGTACAACAAAGGGTGTAGACGCCGACGCAGCAGACAAGGTAACGGAAGAAAACCTTGATAATGTAATTTCTTTTGCAAAAACTTTGGCAAAAAAATACGGAGCCGTTATCTCTATTACAGGCGCTGTCGACATTGTATCCGACAGCGAAAAGTCATACTGTATCCGAAACGGACATCCTATGATGTCGTCCGTTACAGGAACAGGCTGTCAGCTGTCAGCTATGACAGCGGCTTTTGCGGCAGCCAATCCCAACCATACTTTGGAAGCCGCGGCAGCGGCTGTTTCCGCTATGGGTTATGCCGGTGAAACGGCTTACAGCAGACTTACCGAAAAAGACGGTAACTCCACCTACAGAAATTACATAATTGACGCAATTTATAATATGACCCCTAAAATGCTTGAGAAAGGAGCAAAATATGAAGTGCGATAAAAAAACAATGTTGCTCTATGCTGTAACCGACAGAGCGTGGGTAGGCAAACAAAGTTTATACGAACAGGTTGAATTTGCACTCAAAGGCGGTGTAACCTGTGTTCAGCTCCGTGAAAAGGAGCTTGACGATGAAGAATTTTTAAGTGAGGCTATTAAAATTTCCGCACTGTGTAAACAGTACAAAGTCCCGTTTTTTATTAATGACAATGTAGATATTGCCATTAAGTGCCGTGCCGACGGTATTCACGTTGGGCAGGACGATATGGAAGCCGCACAAGTTCGCCAAAAAGTCGGCGGCGATATGATGATAGGTGTTTCCGTACACTCTGTAAAAGAGGCTTTGGAGGCTGTTAAATGCGGTGCTGACTGTCTTGGTGTGGGAGCTATGTTCTCCACTTCCACAAAAACAGATGCAAATGTCATTTCTAAAGAAACTCTTTGCGACATTTGCGCCGCCGTTGATATTCCTGTTGTTGCCATAGGCGGTATAAATAAATCCAATATATCTCAACTTGCGGGTACCGGTGTGGATGGTGTTGCTTTGGTAAGTGCCGTTTTTTCGGCCGATGACATTGAAAGCGAATGCCGCCTGCTTCGCAAGCTGTCGGAAGAAACGGTGAGCATATGAACATAAAGTGTGCAATTTTTGACTTTGACGGAACGCTTTTTGATTCTATGTTCATTTGGGACAGCGTCGGCGAAATCTATCTGCGTTCCCTCGGTAAAAAGCCAAAACCGTCTATGCGTGAAGATATCAGAGCATTGAGCCTTTTTCAATCTGCCTGCTATTTTAAGCAAGAGTATAACCTGTCTTTGTCTGTCAAAGAAATTATTACGGGCATAAATAAGACTATCGAACATTTTTATATTCACGAGGTTTTACCGAAACCCGGTGCTGTTGATTTTCTTAAACAGATGAAAAATACCGATATTACAATGTGTATCGCTACAGCGACCGACCGCTATCTGATAGATGCCGCTCTTGCCAGATGCAATATGGCACAATATTTTAAAGCAATATTTACTTGCAGTGAAGTCGGATACGGTAAGGACAAGCCTGTTATTTATCAAAAAGCAATGGAATACTTCGGCGCTGACCGTAGTTCGGCCGTTGTTTTTGAAGATGCCGTTTATGCCATTAAAACTGCCAAATCCGACGGGTTTACGGTAATTGCGGTTTTCGATAACAGCGAAAGCCGTCAAAATGAGGTACGCAATTTATCGGATTGCTATATTGCGGATTATAAACATACAGAAGAATTTTGGAAGTTTGCTTCGGTTAGAACCGAAAGCTTCAAGCGGCAGATTGGGGGCACCACCTTATGCCGCTATATAAAAAATGCTGAAAAACGAAAGGAGTAAAATTATGAAAATGAAAACAGCATTAACCATTGCAGGAAGTGACTGCAGCGGAGGCGCCGGTATTCAAGCAGATATTAAAACAATGACTATGAACGGTGTTTATGCTATGAGCGCAATTACGGCACTTACCGCACAAAACACAACCGGCGTGAGAGCAATTCAAGAATCGACACCCGATTTTTTGAAGCAACAAATTGACGCGGTATTTGAGGACATCTGTCCCAATGCCGTAAAAATCGGTATGGTATCGTCTTGTGAACTGATTGAGGTAATTGCAGACAGGTTGAGATACTACGATGCAAAAAATATTGTGGTTGACCCGGTAATGGTGGCAACCTCCGGATCGGCACTTATGAAAACTGATGCGGTGAAAACCCTTGAAGCAGAGTTACTGCCGCTTGCTGCAGTTGTAACCCCAAACATTTCCGAGGCGCAAGTTCTTTCGGGGCTTACCGTTAAATCCGAAGATGATATGGTTGAAGCGGCAAAAGTAATTTGGAACAACTACAAATGCGCGGTGTTACTAAAAGGCGGCCACAGCATTAACGATGCCAATGATTTGCTTTATGCAAACGGCGAGGCGGTTTGGTTTAAAGGAAAACGCATAAATAATCCCAACACTCACGGAACGGGATGTACCTTGTCGAGTGCCATTGCATCAAATCTTGCCAAAGGATTTACCCTTGCCGAATCCGTGCACAGAGCAAAAGACTATATATCCGATGCTTTGGCGGCAATGCTTGATTTAGGAAAAGGCTCAGGCCCGATGAATCATTCATTTAATCTTGACGGTAAATACGCAAAGGAGGACAAATAAAATGGAAGAAAAACGCACATCTGTTTTTGAAAACGGCTTAATTTGGTTCGGCGCGGCAGTTTCCATTGCCGAAATTATGACAGGTACTTATTTTGCACCGCTTGGTTTTTCAAAAGGCCTTCCTGCTGTTTTAATCGGTCACATAATTGGATGCATTATGCTTTTTCTTGCCGGTCTGATTGGCGGAAAAGTGCGCAAAAGCGCTATGGAAAACGCAAAAATGAGCTTTGGAAACAAAGGAGCTTTGCTCTTTTCAATTTTAAACATTATTCAGCTTGCAGGCTGGACAGCCATTATGATTTTTGACGGAGCGCTTGCCGCAAACGGAATTTTTAACATCGGCACATGGTTATGGTGTGTTATAATCGGTATATTGATTATTCTTTGGATTTTAATAGGCATTAAAAATCTCGGCAAAGTAAATACAATTGCGATGGCTGCACTTTTTGCATTAACAATTGCACTTAGTTTTGTGATTTTCGGTAAGGGCAACGCTTTAAATATAAGCGGCGAGGGTATGACATTTGGCGCGGCGGTTGAACTATCGGTAGCTATGCCTCTTTCTTGGCTTCCTCTTATCAGCGATTATACCCGTGAAGCAAAAAAACCGTTTAAAGCAACTGCGGTCAGCGCTGTTACATACGGTCTTGTAAGCTGTTGGATGTATGTTATAGGTATGGGTGCCGCAATTTTTACCGAGGAATCGGATATTGCTCAAATTATGGTAAAGGCGGGGCTTGGTATTGCGGGACTTTTGATTGTTGTATTCTCAACAGTTACCACAACATTTCTTGATGCCTACTCTGCGGGTGTTTCCGGTGAATCGCTTTCAAAAAAAATAAACAGCAAATCAATTGCGCTTGCGGTAACGGTTATCGGCACACTTGGTGCAATTTTTCTTCCGCTTTATGATATTACCGATTTTCTCTACTTTATCGGTTCTGTGTTTGCACCAATGATTGCAATTCAAATTGCGGATTTCTTTATTTTAAAAACGCATACCGAAAACCGCTCTTTCAACATTCAAAACCTTGCAATATGGTTGGTTGGATTTATTGTTTATCGCTTGCTTATGAAAGTGGATATTATTGTAGGCAATACATTGCCGGATATGATAATTACCGTTTTGCTTTGCGCGGCGGCAAACAAAATTACATCAAAACATTTAAAAGCGTAAGTCTAAATAAGCATTGCCCCGCATCGAACGTTTTTCACAATCTTTCAGCTTGTCGGATTTGACGGGCGGAGCTTATATACCATTTTGTATGTTTCGTAAAGACTTTGCGCAAAATGATAGATTTGATAGATTGCACAAAATACAAATTAAACAAACCTGCGGCAAAACGTCTTTTAATCGAATTGCCGCAGGTCTTTATTTTTTATCTGAATTCGTTTACAGATATATATTTTGCATAATACTCCTCATAGGTTATTCCCTCCGCATATATTGTTTTTGCGGCATCGGTACCTACGTAACGGTAATGCCAAGGCTCGTACGAATACCCTGTAATCCATTCTTTGCCTTTTTGGTATCTTAAAATAAAACCGTATTCGTGTGCGTGTTTTTGCAGCCATTTAAACTCATTTGAATATTCAAACGAAACTCTTGTGGAGCTTATATCAACCGCCAAACCTGTTTGATGCTCGGAGTGTCCCGGGCGTGCAGAATAATTATCGGCATATGTTTTGCCCGATGTTCTTACTTTATTGTTGTACAACATTCTTTGATAATCTTCTGTTCTGTATGCCGAAATAACCCTCATTGAAAGGCCGTCTTTTGCCGCGGCATCTGCCATCTGCACATATTTATCGTAAGCAACCCCGGCAAGCAAATACTGCTTTCCGTCGTTAACAGTATATTTGCTGTTCATTTTAACAAGATTGTACTGTTTAAAACCCGACGGAAGTTTATTATACTTGTTTACCAAAACCATAAGCTCGTAAGGCTGTTCAATGGTAGTCATATTTTCATAAAACGGATAATCCACTCCCAAATTTACTCTGAATATAACATTATCTACACTGTATGCAGGATTTTTAACGTGATAATTTATGTACCGCTGAAATCTTTCGGGATAAAAGTTACTGTTTCTGCATAAGTTTAATACATCTTTAATTGCATTGTGATAATCTGTGTTAAATAAATGTTTTTGTATATTTAAAATTTGATTATCGTACAAAATTCCGTCGGGGCAAAAAGCCGCCGCAACCATATCTATAGGTATGTATGACATATTATTTTCCAAAATTGACGGATAATCAAATGTTTTTTGTTCACCGTTTACGGTAATTGTATTATATCCCATAATGTGGCGGATTATATCGCCGTCACGCGACAGGACTATAATTTGACGGTCGCGTTCCCTGTAAAATACCGACGCACCCATTTTTTCAAAAACCGTTCTCAAAGGAACATAGTGTAATTTATTATAAACAACCGAAGTACAATTATCCATAACCTCTCCGTTAAACGCAACCGCAAAGCCTCTTGGAGCAGCAACGTCTCCATCGTTTGCCTGTACAACGGTAAAAGACGTAATAATTACAATACACGTAATAATTATCGCTATTTTTTTAATCATATAGTTCACCCCATAATTTTTAGTAAAACAGTTTAAAAGAATATTACTTATCAACCGTTTTTTTACTTTAAAAATTTCCAATACATGTAATTATATTATAACCGATTGCTATAAAAATTTCAAGGTTTTTATTTAGGCAAATCTCAATAATTTTCTTTTTTGGCAAATGATATATTACCATTGATTTAAGCGTTTTTTACACATAAGGCCATCAAAAAAACAACCCTCACGGATTGCCTTATAATCAAATATTACTCTTTTACAACACTTATACGCTGTGCAATGTGCTTTCCTTTTTCTGTTTCATCAACCATAGCAATTGCATAATCCGCATAGCTTATTACGCTTTCGCCTTTTGCGTTAGGGTTAAAATCTTCTCCGGCAAGAATATATTTGCCCGCTCTTCGGGACTTAATTTGTACCTTGGCATAATTAAAAACCTCCAAATT
>OIXG01001501.1_pt1 | contig 21930 bp, 19 predicted proteins | sample 1587731 | NCBI WGS metagenome assembly OIXG01 (sample SAMEA3888908, study PRJEB22519) | human gut metagenome | biome: human gut; feature: human-associated habitat; material: faeces | place: Denmark | collected 2010
GCAATTTCAATAGAAATATGTGCATTTTATATTTTCATAAAAATCCAATTATTCCCTGTCATAACTGGATTTGGCAACAGAATCAGTATTGCTGAAAATTTAAATCCTAATACTTTGGCACAATTTATCTTGTTATCATATACCTACATATTAACATATTGTTTTAAATATAAAAAAATTATCCCATTCATTACAGCTATATTGCTACTCTATACACTAATCATGATCGGAAGCCGAACATCCTATGCTGCAGCATTATTATTATCATTTATTTTTTTAGTATTTCTTTGGGACGTAAGCAAAACAAAACGTCTTATTATATGCTCTATTTTAATAATTGTCTTCTTAAATATCATTGGATATGCTTACGTATACTTAAATGACCGTATTAATTTATTTTCCATTATAGAAGATGAAGGATCTGGGCGATTTATTACATGGAAATATATGTTTCTTAATGTTATTCCCAAACATCTCACATGGGGAATTGGGTACGGTCGAGATAATTTGGAAAAGATCGGATATTCATTAGACGCTGACAATATGTATATTGATGCTATTTGCCAAATCGGCATTATTGGACTATCCGCCTTAATCATTGTATTATTACATCAATTGATACAAATCAATCGTTCTCTTAAAAAAGATATTACCCGAACCACTAGTTTGCTTTTTGTATTAGCAATTTTCATCATTGGTATTGGTGAAACAGTATTTGACACAACTATTTTTTGGTTCATCATATTATATTCAAATTTATCTATTATTCATCAACCAATAAAAAAGCACCTATATCCGCGCTATGACTCATTATAGTATCATTATTCCACACAAAAATTGTTTTAATTTATTGCTTAGATGCTTAGAAAGCATCCCTGAGCGAGATGACATCCAAATCATTGTTGTAGACGACAATAGTAATGCAGATATTGTAAATAAAATATCAACTATAACCAAAAAAAATACAACTTTCTTTCTTAACAAAAAATCACTCGGAGCAGGTGGCGCTCGGAACATTGGATTAAAACATGCAATTGGCGAATGGCTCATCTTCGCTGATGCTGATGATTTTTTTACAACTGATGCCTTCAAAATAATGGATCAACATTTAAACAGCCATGCAGACATCATTTTCTTCGCTCATGAAGCACGATTTTCCGACACTTTAATGCCAACAGAAAGATTAGGGAAAAGGCTTTTTTTCTTGACACAATATCATCAAAAAAAAGACATTGAATCAGAAGAGTATTTGAGATATAGAAATCACAGTCCTACAGCAAAAATGATTAAACATAATCTCGTTCGCTCTTATGATATCGAATTTGACGAAGTTCCAGCATCAAATGATGCGATGTTTTCCATATTAACTGGATTTTATGCAAAAAAAATAGATGTTGATTTAAGAATATGTTATTGCACCACAATTCGGCAAAATTCAATAACACAAACTAAAAGCAAAACCAATGCTTTTGCACGGTATAATACTGATATTAAAATCTACAATTTCTTTCGGAAACATAATTTAACGCATTTATATCCTTATGTTACTGCTGAAATTGCTCGAGCATTAATCAATTATGGATGGAAGGAATTTTTTAGGTATTTAAAATTAGCAAATGAGAATCACATAAACATTTGGCTAGGAATAACAAAACGAATAGAAAAAATAAGACTCCTCTTTTCTCCAAAATATCTATTTACAAAACATACATAAATATGAAAATTGCACATATTTGCCTCTCTTCTACATATATTGACAGTTGGGGATACCAAGAAAACCTACTTCCTGTCTATTTAAGAAAACTAGGAACTGAAAACATTATCATTTCATCTTTAAATGATTATCCTCCATTCTTATCTCTCTCTCAAAAACAAACAATAAAAAAGAAAGGCATTCATTATTTAGACAAAACAATCGAAGTGTTTCGCATTAAAGTCATAAGGTTAACAAGTTCATGGTGTATCCCTTTTGGATTGCTGAAGTCCCTCAAACAAATTCAACCAGATGTCATTTTCCACCACGGGATTACACCTTCTTCTTTACCGATTTGTCTTTGTTATAAAAAAAAGAATCCGAGTACAATCCTATTAACTGACAACCATGCAGATCAATACAATATTAGCCAAAACAAAATATGGAGATTTTTATACTACAGATGGTTATTACGACATACTGCGAAACTTTCAATAAAAAAAACGTCCAAGTTTTATGGTGTATCAATAGGTAGATGCCTTTTTCTTAAAAATTTTCTTAAAATACCCGCATCCAAAATTACCCTACTCCCTATTGGCGCAGATGAAGATCTCGCAAAGCAATTAGATTCGAAATCTAAATTACGCTTAAAATATGGATTTAACGAAAATGATAAAATTATAATTTCTGGTGGAAAAATAGATCCAACAAAAGGTACCGATGCATTAATAGATTCAATCACATACATTAATGCGAATCATTTCAATATTAAACTTCTTTTGTTCGGAGAAATAAGAGACCCCCATATTCATAAAAACATAGATCATAATCCAAATATCATTTTTTATGGTTGGTGTGATCGAATAAAAACACTAGAACTTCTAAAACTTGCAGACATAGCTTGCTGGCCAATTCACCATACAACACTTATAGAAGATGCAATTTCAGTCTGCACTCCTTTACTCTTAAAGAAAACAAAAACAACGGAACATTTAATTAATGGAAACGGCATTTGGATCAACCATTCATTAACAAACTCAATTTTAACGTACTTCTCTGATCCTATTGCTCAACAAAATATTAAACAAGAATGCGTTGCGGTTCTTTCGAAATTGAGTTATAACGCTATCGCGCAAAAAGTCATTTACGATATAAACTCTATCCAAAATGAAAATAGTACAAATTAATTCCTTTAATGGAGGTTCTACTGGAAACATAGCATTAAATATCAATAAAATGGCTTCTCAAAATAATTGGGATACCAAATTCTATTTTGGTCGATATTGGAAAAATCGAACACAACCTTCCACTTCTTCTATAAAAATAGCATTCAATTGGGAAACCAAATTTCATGCCACCATGGCTCGCATTTTTGATAATATGGGACACGGTTCTTGGCTTTCTACAAAAAAACTAATCTCTAAACTAAATTTTGAAAACCCAGATATAATCCATTTACACAACATCCACGGTTACTATATCAACTATCCGTTGCTATTCGATTACCTACGACAAAGCGGCAAACCAATTGTATGGACACTGCATGACTGTTGGAGTTTCACAGGGCACTGTGCGTATTTTGATTACTCTGGTTGCAACAAATGGAAAACTGGATGCCACAACTGCCCACAAATACACACATATCCAAAATCTTTATTCATAGACAATTCCGAACGAAATTATAATTTGAAAAAAAAATTATTCTTGTCCCTAGGAAACCAACTAACCTTAGTTCCTGTCTCCAATTGGTTAAAAGAGCTCATTAAAGAATCGTTTTTTAAAGAAACTAAAATAATAACAATCCATAATGGAATTGACACTACCGCTTTTTCCCCTCAACCAACAATAGAAGGAAGTGATTACGTATTAGGCGTTGCCAGCCCTTGGAGTGAAAGAAAAGGCTTAAACGACTTCTTCATGTTACGTTCCATTCTTCCTTCAAATATTAAAATTGTTCTAGTTGGATTATCAAAACAACAAATTAAAGGGCTTCCTGATGGAATTTCCGGCATTGAGCGCACCCAAAATATAAATCAATTAGCAACTTTATACTCAAACGCAACAATATTTTTCAACCCCACCTATGAAGACAATTTTCCAACCACAAACTTGGAGGCATTAGCATGCGGCACACCAGTGCTAACCTACAATACAGGAGGCAGCCCTGAAGCCGTAACCGAAAAGACGGGCTTTGTTATACCACAAGGCGACCTACAAAACGCAATGGAAATAATCCAAAAGATAAAACGAGAAGGGAAATCGCAATACAGTGAAGCATGCCGTGAATATGCATTGAAAAATTTCCGTAAAGAAGATCGCTTCTCCGACTATATAAAGCTTTATGAAGATCTACTAAATAAAAGATAAGATGCAATTCGTTTATGAATTCTAATCACATAACAACAAAACAATCATGTCAGTATTTAAAGACAAAGTACTCCTCATTACCGGAGGGACAGGTTCTTTCGGCAATGCAGTGTTAAGGAGATTTTTAGACTCCGACATTAAGGAAATTCGCATTTTCTCACGTGATGAGAAAAAACAAGACGACATGCGCCATGCGCTTCAAAATCCAAAAGTGAAATTCTACATTGGAAACGTAAGAAACAAAGCATCAGTAGATGTCGCAATGCGTGGAGTTGACTATGTATTCTCAGCAGCGGCATTGAAACAAGTGCCAAGTTGCGAATTTTTTCCAATCGAAGCTACGTATACCAATGTCCTCGGCACTGAAAATGTTTTGCTTTCTGCAATCGAACATGGTGTAAAAAACGTAGTGGTTCTTTCCACAGACAAAGCCGCTTATCCTATTAATGCAATGGGCATATCAAAGGCATTAATGGAAAAAGTCGCCATCGCCAAAGGTCGTGAATTGGGAGAAGGTGCAACAACCACTATTTGCTGTACGCGCTATGGGAACGTGATGGCAAGCCGAGGCTCTGTGATCCCGCTTTGGGTAGAGCAAATGATGGAAGGCAAACCTATTACCATAACAGACCCCAACATGACTCGATTCATGATGACGCTTGACGACGCTGTGGACCTTGTAGTTTATGCATTTACCCATGCCCACAACGGCGATCTCTTTGTCCAAAAAGCGCCAGCCGCAACGCTCTCCACATTGGCTCAAGCATTAAAGGAAATTTATTCCAAAGTCGACCCCAAATATGGAGAAACCGAAGTGAAAGTAATCGGCACACGGCATGGAGAAAAACTTTATGAAACATTGGTGACTCGTGAAGAAATGGTTCGTGCCATCGACATGGGCGAATATTATCGCATCCCATGCGACACTCGCGACCTTAATTATGACAAATTTTTCACACAAGGCAGTGAAGATGTATCGAAAATCGAAGACTACCACAGTCATAACACGCGCCGTTTAGATGTTAACGGAATGAAAGAGCAATTGATGAGATTACATTTCATTCGCCAAGATTTAGGGCTAGAACAAGCAACCAAGCCACGGGAAATCAGAAGCGAATAAATCAATTTTCCACATGAAACAAATCAAAGTCATCGAAGGAGAAATATTCCAAGATACTCGTGGGATAATTGCTTCGCTCAATAATTTTCATTTCGAAGATGTCAAAAGATGCTACATCATTCATCATCCGGACAAAACAATAGTCCGTGGATGGCATGGGCATCAGCACGAACGCAAATGGTTTTATTGCGTTAAAGGCGCATTTACCCTTGCATTAGTCAAAATCGACAATTGGGAAAATCCATCACCAGCCTTAACCGCAGAAATATTCAAAATGGAAGAAAGCCACAGCCGCATTGTTTGCGTGCCGGAAGGATATGCTAATTGCATCAAAGCTTCCGAAAAAGATTCCATCATGCTTGTATTATCTGACAAAATCTTAGACGAAGCTCTTGGCGACAGTTGGCGCTACGACAAAGACATGTGGGTGGATTGGAGCAATTACTAAAAGCAAAAAACATGAAAATACTAATAACTGGAGCAAAAGGTTTTGTAGGGAAAAACTTGGTCTCCCAACTCAAAAATATTCGCGATGGCAAAGCTCGTTATTACGGAGACATCCATATCGAGGAGATTTTTGAATACGATATTGACACAGATCCGTTGCTTCTCGACTCTTATTGCCAGAAAGCAGACTTTGTATTCAATCTTGCAGGCGTAAATCGCCCAAAAGATCAAACAGAATTCATGAAAGGCAATTTCGGATTTGCATCGACCCTCTTAGACACTTTGCGACGACATAAAAACACATGTCCTGTAATGCTGTCGTCAAGCATCCAAGCCACCTTGATTGGCCGTTATGGGCAGTCTGATTATGGGAAAAGTAAACTTGCCGGTGAAGAATTGTTTTTTGCCTATGGGCAAGAAACGGGAACCCACGTATTAGTCTACCGTTTCCCTAATTTGTTTGGAAAATGGTGTCGTCCGAACTATAATTCGGCCGTAGCAACTTTTTGCCATAACATTGCCAATGATCTGCCCATACAAGTCAACGATCGATCAACCGAATTGGAATTGCTTTATATCGACGACTTAGTGGATGAAATGATTTCAGCATTGCAAGGAAAAGAGCATCACTGTGAATTTGAAGGAGTAACAACTATACTTCGCGATGACGGACGATATTGTGCCGTTCCCATTAGCCACAAAGCGACACTTGGAGAAATTGTCGATCTCTTAACCAATTTTCATTCTCTCCCACAAACCCTATTGATGCCGGAAATCTCCAATGGATCGTTCGCAAAAAAGCTATATTCCACTTACTTATCCTATCTACCCAAAGAAAAAATGGCTTTCTCTCTTAAAATGAACATCGATGAGCGAGGCAGTTTTACAGAATTACTAAAAACCCAAAAGTGTGGACAATTTAGCGTGAATATATCAAAGCCGGGAATTACAAAGGGGCAACATTGGCACAACTCGAAATGGGAATTTTTCATAGTGGTTAGCGGGCACGCCCTTATAGAAGAACGCAAAATAGACACCAATGAAATAATCCGTTTTGAAGTAAGCGGCGATAAAATTGAAGCAGTCCACATGCTTCCGGGATATACCCACAATATCATCAACCTTTCCGACACCGACGACCTTGTAACGCTAATGTGGGCAAACGAATTATTCGATCCTGCGAGACCCGACACATATTACGAAAAAGTATAACATAATTAATTAAAAACAATGAAGTTAGATTACAATGACATCCATTTTGCCAACGACGGGAAATTGAAACTAATCATCATTGTCGGGACTCGCCCGGAAATTATCCGTTTAGCCGCAGTGATCGATAAATGTCGCAAGTACTTTGATTGCTTGCTTGTACACACCGGACAAAATTACGACTACAACCTTAACGGCGTATTTTTTCACGATCTGAAGCTAAAAGATCCTGATGTATATATGGATGCCGTAGGCGATGACCTTGGCGCTACTATTGGCAACATCATAAACTGCAGTTACAAATTGATGTCTCAAACCCAACCCGATGCTGTTTTAGTGCTCGGCGATACCAACAGCTGTCTGTCGGTAATAGCAGCAAAACGACTTCATATCCCCATATTCCACATGGAAGCCGGCAATCGCTGTTTCGACGAATGCCTTCCGGAAGAGACAAACCGTCGAATCGTGGACATAATCTCCGATGTGAACATGTGCTACTCCGAACATGCCCGTCGCTATCTAAACGCATCTGGTGTTGCAAAAGAACGCACATACGTCACGGGGTCGCCAATGGCGGAAGTGCTTCACAAAAATTTACCGGAAATAAAAGCATCCGACGTACATAAACGCTTAGGATTAACAAAAGGACATTATATTTTACTTTCTGCTCATAGGGAAGAAAATATCGACACCGAAAAGAATTTCACTTCGCTATTCAATGCAATCAATGCTATGGCAGTAAAATATGACATGCCCATACTTTATTCTTGCCATCCACGCTCTCGCAAACGATTGGAAGCAAGTGGATTCAAACTTGACAAACGAGTCATTCAACATGAGCCATTAGGATTCCACGACTACAACTGTCTACAAATGAATGCATTTGCGGTTGTATCTGACTCCGGCACATTGCCTGAAGAAAGTTCTTTCTTTACTTCGGTAGGTCACTCTTTCCCTGCTGTATGTATCCGCACATCCACAGAACGCCCTGAAGCGTTGGACAAAGGCTGCTTCATCCTTGCTGGCATTGATGAGCATTCTTTGTTGCAAGCGGTGGAAACTGCAGTGGAAATGAATAAAAACAACGATAATGGCATACCAGTCCCCAACTATATAGATGAAAACGTTTCCACCAAAGTGGTAAAAATTATTCAAAGTTATACTGGCATTATAAATAAAATGGTTTGGAGAAAATAAATATCCTACTATGAAAACAATTATTAAATGGGGAATCAAATTTAATCCTGTTTCTAAAAAAAAATTTATTGAAGAAATTGAAGAAAAAATAAAAGCAGGAACAATCGGTATTCAAATCACAGGCGTTAATATTGAAACCATAAGTATTATCGCAACAAATAATCATTTATTAAAAGTTATCAACGACTCTGATTTTGTCAATATTGATGGAATTGGAGTAGCAATAGCATTAAGAATGTTTGGCATATCCGTACCGGAAAGAGTTCCCTGCCCTGATATTTTCGAAGAATTACTTAAAAATGCAAATGAACAAAGACAAAGCGTTTATTTCTTAGGAGCGGATCAAAATACGCTTTTGAATCTAATTAAAAATATTAAAAAACAATATCCGAATATTCAAATTGTTGGTTTCCATAATGGATATTATAATATTGAACACGAAGAGGATAATATTGTTAAAGAAATATCATCATTAAGTCCAACATACCTTTTCCTTGGACTTCCTACTCCTAGAAAAGAATTATTTATCGCTAAATATAAAAAAAGGCTAAATACAAATGTTTGCTTTGGAGTAGGAGGTGCTTTTGACATAATAGGAGAGAAAACAAAGAGAGCACCTTTAATTTATCGTAAAATTGGACTCGAATGGTTATATAGAATCAATAAAAATGTCCAAAACAACCGAATTCGTTTTTTCAAATCTATCCCCATTTTTATTAAATGGATAATAACTCATAAATAATAAAGCGATGCGAGTGACGATTGTTGGGGGAAGCGGATTTATCGGAACGCGGCTGATCGACTTGTTGCGGCAGGAGGGCGTCGCGCTCGTGCCGCCGACGGCGAATGGCTCAGCGGAAGAGGAAGTTGAGATCCGAAACGTGGATTTGCTCCCAAGCCGCTTTTTCAACGACATCACGACAATCGGCGACGCGCGCCGGCAAGACGACATGGACCGCGCAATGGAGGGCACGGACATCGCGGTGCTGCTGGCTTCGGTGCATCACGACAACGTCCGCCCCGTGGAGCTTTACTATGAGACGAACGTGGGGGGGATGGAAACGACGCTGCGGGCGATGGAGCGGAACGGGGTGAAGCGGCTCGTGTTCTTCTCGTCGGTGGCCGTCTACGGGCTGAACAAGAAGAACCCTTCGGAGGAGCATCCGACCGATCCGTTCAACCACTACGGGCGTTCGAAATGGCAAGCGGAAGAGATGTTGCAACGTTGGCACGCGACACATTCGGACTGGAACGTGAACATCGTGCGCCCCACCGTGATTTTCGGCGAACGCAACCGCGGCAACGTCTACAACTTGTTGCACCAAATCGCAAGCGGCAAGTTTCTGATGGTGGGCAAAGGCGACAACCGCAAATCGATGGCCTACGTGGGCAACATCGTGGCGTTCGTGAAATTTCTCATCGAAAACCGCACGGAGGGCTACAATGTGTACAACTACGTGGACAAGCCCGACTTCACGATGAACGACCTCGTGGAGCACGTCGAAAAGGTACTCGGCAAGCACGTCCCGTCCACCCATTTCCCTTATTGGCTCGGCATGGCCGGCGGACGGTGCTTCGACCTGCTGGCATGGCTGACGCGCCGCAAATTCACCATCAGCTCCGTGCGCGTCAAGAAATTTTGCGCCACCACGGAATTCGACTCGTCGAAAATGCTGTCGTCCGGATTCGTCCCACCCTACACGCTGGCCGAGGGATTGGCGCGAACGCTGGAATTCGAGTTTGTGCATCCGCGCACGGATTCCGTCACGTTTCAAACAGAATAGCGAGGAAGAATGGATAAAGAAATGCAATTTTCCAACTCGCGGAAACGCCGCAAAACGGAGATTTCGGATTTTTCCTTAAATTTGCACCGCAAAAACAACGACTTAGAAAAGAGAAAATAGCCAATGTCTATTGATAGCATCATTTCCCAAGCTGCGGCAGAAGCGTTGAAAGCGCTCTATGGAGCAGAATTCGACGCGGCGACAATCACGCCGCAAACCACAAAAAAAGAGTTTGAAGGCAACTTGACCATCGTCGTATTCCCCTTCTTGAAGATTTCGCGCAAATCGCCGGAAGCCACGGCTCAAGAAATAGGAGAATACATGCAGCAACATTGCGACGCCGTGCAGTCGTTCAACGTGATCAAAGGATTCCTGAACATCACTATCGAACCGAAATTCTGGACCGGCGTGCTCAACCACATTGCCGCGACGCCCGACTACGGGTTTCGCGCCGCGACACCCGACAGTCCACTGGTGATGATCGAATATTCGTCGCCCAACACCAATAAGCCGCTCCACCTCGGACACGTGAGAAACAACTTGTTGGGCTTCAGCCTGTCGCGCATCTTGCAAGCCAACGGCAACAAAGTCGTGAAAACAAACATCGTCAACGACCGCGGCATCCATATCTGCAAATCGATGCTCGCTTGGCAAAAATGGGGCAACGGAGCGACGCCCGAATCCACCGGCAAAAAAGGCGACCACCTAATCGGCGATTTCTACGTGGCTTTCGATAAGCACTACAAAGAAGAAGTGGCAGCCTTGGAAGCGAAAGGCATGAGCAAGGAGGAAGCCGAAGCCGCTTCGCCGCTGATGCAGGAAGCACGCGAAATGCTGCGCCGCTGGGAAGCCGGCGACGAAGAAGTGCGCAGCTTGTGGCGCACGATGAACTCGTGGGTCTACGCCGGATTCGACGAAACCTACAAACGCCTCGGCGTCGATTTCGACAAAATATACTACGAAAGCGAAACATATCTCGAAGGCAAGAAAAAAGTGCTCGAAGGCTTGGAAAAAGGCATCATGTACAGAAAGCCCGACAATTCCGTATGGGCCGACCTGACAGCCGACGGGCTCGACCACAAACTACTGTTGCGCTCCGACGGCACGTCGGTCTACATGACGCAAGACATCGGCACCGCCAAGCTACGCTATCAAGACTACCCCATCGACAAAATGATCTATGTGGTGGGCAACGAGCAAAACTACCATTTCCAAGTGCTTTCGCTCCTGCTCGACAAATTGGGCTTCAAATGGGGAAAAGACCTCGTGCATTTCTCCTATGGCATGGTGGAATTGCCCGAAGGGAAAATGAAATCGCGCGAAGGCACCGTTGTCGATGCCGACGACTTGATGGACGAAATGGTGGCGACGGCCAAAGAAATGTCGGCCGAATTGGGCAAACTCAACGATTGCACGAAAGAAGAGGCCGACCACATTTCCACCATCATCGGACTCGGCGCGCTGAAATACTTCATCCTGAAAGTAGATCCGCGCAAAAACATGACATTCAACCCGAAAGAATCAATCGACTTCAACGGCAACACAGGCTCGTTCATCCAATACACCTATGCCCGCATCCGCTCCGTGCTTCGCAAAGCCGATGCTGAGAAATTGTGCAGGACATTCGACGCCAACGCCGTCAAGCCCAACGAAAAAGAAATAGCATTAATCCAACGCCTTGCCGATTTCCCGTCGATTGTGGAAGAAGCCGGACAAAACTACAGCCCCGCGCTAATCGCCAACTATGCCTACGAATTGGTGAAAGAATACAACCAATTCTACCACGACTACCGCATTCTTGGCGAAGAAAACCCCGACGTGCGGGCTTTCCGCCTGACACTGTCGGCCACGACAGCCGAAATCGTGCGCCGCAGCATGTGGCTGCTTGGCATCGAAGTGCCCGAACGGATGTAATATGCACGTTTAGTAATAATTAACTACACGAATGAACTTTGCGAAGATAATTTGCGTTATCTTCACAACAACAAAACAACAAACATAAACAAAAATGGAAAATTACAACAACTACGGATATGGCCCGCAAAGCATGACCATGGCGCAAAGCGTCACGAAAGTGATGCGCGGCGTATATCTGAGAATGTGCGCGGCATTGGTTGTCACAGCTCTTACAGCATTATTCGTTGCCGCCGATGGTTCATTAGTCTACATGATGGCCACCAATCGCATCTTGTTTTGGGGACTCATCATCGCCGAATTTGGCATTGTCTTCGCATTGAGCGGCGCGTTGCACAAGATGAGCGCAGGGGTAGCCTCACTGCTGTTCTATGCTTATGCCGTGCTCAACGGCATTGTGTTCTCAATGCTGTTCTATGTGTTCGACATCGCGTCGCTGGCGCAAACATTCTTCATCACAGCCGGCGTGTTCGGAGCAATGACCGTCTACGGATATTTTACCAAAAGCGATCTTTCCAAGATAGGATCGATACTCGTCATGGCGCTTTTCGGACTGATCATTTGCATCATCGTCAACATCTTCCTCAAAAGCAGCGGCCTTGATTGGATCATCAGCTTCGCAGGCGTGGCAATCTTTATCGGCTTGACTGCATGGGACACGCAGAAAATCAAGCAAATGATTGCATACGACGGCGGCGCAAACACGGGGAAAATTGCGACCCTCGGAGCATTAAGCTTGTATCTGGATTTTATCAACTTGTTCCTCTACTTGCTTCGCTTCTTCGGCGGAAGCCGCGATTAACGCCCCCAAACGTTCAAAAACGAACTCGACAGGTTTTGCAATAAAATGCAAAGCCTGTTTTGCTTTTATGAGAATGCCGTTCCCGTCATAAAATCAAGGGAATATGAACAATTCCATTGCCCAAATGTTTTAATGACATAACTAATATAAAAAATCATGAAGAAAATCTTTATCATGTTGCTTGCAGCAAGCACCATCACCGTTGCAAGCGCGAAAGACGCACTAACCGGAACAAAATTCACCGACAATTGGTCGATAGGCCTGCATGCCGGCGTAACGCAACCCTTGGCGCATCCCTACTCAATCGGCGACAATATCCGCCCGATAGTCGGTGTCGAACTATACAAGCAATTCACCCCCGTATTCAAAACCGGCATCGAAGCCGATTTCGGCATCAACACGACCGGAATTTACGGCGTTCGCGGCGTCCGGACCGCATTCGACCATTCCAACGTGTCCTTGCTTGGAGGTCTTAACCTGATGAATCTTTTCGGCGGTTACAACGGTTCTCCCCGCCTGTTTGAAATCGAAGCCATCGGAGGCATCGGATGGGGTCACGTCTACGGCACTTACGACGTCGACGGATACGACACCAATTTCATGACGACAAAATTCGGAGTGAATTTCAATTTCAACCTTGGAAAAGAAAAAGCTTGGACGCTCGCCGTCCGTCCTGCAATCGTGTACGACATTGAAGGACGCGACTCGTACAACAATCAAGTGCAATTTTCTTCCAACCACGCGAATGTAGAACTTACGGCAGGCATAACCTACCACTTCAAAACGAGCAACGGAACTCACCATTTCACCTACGAACGCCTTTACGATTATGACGAAGTGGCCGACTTGAACAAAAACATCAATCGCCTGCGCAAACAAGCCGATCGCGAGAAAAACAAAGCGCTTGCCGCCGAAGAGCGCGTGCGCCAGCTCAAAGAAGAAGTGCGCGACTTGAAAAATCGCGAGCCTGAAACCGTGCGCGTTGTGGAAACTGTCACAGAAGAAAGCCGCACGCTCGAATCGGTCGTGACATTCCGTCAAGGACGCACCAGCGTCGACGCTTCCCAACTGCCCAACGTTGAGCGCATCGCAACCTATCTCAACAACCACAAAGACGCAACCGTTGTGATTCGCGGTTACGCTTCGCCGGAAGGCAGCAAAGAAGTGAACGAACGCATTGCCCGCCAACGTGCAGAAGCCGTAAAAGACGTATTGATGAAACGATACAGAATCAACGAACGGCGCATCACGGCAGAAGGACAAGGCGTGGGCGACATGTTCTCCGAACCGGATTGGAACCGTGTCAGCATTTGCACCATCGTCGACGAATAAAACGCTCTCTCATCATACAGAAAAAGCTGTGGGAAAACCACAGCTTTTTTTATTATCCATCCAAATGCCTTTATAGTCCTTCGTTTTTTAGTGGGGGGGGGCCTATCCGTGCTCCGCGCGACAGAGGAATACATTGCCGGTAGCGGTCTGTGGTTGAGAGTAGAGCAGTGAATCTGTGAAGTTAGGCAAACACGCAATGTCCTCCCCTGTTCACGTGCGCAGCACGTTAATAGGGGAGAAAGTTTTTCCGCAGGAAAAACAGAGGGGTTCAGTAATGGTCTATGGTTGAGAGTTTAGGGTTGAGTTGTACATAACCGTGCATTTTCCGATCTCTCAACTCTCATCCCTCAACTGAACAAAGCCGCTTTGCGGCTGATGGGTCACAACCCCTTCGGTTCGCAAGCGAGCCACTTCCCCTATCCGCGCTCCGCGCGGCAGAGGAAGACATTTGCAGTAGCAATTGATGGATTAGAATTGCAACTTTTCTATTTCGTGTTTTATGGATTTGCGTATGCGTCAAAGGCTGAAATGTAGCAATGTCCTCCTCTCTATCCCTTCGCCCGACGGCGGCGCACATAGCGCCTCGCCGCATAACCGGCAAGCAAAACAAAAAGCAAGGCGAAAAAAACGACATTGGCCTGCATGCCATATTTCTCCAACGCCGGCGCAATTTCGTCCTCCGGAAGCAAATACGACAAGTAATACCCCGCTCCCACCAGCAACGAGTTCCAAATGGCCGAACCCGCCGCCGTGTAAAAGACAAATGCGCCAAAATTCATCCGTGCAAGTCCGGCAGGAATCGATATGAACTGACGGCCGGCAGGAAGCAAGCGGCCTATAAACGTCGATATGTTGCCTCGCTTGCGAAACAAATTCTCGGCATATTCCAATTTCTTCCCGCTTAGGAACATCAGCCGCCCCCACCGCGAATCGGCGAAGCGATAGATCAACGGACGGCCGATCCACAACGACAAATAATAATTGACGATAGCCCCCGCTATCGAGCCTAATGTAGAAACGACAATCAGCACCGCAGCGTCCATCTCGCCATTTGCCGCCTTATAGGCTGCCGGCGTGACAATCAATTCCGCAGGAAGCGGAACGACGGAATTTTCCAGCAACATCAACAAGAACACCACGCCATAGCTCAAATGGTCGAGCGCCCAAGCTATCAGCCCTGCAAGTTCCATTTATTCCGGATTTCCCTCTTCTTTGCGAACAACAAGCAGCTTGTCGATTCTTACGCCATCCATGTCGACAACCTCAAATCGGAACATTTTCCATTCCACCGTATCGCCGCAATCAGGGATGCGGCCGAGCAATTTCAATATCAATCCGCTCACCGTGGCAAACGACGAACATTCATCGCGCAAATCGTCGACATCGAAATAATGGAGAAAATCGTAGATCGCACACTGTCCGTCGACAAGCCAGCTTTGCTTGTCCTCGCGCTCCGTGATTTCCGCTTGCGCGCCGGCAACGCCAAGCTGCCCGACCAAACCTTCAAGAATGTCGCGCAAAGCAATGACACCCTGACATGCGCCAAATTCGTCAAACACCAAAGCCGAGCTTGCCCCGTCGGCTTTCATCCGTTCCAAAGCAGTATAAACGCTCATGTTTTCATGGAATGCCGTCGGAGGCGCGCAAATTTCCCTTAACGACAAGTCGGGGTCGTCGAGGCGCAACACCAAGTCTTTCAACCGAACGACTCCGATAATATTGTCGAGCGACTTGTCGACTACCGGATACAATTGGCACAATCGCGACGACAGCACCTTTTTCACCTCGTCGGCATTCATCGACACGTCGAGCGTCACCAAATCCGCGCGATGAGTCATCAGCATTTCCACCGTCATGTCGCCCATCAAAAAGACGCGCTCCACAATGTCCTGTTCCACGTCGAGCACTGCGCCGTCGGCCTTGCCCTCTTCCACAATCGTGCGAATCTCCTGCTCTGTCACTTTCGAATCCTCATCTTTCAGGCCGAACAAACGGAATATGAAAGCCGTGCTTTTGGCAAGCACCCAAACGAAAGGAGAAGCGATAACCGACAGATAGTACATCGGGCGCGCCACAGCCTTCGACACCTTCTCCGCCGCGCTCATTCCAATGCGCTTCGGGAACAGCTCGCCAAATATCAGCGTCAAATACGTGACAACCGTGACAATCGCGATTTGCGCCGTTTCATCGGCATAACGCGGCGATATTCCGCACGTGCTCTCCAAGAAAGCGGCAAAATCGTCGCTCAGCTTCGCGCCAGAATAAATACCCGTCAATATGCCTATCAGCGTAATGCCTATCTGAATGGTCGACAAGAAACGATCCGGTTCATTGGACAACTTCAATGCAGTCCGCGCCGCGCGGTTTCCTTTTTTCCCATCAGCAGCCAAACTTGATTTTCGTGCCGAAATCACGGCTATCTCCGACATCGCAAAAATGCCGTTAAGCACGATTAAAAGCAATATGATCAGTATCTCTGCCATTGATTACTTTTTGCCAAGGCAATAGCGCTCTACCATTTCCATAAATTCAGATTCGGGAACCATTCCCGTATAGATGTTCGGAGTCCCGTCGGCTGCAAAAAACACGAATGTGGGAATCGAAGAAATTCCGAACATCGCGGCGAGTTCGCCCTCAGCATCGACATCGACTTTCATAAAATCCACTTTTCCTGCCAATTTTGCGGCTGCACGCTCCACCACCGGCGACATCTCTTTGCACGGTCCGCACCAATCGGCATAGAAATCGATGACACAAGGCCGGTCTCCTAAATATTCCATTGTCGCGGTATCCATCACATACGATTTGAAATCTGCCAGCGTCAAATGGCGCACTTCCCCTTCGCGCGACGTTGCGCCGGTAGAAGCATCCTTTTCCGTCTTTTCAACAGAATCTTTCTCCTTGTCAGCATTATCTGTCTTGCCACCTCCACAAGCATATAGTCCGGCTACAAGTCCAATGGAAATCAATAAAAATAGCTTTTTCATTTCTTCTAAAATTAAATTTTCTCAATCTTAAATCCCGCCTCCTTCACAAGCGACATCACTTGCTCGTCGGGCACTTCGGATGTCACTGTCAGGACACGGTCCGGAGTCGACAAGTCAATCGACCATTCACCGGCATTCATCACCGTATTCAATTTCTCTGCAATCGCGCTAACACAACCTGCACACTTTGCAGATGTCTTAAATTTTCTTGCTTCCATATATAATTTATTTTGTATTCTTCTCTTGTTCAAACTTCATCCATTTCAACCGCAAGCTGTTCAGCACCACCGTCACCGAACTGGCTGCCATCGCCGCGCTTGCCCACATCGGATCGAGCATCACGCCAAAGAGTCCGGCAGCAAACGGAATTCCGATTGTATTGTAGATAAACGCCCAAAACAAATTTTCATGCACGACGCGCATTGTCGATTTCGACAAGCGAATGCCCGTCGCCAACAACCGCAAATCGGAGGTGGCAAGCGTGACGGAAGCCGTTTCCATCGCAATATCGGTTCCTTCGCCCATGGCCACGCTCACATCGGCACGAGCCAACGCTTGCGAGTCGTTGATTCCGTCGCCGACCATCGCCACCACATGCCCGCGTTGTTGCAATTCAAGGATAAAGCGCTCTTTGTCAGCAGGCAATACACCAGCCTCATAATGAGCCACTCCCACTTCTTTCGCCACCTTGCTCGCAGAAACCGCATTGTCGCCGGTGAGCAAATATACATCAATTTCTTTTCGCCGCAAAAGCGCGACCGCCTCGGCGGACGACGCTTTCACCTTATCTTCCAACATAAATCGTGCCAAAACGGCCGGCCCTCGCCCAAAAAGGACAACCGTGCCGCCCTGCTCATCGACAGATGCGCCAACCGCGCCATTGTCAATCGCAATTTGCCGATTTCCGCACCAATACAGAGCCGCTCCCGACATGGCAGAAACGCCTTTTCCCGCAACGGCGGAAAAACCATTCAATTCCGAAGCCGGAGAAACGCCCCGTCCATGCAAGAAATCAGCCACTGCTTTGGCCAACGGATGCCCCGATTGCTCTTCCATCGCCAAAAGGACCGACAAATCCTCTGTCGTCGCATCCGGAGAAATTTCATCTTCCACGACTGTCGGCCGACCTTCCGTCACCGTCCCCGTTTTGTCGAGCACCACGGCTGTAACTTTGCACATCGTCTCCAAAACGGCTGCATCTTTAATCAAAATATGATTTTCTGCCGCACGCCCGATGCCTACCGTTATGGCAGTCGGAGTTGCCAACCCAAGCGCACACGGGCAGGCTATCACCAACACCGACACCGCGCATACCACCGCCGCAGCTACCGCATTTCCCAAAAAGAACCACAACAAAAACGTAACCACGGCCAAACAAACAATCGCAAAAGCAAAGTATTTGCTAATGGCATCGGCTATCCTTTGCACCGGAGCTTTGCTGCCTTGCGCCTCACGCACCGCCGCCACAATCTTCGACAACAAAGTTTCGCCCGATTCGGCTGTAACCTCTATCGTCAACGCACCGTTCTGATTCATCGTCCCTGCATACACCGCCGCGCCGGAACGCTTCGCCACAGGAATCGGCTCGCCGGTCAACATGCTTTCATCGACATACGATTCTCCTCGCGCGACAATCCCGTCAACCGGAATCCGCCCGCCCGGGCGCACCAACACTTTTTCTTTCCTATGAATTTCGTTCACATTCAACAACCGGCTGTTTCCTTCATCGTCGACGACAAGCGCCGTTTGCGGTTGCAAACCTATCAATTTCTTAACCGCCGAAGTCGTGCTGCTTTTTGCCCGTTCCTCCAAGAAACGGCCGGTCAGCACAAAAGCGGCAATCATCGCAGCAGAATCGAAATAGACATGTCCGCCCAATCTGTGGGCATTTGAAAAATCAGGGAAAACGATTAAAAACAAACTGAACAGCCATGCCGACGCAGTGCTCAACGCCACCAACGTGTCCATATTCGCCGACCGTCGGCAAAGCATTTTCCACGCCCGCACATAAAATTCACGTCCCGAATAAATCAACACGATTGCCGTCAAGGCTGCCAACAGCCATCTCCCACAAGCCGTCATGCCCATATCCGTCATCGACAAGACCATCACCGGCACAGCAGCGACCCATGCCGCCACCAATCGCCGCCGCAAAGCCTTGTAGCGCTTCCGTTCTTCCTCTTCAACCTCTTTTGTTTCGTCTATCACAAGATCGTAGCCGGCATTCCGCACAGCTTGCTGCATCCTCCGGAGATCGATCGTCTTCGGGTCGTACTCTACCGTAATCGTATTCGCAGAAAAATTGACCGACGCGGATGCCACGCCTTCGAGTCCTGTCACTGTGCGCTCCACATTTCCGGCACAAACGGCACAACTCATATCCAATACGGGTATCGTTTTTTTTACCATGTCGTTTATCAGTTGTTTTCTGCAAATATCTGGAAAAACACAAGCAACACGGTTGCAATCATTCGCCGGAAAGCGCGCGATGCATGCAAGCCGCCGCACGCCGGCCGTCGCCCATGGCAAGAATCACAGTCGCGCCACCGCGCACAATGTCGCCTCCGGCATAAATGTCGGCCACCGATGTTTGCATTGTGGATTCGTCGACCACCACCGTTCCTTTCCGGCTCACGGAAAGTTGCGGTATTGCTCGCGGTATCAAAGGATTAGGAGACACACCCACACTAACAATCACCAAGTCCACCGGAATTTCTTCAATTGCGCCTTCTACCGGCACCGGCGACCGGCGACCGCTCTCGTCCGGCTCTCCCAATTCCATCCGTTGCAAGCGCATGGCGCACACACGCCCCTTCCCATCGTTCAAATAAGCAATGGGATTGCGCAATGTCAGGAACCGGATGCCTTCTTCTTTCGCATGTCCCACTTCTTCCAAACGCGCCGGCATTTCTTCCTCCGAGCGCCGGTAGACAAGCATCACATTTTCCGCTCCCATTCGCCGCGCAGTGCGGGCTGAGTCCATGGCAGTGTTTCCTCCGCCTATCACAGCCACATTGCGTCCGTGAAGCACAGGAGTGTCTTCGCTTGCCGAAGCCGCGCCCATCAAATTGATACGCGTCAGATATTCATTGCTCGACATCACGCCGTTCAGATTCTCTCCTTCAATGTTCATAAATCGTGGCAATCCGGCTCCGGAGGCCGCAAATATGCCCCGAACGCCGTCGCGATGCAAATCGTCGTAGCTGAGTGTTTTCCCGACAATGCAATTCGTGACGAATTTCACGCCAAGGCGGCGCAATCCGTCTATTTCCGCATCGACAATCTTATTCGGCAACCGAAATTCCGGGATTCCATATTTCAACACGCCCCCGATTTCATGCAGTGCCTCGTAAACAGTCACGTCGTAGCCCAGTTTCGCCATGTCGCCGGCAAAAGCCAAACCGGCAGGACCGCTGCCGGCCACTGCCACCTTTATGCCATTGCGAGGCGCCGCCACTGGTGCCGTTATTTCTCCTGCCGCCATTTCCTCATCTGCGACGAAACGTTCCAGATAGCCTATCGCCACAGCATCTTTTCCCATTTTTGCATGGTATATGCACCGGCTTTCGCATTGCTTTTCTTGCGGGCACACTCGCCCGCACACTGCCGGCAACGCGCTTGTAGCCTTAATGACCGCAGCAGCCGCACGAAAGTCGCCGCGTTCCACATTTTTTATAAACGACGGAATTTCAATGCCGACAGGACAACCGGTCACACATTGCGGATCTGCACAGTCAAGGCATCGAGAGGCCTCCGCCATTGCCATTTCTGCCGTCAAGCCGCAATTCACCTCATTGTTGCTTCGGATACGCGTTTCCGGAGAAAGCGACGGCATTTTCACGCGAGGCTGCGACATGCGCTCCTTCGCCGATTTCGATTTCCTCAACTCCTCTCTCCACGTTTCGGCACGATGAGCCGCTCGTATTTCCTTAATATCCATATCGTCATTTGTTTTCATTGTCATACGCATGAAGCCGCATTATCATTTCGTCGAAGTCCACTTCATGCGCGTTGAATTCAGGGCCGTCGACACAAACAAAACGGGTTCGCCCGCCGACTGTCACACGGCAAGCGCCACACATTCCGGTCCCGTCGACCATAATCGTATTCAACGAGCAAACCGTCGGTATTTCATATTTTTTCGTCAGCAATGCCGTAAACTTCATCATTACCGCCGGACCGATTGCCACAACCAAATTTACATTCTCTGCCTTGATTACAGCTTCCAACCCGTCGGTTACAAGCCCTTTCCGCCCATAAGAGCCATCGTCGGTCATAATGATGGTTTCATCACTCGATTGCCGTATTTCTTCTTCTAAAATAATCAATTCCTTCGTGCGGCCTGCAAGAATGCTCACGACCCTGTTTCCCGCAGCCTTCATGGCCTTGACGATCGGGAGCAAAGGGGCTACGCCGACTCCGCCACCGCAACACACGACTGTCCCGACACGTTCGATGTGAGTAGCTTGCCCCAAAGGGCCAACCACGTCGTGCAAGCAATCGCCTATGTCTTTCGCACATATTTTGCGTGTAGATTCTCCCACGGCTTGCACCACCAGCGTGATTGTGCCGGCTTCCGAATCGGCGTCGGCAATTGTCAACGGCACTCGCTCGCCATGCTCGTCGGCACGAACAATCACGAAATGCCCTGCGCGTCGCGCACGCGCTATCAGTGGAGCTTCTACTACCAACTCCACCACATTTTCCGAAAAATGCCTTTTAGCTACAATTTTGTTCATTCTCTATAATTTCGCACAACAAAAACAACTGCAAGTCGAGGCAATGGCGCCAACCTCTTCCGAGTTGCCACGCCAAATTGCAATTATGCAAAGATACCGCAAACCGAGTGCAGAAGCGCCAAACTTGTTTGGGCGATTATGCCGAGGTGCAGCTTATCTTATGCAAAGATACCGCAAACCGAGTGCAGAAGCGCCAAACTTGTTTGAGCGGTTATGCCGAGGTGCAGCTTATCTTATGCAAAGATACCGCAAATCGAGCGCAAAAGCGCCAAACTTGTTTGGGCGGTTATGCCGAGGTGCAGCTTATCTTATGCAAAGATACCGCAAACCGAGTGCAGA
>OIXG01001509.1_pt1 | contig 21847 bp, 10 predicted proteins | sample 1587731 | NCBI WGS metagenome assembly OIXG01 (sample SAMEA3888908, study PRJEB22519) | human gut metagenome | biome: human gut; feature: human-associated habitat; material: faeces | place: Denmark | collected 2010
GTATGTTGCAGGAAGCTGTCGATTCACTGTTCGATAACTCACGTAAGTCAAGTGCAGTGAAGACTGATGCCAACCGTCCGTTGAAATCTCTTTCTGACAGCTTGAAAGGTAAGCAGGGACGTTTCCGTCAGAACTTGCTGGGTAAGCGTGTTGACTATTCTGCCCGTTCGGTTATCGTCGTAGGTCCGGAACTGAAGATGGGTGAATGCGGTATTCCGAAACTGATGGCTGCTGAACTTTACAAACCGTTTATCATCCGTAAATTGATTGAACGCGGTATCGTAAAGACAGTGAAGTCTGCCAAGAAGATCGTTGACCGTAAGGAACCTGTTATCTGGGATATCCTGGAACACGTAATGAAGGGTCATCCGGTATTGTTGAACCGTGCGCCGACACTTCACCGTCTGGGTATTCAGGCTTTCCAGCCGAAGATGATCGAAGGAAAAGCTATTCAGCTGCACCCGTTGGCATGTACGGCGTTCAATGCCGACTTCGACGGTGACCAGATGGCTGTTCACTTGCCTTTGAGCAACGAAGCAGTTCTGGAAGCACAGATGCTGATGCTCCAGGCTCATAATATTCTGAACCCTGCGAATGGTGCGCCGATCACTGTGCCTGCTCAGGATATGGTATTGGGTCTGTATTACATCACCAAGCTGCGTAAGGGTGCTAAAGGTGAAGGCTTGATCTTCTACGGTCCGGAAGAAGCATTGATTGCTTACAACGAAGGTAAGGTAGATATCCATGCTATCGTCAGCGTTGTTGCAAAAGACCTGGATGAAAACGGCAATATTGTTGATAAGATGATTAAGGAAACTTCTGTTGGTCGTGTGATCGTTAACGAAATCGTGCCGGCAGAATGTGGATATATCAATACGATCATTTCCAAGAAGTCTCTGCGTGACATCATCAGCGATGTTATCAAGACTGTCGGTGTAGCCCGTGCCTGCGAATTCCTGGATGGAATCAAGAACCTGGGTTACAAGATGGCCTTCGAAGGCGGTCTGTCCTTCAACTTGGGTGATATCATCATCCCGAAGGAAAAGGAAGAGCTGGTTAAACGCGGTAACGAGGAAATCGAACAGATCATGATGAACTATAACATGGGTTTCATCACCGACAACGAACGTTACAATCAGGTGATCGATACCTGGACTCATGTCAACAGCGACCTGTCCGATATTCTGTACAAGACTATCAAGAACGACGACCAGGGATTCAACTCTGTATTTATGATGCTGGATTCCGGAGCCCGTGGTTCTAAGGAACAGATCCGTCAGTTGTCTGGTATGCGTGGTTTGATGGCGAAACCCCAGAAAGCCGGTGCAGAAGGTGCACAGATCATTGAGAACCCGATTCTTTCTAACTTTAAGGAAGGTTTGTCCGTGTTGGAATACTTTATTTCTACTCACGGTGCTCGTAAGGGTCTTGCCGATACTGCATTGAAGACTGCCGATGCCGGATATCTGACTCGTCGTCTTGTCGATGTATCTCATGACGTGATCATTAATGAAGAAGACTGCGGTACGCTGCGCGGACTTGTCTGCACAGCCTTGAAGAATAACGATGAAGTCATCGCGACTTTGTACGAACGTATTCTGGGCCGTGTGTCTGTACACGATATTATTCACCCCACAACTGGTAAGCTGATTGTTGCTTCCGGTGAAGAGATTACAGAAGCCATTGCTGAAGAAATCGAAAAATCTCCGATCGAGAGCGTAGAAATCCGTTCAGTATTGACTTGTGAATCCAAGAAGGGTGTATGTGCCAAATGTTACGGACGTAACCTGGCAACGAGCCGTATGGTTCAGAAAGGTGAAGCTGTCGGCGTAATCGCTGCCCAGTCTATCGGTGAACCGGGTACTCAGTTGACTCTGCGTACATTCCACGCCGGAGGTATCGCAGGTAACATGGCTGCCAATGCAAGTATCGTTGCCAAGAACGATGCTCGTCTGGAATTCGAGGAATTGCGTACGGTAGATGCTGTTGAAGAAACAGGCGAACCGGTTAAGATTGTTGTAGGACGTCTGGCTGAAGTTCGTTTCGTTGACGTCAACACAGGTATTATCCTTTCTACTCACAACGTTCCTTATGGTTCTAAACTGTATGCATCCGACGGTGATGTAGTTGAAAAGGGTAAGCTGATTGCCAAGTGGGATCCGTTCAACGCTGTTATCGTTACTGAAGCTGCCGGTAAGATCGACTTCGAATCAGTAATTGAGAACGTTACTTATAAGGTTGAATCCGATGAAGCAACCGGTTTGCGTGAAATCATCATTACGGAATCTAAGGATAAGAACAAGATCCCGTCACTTCACATTGTTGACGAGAACGGCGGTATTATCCGTACTTACAACCTTCCGGTAGGAGGTCACGTAGTGGTAGAAGACAAGCAGACTGTTAAGGCTGGTGATATTCTGGTTAAGATTCCGCGTGCCGTAGGTAAGGCGGGCGATATCACCGGTGGTCTTCCTCGTGTTACTGAGCTGTTCGAAGCAAGAAATCCGTCTAACCCGGCAGTTGTATCGGAAATCGACGGTGAAGTGACTATGGGTAAGATCAAGCGTGGTAACCGTGAGATCATCGTAACTTCCAAGACTGGCGATGTGAAGAAATATCTGGTTGCTCTGTCCAAGCAGATTCTGGTACAGGAGAACGACTATGTACGTGCCGGAACTCCGTTGTCGGATGGTGCTATTACTCCTGCTGACATTCTGGCCATCAAGGGTCCTACGGCTGTACAGGAATACATCGTTAATGAAATCCAGGACGTATACCGTCTGCAGGGTGTGAAGATTAACGACAAGCACTTTGAAATCATCGTACGTCAGATGATGCGTAAGGTTCAGATCGACGAACCGGGCGATACCCGCTTCCTGGAACAGCAGGTTGTTGACCGTCTGGAATTCAATGAAGAGAACGACCGTATCTGGGGTAAGAAAGTGGTTGTAGACGCCGGAGACTCTCAGAACCTCCAGCCGGGTCAGATTGTAACTGCCCGCAAGTTGCGTGATGAGAACAGTATGTTGAAGCGTCGTGATATGAAACTGGTTGAAGTGCGTGATGCAGTTCCTGCTACTTCTACTCAGATTCTGCAGGGTATCACCCGTGCTGCTTTGCAGACTTCAAGCTTCATGTCAGCTGCTTCCTTCCAGGAAACGACGAAGGTCCTCAACGAGGCTGCTATCAACGGAAAGGTAGACCGTCTGGAAGGTATGAAGGAGAACGTTATCTGCGGTCACCTGATTCCTGCCGGTACCGGTCAGCGTGAGTTCGAAAAGATTGTGGTAGGTTCGAAAGAAGAATACGACCGTATTCTGGCCAACCGCAAGAATGTACTGGACTATAGCGAAGTAGAATAAGCTTTCGGATACGGAAGCAATTCCTGAAATATAATAAATGGGCACCCACCGGAAGGTGGATGCCCATTTTTATTTCATCGATTATTGGATGTGTCCTGTGATGTATTACTGCTCTTCCAGTGAACATCCTATCTGGTCGAATGGCAACTGCGGGAATCCCTGTATATACTTATATATGGGAGCATCTTCCTTGAATCCTTTCAGCGGATTTTCCGGATCTATAAATCCCGGATCGTTGTTGGTAGACCAGTTGTTCCGGAATTCTCCCCATTGAGTCTGTCCGTTCACGATGTTTTTGATGCGGTAGAACAGGTTTCCTTCTATTACATTGCCATGAGGGTAGGAGGGATCTTCTTCCCAGTAATGTGCCAGAAACGGATAAGTTGTGCTGTAAGGTGCCTCCTTGTATTTTACTGTTTTCAGGCGCTGGTCAATGATTCCATCAGGTGCGACCATTCCTGTTCCCCAGTTCTGCATGCGGTTGTCCAGGTGGATAGCCACAGGTGAATCAATGAAAATGTTGTGATGATAGTGGTTGTAATGTCCGCCTCCGATCAGTACGGGGAGTGAGCCGGCATTGTGGTAGATGTTTCCGTACACTTCACCTCCACAGGCTCCGTCGTCATGATAGGTAGCTGTGACACGGTGGCGCGGGCTGAGTTTGTGGAAGTAACAGTAACGGATTACGTTGCCCAGTTCCGACGGATCCCGTCCATAATAGATAGCTCCCTGGTCATCGACTTCACTGCATACATTCGTGATCTTACAGAATTCAATCGTGTGATTGTTCCCGTGAAAGAGAATAGCCATGCTGGGAGCGTTGTAGATGTCGCATTTGCTTACCCGGTTGCCAACACCATCGATCCAGATACCGGGCCTGTATGACTTTTCTACGCGGTTAAAATCATGGATGCGGCAGTTTTCTACAAAGTTTCCGGCCGGAGTAAGTGTGGCACGGTCACCTCCACCCAGACTGATACCTCCGCTTCCTGTGTTGTAGATGTAGCAGTCGGTGATTCCGTTATCGGTTCCGCCGTTGCGGTTGAAAAGGATATCCTGATATAGTCTTCCCATAAGATCGCCCACGACACGCGATTTAGGCGTTCCTCCGGCTTCTGCGGCATGTGGTTTCAGTGTCTTCTTGTCGGGCGTTTCTGTTCCTTTTCCAATGGAAATACCTACACCGCCGACATTACGGACCGTACATCCGGTGATGCGTACATGCTGAGTGTTTTCAAGATAAATCCCGATGGACCGTCCGTATTCGAAGGTTAGTTTGCTGAGGGTGATGTTCCGGCAGTTTTCTATGGCAACCAGCGGGTCGTTCATGACAGAGACATTCAAGGTACGGGTATTTTCAGGCAGATAGACATACATCTTTCCGTTTTCCTTATCAATGACATATTCGCCCGGGAGATCCAGTTCTTCGAGCAGATTCAGGGCATACCAGCGTCTCCAGTCAGCTCCTGTCATAAATCCGTAGACGGTTTGCTGTGCGGTATGAATGGTCTTTGTTTCGGGATCCAGATGATCTACGCGTATCATGTCGCTGGCATAGCCGTGTGCAAAATAACCGCCTATCCAGAAGGATCCTGCCTGAGTCCAGGCCGACGGGCGGTCTTCGTTGTATTGGAATACGGGTAGTTTGGCTTCTTTGACTTTCTCTCCGGTTCCGGCTTCCAGAACTTTGCCTATCAGTACCGTAGAATCGTTGGGCCAGCGTGACAGGCTGAGAGGTGCATCATTGGCAAAAAGTTCGCTCCATGCGGGGCTGCTGGGACGCCCGAAACCGGACGGACGCAGGTCGGCCATGGGAATGTTAAGCCGGTTGAAATCGATTTCCCGTATTTGTTTACGGGCGCTTTCGGGGAGTCGTGCGATAATTTTCTTATCGGATACTTTCTTCATGGCCGAAAGGGGAATCTCTTTTCCTCCGGAAATGCTTACCTTTTCATTCTGGTACGGGCAGATGGTCAGGGAAGCATATTTCCCGCTGCTGCCTATCTCCAGTGTTTGGGACTGTTCGTAGATGCCTTTGCGTAAGATGATCTGTACGTCTTCATTTTCCAGTGTTCCGGCTTTCTCCAAAGCAGCCTGAATACTTTTCAGCGGGTGTGTAAAAGTTCCCGCTGCGCGGTCATTGCCTTTGGGGGATACGAAAATTTGTTTTTCAGCCCATGCAGATAGAGTAGTGCATCCCCAGAAGGTCAGTAACATAAGTAAGGAATGTTTCATAGTCTGTTGTTTTTCAAGAATAGTAGTTACTTTGCAAAGTAATGCTTTTTTCCGTATATATCCAAATCAATTCCGGAAACGACCTTTCGTTTCAGCTTATGCGACCAGTTGATCGGCTGTATCGTGCAGACACTTCTCCCGGATTGACTGGTCGATGCAGCCGTATCGACCAGGTGAAACTTTAGTATCGACCAGGTGAAACTTTTGTATCGACCTGATGAAACTTTAGTATCGACTTAGTGGAACTCTTGTATTGACCGGACAATGCGGCTGTATGGTATAGATGATTCGGTCCATTCTTCTGCAGGCTTCGGGCTTTTTTATGAAACTAATGTATTGTTGAGTAAAAATATTTGAAGTCAATGGAGGTAATCAAGTCTTTTTATTTTCAGATCGAATAGATGGATAATTTTATCGGAAATATAGACTATATTATTGAAATTTGTCTAAAACCTTTATTTTCTATCGTTTTTTCATCAATTTGAAATTTTCTTGTAATTTTTGCTAAAGTGACATAAATTGTTGTATATTTGCGGCGTAAATGTGAAATAAAGTTCTTACGGGACTTCTACTATTACAATTGAAAACACTTCGTTTTTAGAGATATACTGCAAAAAGAGACTACTTTATTAATATATTATGAAGAAAAATTATCTACATGAAAGAAAAGCACATCTGCCATTCGTGCTGGCTTTAGGACTGATTGCAGCTCCTATTCCTGCCCTGGCAGAGACTGAAGCTCCGCATGCTGATGCTGTAGCTGCAGTAAATCAACAAAAGGTTACCATTAGTGGTATAGTAAAGGATGAAGCTGGTGAACCGATCATCGGAGCTTCTGTAATTGAAAAGGGAAATGCGATGAACGGTGTCATTACTGACCTGGACGGACGTTTCTCTTTGAGCCTTTCCGGAAATGCAGTGGATATTAGTTATGTAGGTTACAAAACCCAGACTATTAATCTGAAAGCCGGTGTTCGTGAATACAATGTTGTTCTTCACGAAGATACGGAAATGCTGGATGAAGTAGTGGTTGTCGGTTATGGCGTTCAGAAGAAGAGTAACTTGACAGGTTCTGTTGCTTCGGTAGATTCTAAGGTACTGGATACCCGTCCGGTTTCCAGCGTATCTGCTGCCTTGGCAGGACAGATGCCGGGTGTAACCGCTATTCAGTCCTCCGGTGCTCCGGGTTCTCAGGCCAGCTCGATCACTATCCGTGGTAAGAACTCTATTAATGCGGCTTCTCCGCTGGTAATCGTAGACGGTGTTCCGGGTAGCATGAATACAATCGACCCGGCTGATATCGAGTCATTGACTGTATTGAAAGATGCTGCTTCGGCTGCTATCTATGGTGTGCAGGCTGCGAATGGTGTCATCTTGATCACTACGAAACAGGGTAAGAAGGGTGACAAGACACGTATCAATTATTCAGGTACCTTCTCATGGGCTTCTCCGGTAGCCAAGCGTGACTATGTCAATGCTTACGAATTTGCTACCTTATATAATGAGGCTACTTACAATGAGAACCCCAATGCTCCGATGCCTTTTACTGAAGAACAGATCGAACAGTATCGTACCGGTGCTCTGCCCAGTACAGACTGGTATGATGCAGCGTTCAAGAAGAATGCTTTTGAACAGATGCACAATGTATCTATCAGCGGTGGTTCTGAAAAGACAACTTACAACGGATCTTTGGGATATACCAAGCAGAACGGTTTGACGGATGAAATTAATTATTCTCGTTTCAATGCCCGTATGAACCTGACTTCTGATATCAACAAATACCTGACAGTAGGTATGAACGCTTCTGGTTATCGTGGCGTATCAAATGATGGATGGTCAGGATTCGTTACTGTATTCCAGGGAGTATCCCGTCAGTATCCGACAGATCCTGTTTACAATGAAGACGGTACATTCAATTACACAGGTAAGGATAATCCGGTTGCAATCCAGAACCAGTCTGGATATACCCGTAATACGCAGCAGGAATTGAACCTGACCACTTTCGCTACCATCCACATCTTGCCGGAACTGAGTGTGAAAGGTGTTTACTCTATTCGTAATTATACAAGTAATCAGGATGGATTCAAACGTAATTTCTCTTATGGAAACGAAACTTCCTCTTATGATTCCGGTTTGCGTGAAGGATATGAAAGATATTACAACTACAATTACTATACCGGACAAGTCCTGATCAACTACAATAAGACATTTGGCAAGCATACCATCGGTGCCCTGGCCGGATTCGAGTCTTATGAACAGCTCTATAAATATACGACAGCTACTCGTAAGGGTGGAGGTAGCAATGAACTGGATGAATCGTTGAATACTCTGGATGCTTCTTCACAGACCAATACAGATGGTGGCTATGAAATGGCTCGTTTGTCTTATTTCGGTCGTATCCAGTATGACTTCATGGGTAAGTATTTGTTCGAAGCTAATCTTCGTAGTGATGCTTCTTCTCGCTTCCCGAAAGACAACCGTTGGGGTGTATTCCCTGCTTTCTCTGCCGGATGGCGTATCTCAGAAGAATCTTTCGTGAAAGACAACATTGACTGGCTGAGCAACCTGAAGTTGCGTCTGGGCTGGGGTAAGACCGGTAACGAAGAGTTGGCCAGCGATGATATTTATCCGGCTGTTCCGACTTATGCATACGGAAGCTACATGTTCAACAATACATTGTATTCTACAGCTTATGAAAGCCGTTATGTAAACAGTAACTTGAAATGGGCAACCGTAACCAACTATGAAGTAGGTTTGGAAGGTGGTTTCCTGAACAACAAGTTAGGCTTTGAACTGGCTGTGTACAAGAAGAAAACCAATGACATGTTGCTGTATCTGCCGATTCAGGGTGTTATCGGTATGAGTGCTCCTGCACAGAATGCCGGTAGTGTAGAAAATACAGGTTTCGACTTGAACTTGTTCCACAATAATAATATTGGTAAAGACTGGAGCTATAACGTTGCTTTGAATGTAAGCTACGTAAAGAATGAAATTACCGACATGAGTGGAACTGAAGGTCCTAGTAGCAATGATAAGATCTGGTATCTGGAAGGTTATCCTATCGGTTCTTATTACGGACTGGTTGCTGACGGATTCTTCAATACAGAAGAAGATCTTCAGAACTGCCCGAAACGTCTGGGAACAGAAAAACTGGGAGATATCAAGTATAAGGATTTGAACGGTGACGGTAAAATCACATTGGACGGTGACCGCCAGATTATCGGTAAGAACTTCCCGAGCTGGACAGGCGGTTTGAGCTTCAGTGTTCGCTATAAGAACTTTGACCTGAGCGGTTTGTTCCAGGGAGCCTTTGACGTGGATGGTTACTTTACTTCAGAAGCTGCTTATGCATTCTTTAATGGTGCAACAGCCTTGAAGAGACATTTGGATCGCTGGACTCCGGAAAATCACGATGCAACTTATCCGCGTATTACCAGAACAGACCAGACAAACTTTACTACTTCTTCATTCTGGTTGCAGGATGCTTCTTACGTTCGTCTGAAAAACCTGACTTTGGGTTATACTATGCCGAAGGCATGGATGACTAAACTGGGTGTTGCCAATGCGAAGGTATTCCTTTCTGGTGAAAACTTGTTTACCATCACAGGCTTGGATGGAGGTATCGATCCGGAAGAAGCTAGTGAACGTGGTTGGTCATACGGTAACGTTAAGAAAATTTCTCTCGGAGTAAGACTTTCATTCTAACCTATAAAAACATATAATACAGTTTATGAAAAAATATTTATCTATTATAGCAGCAGCCCTGCTGATGGGAAGTTTCTCATCATGTAGTGACTTCTTGGATCGCTATCCTTTGGAAGAACTTTCAGATGAAAGTTTCTGGAAAACCGAAAAGGATGCAGAAATGGCGGTCTCTAATCTTTACAATGTCCTCCCGACCTGGGATGTTGATGAGGCTATCAACTCTGACGATGCCGTTCATGGTATCAAATGGGCAGCCGGAAACCAGTCTAAGGGTGTTTATGACCTCGCTGACTACGGATGGAGCGGAGAATATGGGTATATCCGTCAGGCAAACTTGGTTCTGGAAAAGATTCAGGAAATGGATTTGAGCGAAGATGCCTATAAGAAACTGGAAGGACAGGCTCGTTTCTTCCGTGCCTATACTTACTTCACCTTGATCCGTAGCTTTGGTGCTGTTCCTTATATCGACAAACCGCTGGAGCTGACTGATGTGGAGAACATTACCCGTACTCCGAAGGACGAAGTATATGCCAAGGTGATGGAAGACTTTGATATAGCTATTGCAAACCTTCCTGTTCAGTGGGATGAAGCAAATTCCGGACGTATCACCAAGGGTGCAGCCATGGCCATGAAAGCCAGAGCAGCTTTGTACTACAACAACTGGCAAACAGCCATGGATGAAGCCAAGAAGGTAATGGATCTGGGTCAGTATGAATTGTATGACAAGGACAATACAGGTCGTTACAAAGAATTGTTCTGGGAAGTTGCTGACGGATGTGACGAATTTATTCTGTCTGTACAGTACAATGCTCCTACCAGAACACACTATCTGATCGGTTGGGAATGCTTCCCGACACTGGGATGGGGTGGTTTGAACCCGACTCAGAGCCTGGTAGATGCATTTGAAGATATCAATGGTGCTCCTATTGCAAACTCTACTATCTATGATTCAACAAATCCGTTTGCTAACCGTGACCCGCGTCTGGAAGTAAACGTTCTGCATGACGGTGAAACAATGTATGGCGTAACGATCAAGGTAGCTCCGTTGAGTTCAAGTGGTAATACAGGTATCGGTCAGCATGGTGATGCAACAGCTACCGGTTACTACCAGCAGAAATGGCTGGATCCGTCTATCGATCCGCAGTCAACCGGATGGGATATGGGTAAAGACTGGGTCGTTATCCGTTACGCCGAAGTGCTGTTGACTTATGCTGAAGCCAAGAACGAATTGTCTCCGCTGGATCCTTCTGCATTCGATGCAGTCAATCAGGTTCGTCGTCGTGTAGGTATGCCTGACCTGCAGAATACCGATCCGACTAAACCGACTTATTGCGGCACTCAGGACGATCTGCGTAAACGTATCTGGAATGAATGGCGTGTAGAATTTGCACTGGAAGGTGGAAAACGTCAGTGGGATATCCGTCGCTGGGGTATTGCCAAGGATGTATTGAACGCACCGTTTGAAGGTTTGAGATATACTTTGGTTGATGATCCGAATGCGCCGAAAGGTGATAATGGAAAGAAATGTATCCTTTATGTAGGTGAACCGCTTAAACTGACTGGAAGTCACTATGAAGATCACAACTATTTGTTGCCGATTCCTCAGACTGAAATCGATTTGAATCCGAAACTGGAACAGAATCCGGGTTATTGATTCTGATCGTTACATGATAGTATAGACCGTGCGGATAGTGGACTTTCCTGAATAGGGTAGTACTGCTATCCGCATGTTTTTTTCAGTCAGGTTTGCGGTATTGTTTATATTGGTTTAACTTCTTATAGAACGAAATGCGGAAACAACTACATTATATTCTGTTTATAGTTCTCTTTATTATTTATGCGGCTTGTTACCAGGATGTCCTGTCGCATATTATATTTTATCAGGAACAACATCATCTGTTTCTGTTTTCAACAGCGTATTTCGCGCATAGCCTTCATACGGAAGGATGGATGAGCTGGCTGACGGATTTTCTGATTCAGTTTTTCCACTTGCCTTTGCTGGGAAGCTGTCTGATGGCAGGTATCTTGTCCTCTGTTTATTTGCTGGTCCGTTTCATTATTTATCGGATAACGGGGAAAAGAGATTTGCTCCAGCTGGCTTTGCTTCCTTCCTTATATTTGTTTCTTCAGACTGTGTCGGCAGATGCGTCATTGGTGCCGGTAGTTTCAGCCTGGGTAAGTCTGTTGGTCGTGGCTGTATTTTGCTGGCTGTTGTCTCCCTGGTTAAGAAAGCTGCACCGGCTGATTCCGGATATTAGCTTGAAACCGGCAGTGTACTGGGCGGTAACTGTCATTGTTCTGCTGGTGTACGGAGGTGGTACTTTCTACAAATTCCTTCAGAAGTATGATATCCGGGAGTATCGGATGCTGAAAGCGGAACAGGCTGTCAAGGAACGAAATTGGGATGATGTGCTGATGCAGACAGAAAAATATCTGAAACGTCAGGCGAATAACCAGCTTATTTTCTATTTTCGCAACATGGCTCTTTATCATACGGGACAATTGCTGGATCATCTGCTGGACTATCCCCTGAACATGGGAGTAAAGGCTCTTTATTTCCCCTGGAACAGTGACAGTCGGGAAAGTGAATACGGGCATTTCCTGTATGAGGATCTTGGATACATCAATGAAGCACAGCGTTGGGAATTCGAAGCGATGGTGGTTTGGGGAGAAACTGCTCCTCATTTGCTGAATCTGGCCAGATACAATGTGGTCAACAAACGTCCGGAAGTGGCGCGCCGCTTCATCAACCTGCTCAAGCAGTCGCTTTTCTATCGGAAAGAGGCTGAACAACTGGAAGCTGCTTTGCATACCGGAAAGGTTCCTGGCCTGCGGGCACCGCTGGCTGATGTGAAAGAATCACCGGCCCGCTTTGCCAATGTCCTCAATATCGGTCCGGAGCTGCAGTATCTTTGTGAGAAGGACTCGACCAACCGGATGGCTTTTGAGTATCTGATGTGTGACTTGTTGCTGAGTAATCAGGTGGTACGCTTTGTGGATAATCTGAAGTATATGCGTCATTTTGATTATCCCCGGATGCCGAGACTGTTTGAAGAAGCTTTGTTCATGTACCGTTCAGGAGTCGGTGAAGAAGAATTTTCGAAGACCGGTTATTCGGTCAGTCCGGAGACAGAGGAACGTTTTAAACATTATTATCAGCTTTATCAGCAGAAGGATATGCGGAAGCTGAGACTGGAGTTCGGAAATTCATATTGGTATTATTTAAACTTTGTCAGTCCTTATGGGAATAAAATCATTGCGCGTTAATGTTGCACTTTGTCTTTGGATATTAATATGTGGAGTTGTCCTGTCCGGATGTGGATATACCTGGCAGGAAGTGGACCGGATGTCGGGAAAGGCTCCCCGGATTTATCCGGATTATAGTGGTGTAGTGTTTCCACTGAATATTGCTCCTCCTAATTTCGTGATTCAGGAAGAAGGTGAACGTTTCCAGGCTGCTTTCGGACATGACGGAAAAGTGGATTTTGTTTGTGGAGGAAGCGATCCGGAAATTATTATTCCGGAAGATAAATGGGAAGAACTGACGGAACAGGCTGCGGGTCAGGAAATCTTTATACGTATTGCTGTCCGGCAAAATGGAAGCTGGACGGGATTTACGGATATCAGGGATACGGTCAGCCAGGATCCGATTGATCCTTATCTGGTTTATCGTTTGCTTTATCCGGGTTATGAGTTATGGAATGAAATGGGAATCTATCAGCGGGACCTGACCGGATATGAGGAATTCCCGGTTCTTGAAAATAAAGATTTTGGCAAACAATGTCTGAACTGCCATACATTCAACCACAATTCTCCGGATGAAATGATGATTCATGTGAGAGGAAAGGATGGAGGAACATTGATACGGCGGAACGGTACCCTTGAGAAGGTGAGTGCATCTCCTCAGGGAGCCGCTCACGGAAGTACGTATCCGGCCTGGCATCCCAGTGGAAAATACATTGCTTATTCCATGAATGAGATTCAGCAGTTCTTTCATGCGAACGGACAAAAGCCGATTGAGGTATCTGACCTGGCAGCGGATCTGGGTGTGTATGATGTGGTGCGTCATGAGATGCTGACAGATTCTTTAATTTATGGAGACGGAGCCATGGAGACATTCCCTGCCTGGTCACCGGATGGGCGGACACTTTATTTTTGTCGGGGAAATGCCTATCACCAGGGAGCAGCTTTGGACAGTCTGCGCTATGATTTGTGTTCAATTGATTTCGATCCGGAGACCGGCCGCTTTGGAGATCGGATAAATTGTCTGTATGAAGCTTCTGCAAAAGGGAAAAGTGTATCTTTCCCCCGTGTTTCGCCGGATGGCCGTTATCTGCTGTTTACGCAGTCGGATTATGGAAACTTTTCAATCTGGCATCCGGAGAGTGATCTTTATCTGTTGGAACTGGCCAACGGAAAGATTCATGAACTTCCTTCTGTAAACAGTAAGGATGTAGATAGTTTCCACACCTGGTCTTCTTCCGGAAAATGGTTTGTCTTCAGCAGTAAAAGGCTGGATGGACTGTGGGCCCGTCCGTTCTTTGCTCATTTTGACCCAACGACGGGACAGGCAAGCAAACCTTTCCTGCTTCCTCAGAAAGATCCGCATTTTTATGAAACGTTTACGCGTACTTATAATCTGCCGGAACTTGTGAAGGCACCGGTATCAGACCAGAAAGCATTGCTTCAGACTGTTTTCAGTACGAATGTCGTAACGACGTTGAAAAAGCAATAAGAAATTTTTTTATTCATCTATTTTATAAAGTATTATGAGACACATTTTAGTATTGTTGGGGTTGTGCATGTTTTTGTTCATTCGGGGAGCGGGAGCTCAGCCTTCTTATCCATTTCAGGATTCTACCTTGACGGTGGAAGCCCGTTTGAATGACCTGGTTGAACGAATGACGCTGGAAGAGAAAATAGACCTTCTCGCCGGTTATGAGGATTTTTATCTTCATCCGTGTGAACGTCTGGGCATTCCGGCCTTTAAAATGGCAGACGGTCCGTTGGGGGTTTCGTCATGGGGAATCTGGGGAAGAGCAACAGCTTTTCCGGCTGCTTTAGCCCTGGCTGCATCGTGGGATAAAGAACTGGCAGAAAAGACCGGCCGCATGTATGCTCAGGAATGGCGTGCGCGTGGCATTCATTTCATGCTGGCTCCCGGAGCAAACATTTACCGTGCTTCAAAAGGAGCAAGAAACTTTGAGTATTTCGGTGAAGATCCTTATTTGTCTTCTGAAATGCTGGTTCCTTTTGTAAAGGCCGTTCAGGCTGGGGGAGTCATTCCTACGATCAAACATTATATCGGAAATGATCAGGAGTTCGACCGTTATACCGTCAGCACGGAAATGGATGAACGTACTTTGCGCGAAATTTATCTTCCTCCTTTCAAGGCAGCTGTGCAGCGTGCAGATATTAAAGCGGTGATGACCGGATACAATCCTTTCCAGGGAACCTATTGTACAGAGAATAGTTTCGTGATTGACATCCTGAAAAAAGAATGGGGATTCAAGGGAATGCTGATGTCGGACTGGGCTTGTACTTATTCGGCAGACAAGGCAGCCAAGAATGGTCTGGATCTGGAAATGGGAAGTAACGACTGGTTTGTCCGTGAAAAACTTTTGCCATTGATACAGGACGGTACAATTACGGAAGAACTGATTAATGAAAAGGTCAGAAGAATATATGGTCCTTGCATCGAGATGGGATTCTTTGACCGTCCGCAATTGTGTAAGGACATTCCATTGTTTAATCCGGATGCCAACAGACTGGCTCTGGAAGAAGCAGAAAAAGGAATTATTCTGTTGAAGAATGCAGACGGTGTGCTTCCCTTGAAGTCTCCGAAGAAGATTGCTGTTATCGGACCGACTGCGAATCCGTATGTTATATCCGATCGTGTCTATAATACGAATGGCATTGTTTACGGAGGCGGTGGAAGTTCGCGTGTGCATCCCTGGTATGTTATCAGTGATCTGGATGGAATCCGTAATGAGTTCCCTGATGCAGAGATCTATTATGCTGAGGGAGTTTCCAACCAGTTTAAGAGACGCCTGTTCCGGACTAGTGTATTCCGTACCCAGGATGGAAAGAAAGGACTGGAAGCTAAATACTATACCTGTTCTTCCGATACCGGAACGCTGTCTTCCCGTTTGCTGGAACAGCAGGCAAAAGCAGCCGGACGTTCTTCTGCCGGTCAGACTTCATCCGTATCGCGTCAGCAGGCTGATGGTAATCTGATCTTGTCAATGGTAGAACCTCGGATAGATAACGAATGGTGGGGATATCCGCATAACGAAAAGAATCTGGGTGAAGAATACCAGGTTGAGTGGGACGGTTATGTAGATGTTCATCAGACAGACAGCCTTCGTTTCTTTGTGGATGCGCAGGGCGGATATAAGCTTTGGCTGGATGATCAGCTGATGCTGGATGCTTCGAAGTCACAGTCGTTCGATGTCCGGAATGTGGCAGTAGCTGTAGAAAAAGGTTCCAGTGTTCATGTCCGCCTGACTTATTATAACCAGCGCAGTCTTCCTTCGGAGATCCGTATGGGATATGCTTATGATTCCGACATTGATTTCAGTGAAGCCAAGCGGGTGGCCAAACAGGCCGACGTCGTGATCTGTTGCCTTGGTCTTGACGGAAGCATTGAGTTGGAAGGCCGTGACCGTCCGTTTGACCTTCCTTTTGGTCAGGACCGTCTGGTGGATGAACTGCTTCAGGTGAATCCGAATGTTGTAGTAGTGCTTCATGCCGGCGGAGGAGTTGGAATGACTCGTTGGATTGACCGTGTTCCGGCTGTGCTTCATGCTTTCTATCCGGGACAGGAAGGAGGAAATGCTTTGGCACATATCTTGTCGGGAAAGCTAAATCCTTCGGCTAAGCTGCCTTTTACCATTGAAAAGCGTTGGGAAGATTCACCGGCGTGCGGAAACTATGATGAAACCCGTCGCGAGAAAAAGGTATATTATCGGGAAGGAATCTTTACCGGTTACCGGGGATATGAACATAATCAGGTGCAGCCGCTTTTCCCGTTCGGATATGGACTGTCTTATACAACCTTCTCTTATTCCGGACTGGAAGTGAAAGTTGACGACCGGAAGAAGGGAGATGTAACGGTACGTTTCTCTGTCCGTAACGATGGTAAACGTGAAGGAGCAGAAGTCGTACAGCTGTACGTGAGCGATCCGAAATCAGGTGAGCCCCGTCCGGTGAAGGAGCTGAAAGGATTTGAAAAAGTAAACCTGAAACCCGGAGAGACACAGACTGTAACTTTGAAACTGACTCAGGATGATTTCTCTTATTTCAGCAGTAAGAAGCGGAAATGGGTCTTCGAAAAAGGAGATTTCGTAATCCGGGTTGGTGCATCCTCTCAGGATATCCGTCTGGAGGAGACCATCCGTCTGTAAGGATAAACAGAATTTGTCAGGCCTGCCTGTTTTATTTTATAACCTGATTTTTTTTGAGAAACCCTTTCTTATCGGTACTTTTGTCGGCAAAACAGAAGACCGGAGAAAGGGTTTCTTCTTTAAACCTTCTAAAAATTTTTACTATGATCAAATTAAATCGGGCAGGACAGGCAGCAGGATGGCTTCTGGTTTTTATCCTGATGACTGGGTACTGTCAGCATTATTTTGCTTACAATTATTTTTATGCGGAACAGTTTTACCTCTTTCGCTTTGACAGTGATTACGCCTGGCAAACTCTTTCGCAGCCGGGGGGAGTAGTGACCTATCTGGCCGCTTTTCTGACTCAGTTTTTCTTTTATACCTATGCAGGAGCAGTTTTGTCTGCTTTGCTGTTTACAATGATTGCCTGGCAGATGTCCAGATATTGGAAACGCATAGCTCCGAATATCCTTGCTCCGTTGTTCTACTTTCTGCCGTCGGTTGCCTTGCTGTGGATACAGACAGATTTCAATTACCATTGGGAAGGAACACTGGCTTTGTGGATTTCTTTGTTGATGCTGGATGTTTGTCTGGCTGTCCGGAAGAATTTGTTCCGTTGGGTAATTACAGGAGTATGGGCAATTTTCGGCTATTATTTCGTCGGTCCTTACGGTTTGTTGACAGTAGCAGGTGTGGTTATGGCTGATCTGTTTACAAAACAAACCTCACAGAAGTGGTGGGCCTTATGCCTGTTACTTCTTGCGGGAATTGTTCCTCTTACCTTATATTATAAGGATATTGTGCTGGAATGGCGTTTCCTGTTGACGTCTGATGCCTATTATCATTCTCGCTTAAATCCTCCGGCTATGCTTGCCTATGCCGGATGGGCCTGCTTGTTGAATCTGACAGCCGCCTGTCTGTTGAGCCGGAAAACTTTTTCTGTGGGACGGTGGGGAAGGATATGCCTGCCCGTTGCTCAGATTGTTCTGCTTGCCTGGCTGATGCATTCGGGAAGTCTCCGCTATAATTCCGTGAAAAACTATGAGGCCAAAACTCTCGATTATTACTGTCGGACTGGACAATGGCAGGAAGTCCTGGATTTCCCCGGCCTGCGGTCTGATCGAAATATGATGCATGCCTGTTATCAGAACCTGGCGTTGTCGCATCTGGATCAATTAGGAGACCGTCTGTTTGACTATAAGCAATGCGGCCCGCAGGGGCTGGTGCTTCCTTCTAACCGTTCGGTCAATGCTTCTACGTTGTTGAGTGACATTTATTATCAGATGGGAAACGTGGCTTTGGCACAGGAGATGGCTTTTGAGGGAATGATCGCTTCCGAACGGGCGGTGAATCCCCGCTTGCTTTTGCGTCTGATTCAGACTAATCTGATTTACGGTTATGATAATGTGGCTGAGAAATACATTCGCCTCTTGGAACAGACACTGGCTTATGCCGACAAAGCGAGTCGGTATAGACAGTTCCTCGGGCATCCGGAGAAGATGAAAGCAGATCCGGAACTGGGAGGACGGTATGCATGTGTGCAGCATCTTTCCGGATTGACCAATGAAACTCAGCTGATTCCAAATCTGGAACAGATTATCCATTCGAATACTTCCTGGCGTCCGGCTTTTCAGTATTATGGTGTTATGTGCCTGCTGAGCAAGGATATGAAGGCGATTCGTGACTTTATTGAACACACCAAGGGAATGCCAGGCATGAAGCCGATGCCTCGTCTGTTTCAGGAAGCCGTTATTCAGGTGCATGAAGGAGAAGAAGAGGTGTGGGCAGATTATGGAGTGACTCCGCAGGTGGCGCAACGCTTCAAGGCTTACCGGCAGGCTGTTCTGTTGGCACGGAGATCAGGACAGATGTATGGCTTGCAAGGCTCGTATGGAAACACTTATTGGTATTATTATATGTTTAGACGCTGATGAAAAAGACTGTTATGAAATATGTGGGGCGCACAGGTTGTCTGTCCATGCTCCTGGGTCTGTTGATGTCCTGTTCACCGCAGGAACCTGTATCGGAACAGACACTGAAGGGTTGTCCGGCCATTTTCCCGGATTATACCGGGGTAACAATTCCTTCGAACATAGCTCCTTTGCGCTTTGCATTGGAGGAGGAAGCAGAGAAAGCCGTTGCTGTTATTTCGGGTCGTAAGGATAAACTGATAGTAGACGCTGAAGACGGTTCTTTTCTGATCCCGGAAAAGAAATGGCATGAACTGCTGGAGTCTTCGGTGGGTGACTCTCTGCAGGTGAAAGTGTACGTTCGCAAAGACGGCCGATGGTGTATGTATGAACCCTTCTCCTGGCATATCTCTCCGGACGAACTGGATGCTTTTCTGGTATATCGCCTGATTGAGCCGGGGTATGAGCTTTGGAACCGGATGGGAATATACCAGCGTGACCTGACTTCTTTCGAACAGAAATCAATATTGACCAATGAGAAGACGCAGCATAACTGTATGAATTGTCATTCCTTCAATAACCGGGAGCCGGATCGTATGGTGTTTCACATGCGTGCCCAACTGGGCGGAACATATCTGAGCGAACCGGATGGAGTGAAACGGCTGGAGGCTAAGATCAATGGCAAGGTACAGTCGTTGGTTTATCCTTCATGGCATTCCTCTGGAAGATTTATTGCTTTCTCCATAAACCAGACGAAGCAGGCTTTTCATCAGAATGACCGGAACCGGATTGAGGTGTTTGATTTCTCCTCCGATGTGGTCGTCTATGACTTGGAACGTGATGCCGTTCTGACCGATTCATTACTGATGAAACAGACAGCTTTTGAAACATTCCCAACCTTCTCGCCTGACGGGAAGAAACTTTATTTCTGTTCAGCTGAAGCAAAAACATTGCCTTACGAGTTTGATCAGGTGAAATATAGTTTGTGCTCGATTGATTTTGATGCTGAAAGCCGAAGTTTCGGAACGCAGGTGGATACCTTATATAATGGACGTCTGAAGAATAAAAGTGTGTCCTTCCCGAGGGTTTCTCCGGATGGCCGTTTTCTGGTCTTTACCTTGTCTTCGTATGGGAATTTTTCAATCTGGCATAAAGATGCAGATCTGATGATGGTTGATCTGAAGACCGGACAGGTTTCGGAACTGGAAGGTGTGAACAGTAATGATGTGGAAAGTTATCATTCCTGGAGCAGTAACGGACATTGGCTGGTGTTCAGCAGTCGTCGGGTAGACGGGCTTTATACTCACCCTTATCTGGTGCATGTGGATGGAGAAGGGCATTGGAGTAAACCATTTGCCGTACCACAGTCCGATCCTCAGTTCTATCGTAACTTTATGTATTCCTTCAATATACCGGAACTGGTGAAAGGCGAGGTGAAGCTTGACAAGCGGGCTCTGATCAGAAAAGCATCGGAGAAAAAGCCGGAGTGATATACCGGAGGAAATATTTTTTTCTTTTATTTATGCCGGTAGATTCAACTTTTTCCTTATTTTTGCCGGTGCAATTAAGAATAAATAATTAAATCAAAGATTAACCATTATGGAAAACGAAAACAAAAATAACCAGCTCCAGATAGAGCTGAAGGAAGAAGTAGCTCAAGGTACTTATGCCAATCTTGCTATCATCACTCATTCTACTTCAGAGTTTATTGTAGACTTTGTTCGTATTATGCCGGGATTGCCGAAGGCTGGTGTGCAGTCACGTATCGTTATGACTCCGGAACATGCAAAACGTCTGATGTATGCTTTGCAGGATAACGTGAACAAGTATGAACAGAACTTCGGTCCGATCCGTATGCCGGAAGAACAGCAGCAGAATGCTGGTAGCAAGACTTTCGTCCCCCCTTTGAGCGATTTCAAGGGTGAAGCTTAATTCTTGAAAGATATAGCTGAGAACCGACAGAACTTATTCTGCTGGTTCTCAGTTTTTTTATTGGCTATAAGCAGCCTTGCTTCCTTTCATCCGGAAAACGTCGGGACGTTTTGTCTTATACGCCGAAGCGTTTTACTGAAAAGGCCGAAACGTTTTTTAAAAAGCCCGAAGCGTTTTTTTCAGGCAGCCTGTGACAGTTTGAACGGCTATTGGGAAGGCCGATTTGATATAGTAATTCTAGAAAATCCGTGACTGGCGAATATGTTAACAAAATCAGAAATGTCTTTTTGGGATCATCTTGAGGTTCTGCGCTGGATGTTGATCCGCGTGCTGGCCGTGTGGACGGTTTGCATGCTACTGGGATTTGTCTTTGTTCCATATTTGTTCGAACAGGTTGTGATGGCTCCATGCCGGGATGATTTTTTCCTTTATCAGCTGATTAAACAGACTGCGGCCCGTTCATGGATTGTTCCGGATTTTATGGAAACTTCTTTCCATGTGGAGGTCGTCAATATCCGTCTGGCCTCACAGTTTTTTATTCACATGACTCTGTCCTGCTGGCTGGCTTTGTTGGTTACATTCCCTTATCTCGTGTATGAAATCTGGCGTTTTGTTTGTCCGGCTCTGTATGAACGTGAGAAAAGAGGGGTAGGAGCTGCCTTTTTGTTTGGAACACTCATGTTCTTTCTGGGCTGTTTTGTCGGTTATGGTCTGGTGTTTCCCATGACACTGCGCTTTCTTTATACGTATGAATTGAGCCCGTCGATAACCAACCAGCTGTCGCTTGATTCTTATATGGATAATTTCCTGACATTGATATTTCTGATGGGAATTATTTTTGAACTCCCTTTATTGTCGGCTCTTTTGTCGAAGCTGGGTATTCTGAACCGGAGTTTTTTTCATAAATACCGGAGACATGCTATCTTAGTTCTGCTGATTGTTTCAGCTGTCATTACTCCTTCATCCGATCCTTTTACGCTGATGCTGGTGTTTATGCCTATCTATGTGTTATGGGAATTAAGTGCTTTACTGGTGCGTCCGGCATCCGATGTTGCAGACTCTGCCAGAGATTCTGAATCATTTTCTTCCTGAGAAAAGGAGAAAATGAAATAATTTTGAGAGCTTGATTCGGGGCCTTTTCTTTTTTTTAGTCGAAAGAAAGTATTTTATTTGAAAACCGTTTGTTTATTAAAAAGTTATTTGTAATTTTGCAGCCCGAAATGTATAGTTTCGTGAAAGGTACGGAAAACAATAAACAATATAATAATAATTAAAAATCAAACAAAATGCCTACTATTCAACAATTAGTAAGAAAAGG
>OIXG01001519.1_pt1 | contig 21643 bp, 38 predicted proteins | sample 1587731 | NCBI WGS metagenome assembly OIXG01 (sample SAMEA3888908, study PRJEB22519) | human gut metagenome | biome: human gut; feature: human-associated habitat; material: faeces | place: Denmark | collected 2010
ATAGAAAACCCACCCCCTTTATATACATGCCCCTATAAACTCGGAACAAAATTTAAAATAAAAAGCACAACAAAGACTAATATTTTACTTATCGGTCCATGCTATGCTATACTATCATACTACTACACTACTACTACTACTACACTATTCTTTTTTATCTCCTCCGTCTATTTCTTCTTTCTTATTAGTTAAGAACTTATACAGATGACTAACTACTACTGCTAAGTATACAGTTCCAACCAATGATATTAGTTCATCACTAATCATACCTTTAAACACTGTCATACCTGCTACATACACAGACAATACAATTAACTCTACTGCTATTCTTTTTCTAACGCTAGGCTTTAATGTCCCTGTGTCTATAAACTCTAGGGCTAAACTAAGTAACTGCATAAATACAACTAAGCCAATCGCTTTTAATGTTTCAATCATTTTATTTCTTCTCCTTTATTATTAATTCTCTATTTCGTAAGTTTGTAATGTACCAGTATAGCAGTACCCACCATACAACCATTTTGTTTTAGGTACGGAATTGTGGAACGTGGTTTCCCAACGTTTAGGAACGTAAGAAGTGTAATTGTCATCTTTGACTTTATACAAGCTCATATAGTTCCCTTTTGCTTTACATTGTAGATAGTCTATGCCGTTCGGTTTAGGGTTATATATGATAGTATTATTCCAATTCACGTTATCAGGTATTTGTGTAATATCTTGATAGTAATTGATTGTGGGGTTAACAATTTGAGCAAAGTTCTCTACTTCCGCCTTACATTCAAACTCTTGTGTAACTGGGTTAAAGCCTGTTGTTTCAAAGCCTTTGTGTATATTAACTTTAAACGCTGAACAAAAGGCATATTCTTCGCTGTAATAGAAACCAAAGTTTGCGGAAACTTCTCGCATTCCTTGTTTGCCCTCGTAGAAAGTCCAATCATAATATTCTTGATCATGCAATCTGAAATCAACCCCCAAAGGTTCTGAACCCTCAAACATCATTATGCTCTTTACTTTCCATGCACTATCTTTTTTAGCTCTCCAACGTATGGTCCGTTTACTCAAGTCAGGTATGGTACTTTTACAAGTGAACACAATTGTACATCTATGCCATGAAACGTCTTCTGAATCAATGAAATCATTCCAACTAACGAAACCGTCAGCCCTTGCTGAATGCAAAGAACCATTAACGTAAAACGGTTTACTTGTGTCTATGAAAAGCCAGTCATCTGGCCATGCTCCTATGAAGTTTTGTATATCTCCTTTGATATATGTGGTTGTACGCCTCATGTCAAATTGTAGTGTATAAGTTTTACCTGCTTGTAAGAAAGACAATTGCTGTCCGCCTATGATGTAATCTTCGTCATCTTTGGTACTGGGGCAATTAAAACCATAATATCCACTCCCATAAGTTCCATAATGGAAGATGTCCCCACTAATTCCGAAAGCGGCCCAAACAGCTCCGCCTGACTTAGTGAAATAGTCTTTAGTCCATAAGTCTCTACCTTGATTAAATGGGTCAACAAATACCCAACCACCTTTCAAAAGGTTGTGACGCCCTCCGCGGTTCATTGTAGGCACCTGCATAGTTTCTTTAAACATCTCCCAGTAATCAGCTTTATGAACGTTGAATTCAATTTCACGACGTCCCAAGCCTATAAGGTCTAGTGGGTTTTTTATATGTACCATTTTACCGTTTATTGTACTATCCATTGTGTAATCCTCTCATTCCATAACCGTCAATTATAAAATCTTGACCGCTATAATTTAATTGTGTTGTTCCGTCCGTCCAACCTGTGATGTTATTATTAACTCCGCACCTCATTAACGCACCTGCTTGAACCATTGTAATTTGTTTAGCTTGTGGACTTACCAGCATTCCTGTCTTTGTAACGTTCCACTTATTAAAACGACTAATAGAAACGTTACTTAACACTTTAACTCTATATATTTTCATGCTTACATCTATATAACCCTCTGCGTACATTTCTCCGCTTTTTGAGCTTTGCAAAGGGTCAGCGTAAAACATTACGCAAAAGTCCATTTCTTCGTCATAATACAGTCCCATATAAACGCCTTTATTGCTAAAGAAATCAATATATTGTTTTTTGCTTAACGCCACCTTTATGTTACTATCATTAAAATTTATTAATTCAATAGGGTTGTGTATCAGCAACTCCTCAAAATTTAACCATGAAATCATTTATAAACCCTTTCTATTGTGCATAAGCCAGTCGTGAAGTCAACTGAACGAACGCCACATTCTCCGTAAGTCAAATTGCTTACGTTCGCTTTTTGCCCCCACCAAAATAATTTGGTATTGTAAGCAGTCGCATACATTTGAGGGTTAAACTTAACTTCGTTATACTTGATAACTGGGAATAATTTCTCTACTCCTAGCGTCACAGGTCTAGCATTATTAGGAAAGTCATCGTAATTCTTATCAGTCATGATAACATTACCTTTTAATTCTCCATTTTTTGGTATAATGCTCCAATCTCTAGCGTAACCGGCAGCACGAGATGAAGGAATTGAGAATTCTCCGCTCTTGCTCCATGTTCCGTCATTTTGTTGTTGAAACAACCAAGCCTTTCTTGTATTGTAGTTTGCGAAAAGAATTTGCGTTGGTACTGGTCTAGTCCTAGAATTTTCGTATTCTCTGAACCAATCTTCCGTGCTCCGTTCTGTTTTTAATGCCCCAGTTGCCCAAATACTTGTAGCACTTGAAGCGCCTTTTAGTTTTCTTGTGTCCGTTTCGCTTAGTTTAGGCTTGTAAGGTGCTAAAACTACCCCAGTGGGGAACGCTACGCTTCCAGTCCATTCATTCATAGAAGTATAGTTAGTTTTTCCACTGACTCTACAATTGTCAATGCCTTCACTTGATACCATTTCGACCGCGTAACTATCATCTACCCAGTCCGCCCAATAAGAACCCATGTTATAATTGTAGTTTACCATTGCCGATAGGATTACTTCGAAAACCTTGTAACGCTTGTCAGCTTGTTGATAAAGGAAACCCTCAATAATATTACTTGACATTTCCCCAAACATACAGTCAATTGCTGTATTTGCGTCTGTGACATACAAAGGTTCTTGATTGTCAACCCATGCTTTTGTGTCACTATCGAAGTTTTGTCTGTTGTTTGTGAACTGTTCAGGATAGATGACGTTACCAGTCAAATCAAATATGCCTTTGTCTCCGTTCAAAACGTGAAATTTGAGCGTTCTACCCGCTTCGGTGTCATAAGTATCGGAATCAATACCAATCAACACACGTTGGGACAATGGACGAGAATAGCACCACACAACGTCTTGTCTGCAAATTCCTCTTTCTTCTAAGTGAAAGAAGTTTGTAAGTTTTAAACCTGTCCAATTGTAGTCTTTGTAGTTGGTGCTTTGCGTCCCTATCCCCTCATAAGTACCAGTGAATGGCGGTGTTCCGTCGTCGTCGTTAGTTTTTTGAAACACATAAAATTCATCTCTGTCTTCAACAAAAGGCGTAACCTCTCCGCCCTGTTCAATCTTAGGCAAATACACTTCAAATTTAACAAAATCGTTTGTTTGGGCTACTTCAAAGGCTATCCCAAACTTTTCCGCTGTTTCCGTACTAGGTAACGTATAAATTTCTTTTACATCTAGGTACTGATAAGGTTGGACTTGGTATGTCGCTACAAGCTCATTTTTTGTACCGTATAGGAGTTTTAAACTCACTTCGAGTACATTGCCATTAGGATTGTATAAAGTCGCTGATAGACCATATTTTTGCCCTTGTGTGAGGTTCGGTCTAACGAAGTTAGGGTAAATGTCGTGCCGTGTCCTACTGTAATCTGTACAAAAGGCAATACCACTTTTTTTATTCTCCCATTGTGGTTTAGTGATGATAGACCCAAAACTTGACGGTCTATTCCATTCTTCAGGACATTTTTTTCTTTGCCAACGGTTGCTAGTTTCTGCTCCTGTTGTTCCGTCCAAAAGATATATATGTTCCGGCAAATCTTGAATTGTTTTAATACCTTTTAAAGAACAACGCTGTACGATGTTCCAATTAGGTTTTTTAATTGTGAAGTCCCTGCCTGTGTCCGAGTTCCAACAATACGCCTTAAATATAGTCATTCTATTACCAGTCCTTCCATTAAGTCTACTAAATCTTTTTCGGTGCTTACTTCGTCTACTTTTTGTTGTTTGAGTTTTACGTTTGCGTCAATATAAACGCCCTCAATCTCCATCAGTTTCAACAATGCCGAACGGTCTGGCAATTTATTGACTTCCGTAACTGTTCGCCCTGTTTCCGTCTTACGTCCATTAGGGTTGTTTTTGTATTGAATAACTGTCTTTGTTTCTTTTGCTCCAAAAGCTAGGGTTTTTAATGCCTCTAGCATTTTTTTGTTTTCTTCTTCTGTCATAGCCATTAGATAAAATAGTCCTCACTTTCTTCACTTTCTAAGAACCACCACATTAGATTAATTAAAGCGTCAGCCAAATCAATCTTGTCTGTATAGCCCTTTTTGATAATACGCATTAGTCCAAAATCGTTTATTTTTGTCTCTGCGTTCATTAAATGCACAGCTAGTAACTTACTATCAAAATGTATTTTACCCTCCTCCATGAGCTTTTGAGTAGCCTCTAGGGTATTTGATAGCTTGAAACTGTTCTGCATTACTTTATTATAGAATTCAATGTCATAAGTCTGCTCAAATTTATTTATGAAATTTTTAGCGTAATTAGGGTCATAATTCAATGCAATTGGAACACTTCCGTTCATAGCACTCATAAAAGCGTCCCATGCTTCGTCTGACATGTTATTAACGCCCTCGTGGGTTATTGTTTCCCCTAAGTGTTTAAACTTGTCCTCGGAACTCTCTGGCATGACTGGGATAGCTTTAAAATAATAGTGTCCGTTTTCTCTGTACCCTATCACAGTACCCCAAACATCTCCACGAACAGAAAAGTCTGAACCAATAGCAACTAAATGACCCTCGAAGTCTAAAGGAGGTACTAGGCATTTATCTACTATTTGTTTTGTAAAAATAGTAGTGCTATCAGTCATTGACAAATTAAAGCGTTTAGTGATAATCTTAGCCATTTTAACAGGGTTACCGATTGCACCTATAAAGTCCTTTTGAATGTCTTCGAGTGTTAAAGTATAACCCAAAGCGGGGTTTGCCTTGATGTACTTAGAACTGTCTTTCACTTCTTCATAATCGTCTAAAGCATAATAGAATACCCAATGGCTGAAATCGTCGTCTTTTACCCATTCTTTCCAACTTTCCAACTCATCATCATAAGCACCGCCACGGATAACGTTGTTTGTGGTAGATATAAAAAGCGTCCCCTTATTTTTTCTTAGCCCCTGTCTAATAGTGATAAGAGGGTTCTTTTTAAACGCTCCAAATTCATCTATGATTACAAGTTGTTCACGTCCACCGTCTAGCGTGTCCTCGTTACTGGCATAGATAGAAATCTCTGTCCCTTTGCTTTTAAGTATTGAGTTATCTTTTACAAGTATCTGCTCTTTGTTCAGCTTGAATTGATTTTTGAACTTATTAATGACAGTACCTTGACAGTTTCCCATAGCTCTAAAATGCTTCATCAGAATTTTTTCAGCTTGGTCTTTTTTAGTAGCCATTAAAGCTATAACACTATTAGGCTTAGGAAACAAAAAGAGTTCAATCAAGGCTATCATGACATCGAGAATTGACTTAGCGTTTGAACGTCCTACAATAACAACGAACTCATCAATCTGATAAGGTGTACAATACATTAAAGTAAGTACCGCCTTATGATAAGGTATGATTTTAAAGCGTTCGTTATTAGGCAAAGTCATAAATTTTTCAATGAAATCAAATATTTTCTCCGCCTTTTTGTAGTCTATTTCATGCTCAATTTTAGCCACTTTCTTTTTTAGTAGCTTAATCATTTTGCCATTATCCTTGTCTTGTCCTATCCAGTCTTGAATTAAACTCATTTTTATATCTCCTTATATTAAGCCCTCCGATATAATTCTTGCGTAATCTATTAAATCGCCACTTCGTTCCATTCCTTGGTGGCATTTATGGCAAAGAACTTCAGTAGGTACATTTATTACTTCTTTGTCAAAGTCGTTTACTTCTAACATGTCATTATTCCATTGTAGTGGTATAACGTGGTGGCATATTAAATGCTCTGTACTCCAACATTTTTCACAATGCCCTATCCTGTTCTTTTCTGCACGTGCCTTTTTTATCCACTTATGGTTGTTATATAGTTTGCTTTTAGTATAAATCAACGTTTATTCAATTTAACCCCATTTCTTTCCAATTTGTTATAAATCTCTTTAGCAATCTTTTGACCGTCTGCACTAGATTGTACATAAATTTTAATGTCTTGTTGTGAGTTGTCTTGTGTTCCAATGCTAGACTGTGCTGTTGTCCCTTTGCTTGCTCGTGTGTAAGGTTGTACGGCGCCCACCGCTTTGTTGATTGCTTCCCTACCGCCTGCAAAAAATTGTAAGTCTAGTGGAATTTGACCGTTTCTAGAACCTAGGAGTTTTTGTCCAAGTCCTTGATTTTCTTTTAACCCTAGAGGGTCAATGTTACTCGTTAGCCAATGAAAATCACTGAAAGCGTCGCCCCATGTGCTATTCTTTCTAAACCCTAAGGCTTTACCAATTAGACCTGTGTTACCTCCGATATCACGTGAAGCATTTAACAAGTTTTGAACAGCTCCATAGGCGTTATTAGCCCAGTTATAGAATTTTATAAGTTTATTAATACCGCTTCCGATTTTACCTAAGAAACCCTCAATAGAAGTAAAGTTTATTTTATTAAAGAATTTAGTAACTGCGTCTTTAGCGTCATTTACCGCGTCTTCCATTTCTTTATTTGAAACTTTACCGTCTTTGTTCTTGTCAATGATTTGTGTTAAAGCTCCAACAGCAAGCCCTGCCATTTGTCCTAATTGACTACCAACAATGGTAGACATTTCAGTTGCGTTATTACCCAAACCAGCCATGTCTAGACCAGTATCGCTTAACCCTTTACGGAAACCGTCCAAAGCGCCTGTGTTGAAACCATTAGAAATCATTTCTCTAATTTGTCCCCAAGTGCTAGGTCCTGAACTCACCAGTTCGTTCCCTTTTTGTTGGAACTTATCCAAAGCAAGGTTCATTACGTCCGTACCAATAGCACCGTCTTCCATAGCTTGCTTGAACTCTCCCATGCCTATGCTAGTATGATTGATTTCATTGTACGCTTGAATAAGCATGTCACGGAACTGCGCACCAAGTGCCGATTGCATGATTTGGTTGAAGTCTTGAGCGTGTAAAGTTCCCGAACCTAACGCTTGAGCCAAACCATAAGAGAATTGTTTCTGTGTGTCCATTGTTAGCCCTAGACTGTCCCCAACAGCATTAATTGAATTAACAATTTTAAATGCTTGGTCGCCTGTTAGACTAGTATAACCTGAAATGGTAGACCCTAACTCGTTCAGGTCATTGCGTTGTGATTTTAGAAGTTCACTACCTGAATCAATATATGAATTAAATTTTTTGTAACCCTCTGCACCGTCTGACAAAGTAGCTGATAAGCTCTTTTGAGCTTGGACTTGACGGTCGTATGTACTCATTAAGTTATTAGCAAAACCACTGGTTAAGTCAACAGCTTTTGAAATTCCACCACTTACAAGACCAATAGCTGACGAAATACCACTTACAACGTTACCGACTTTTGAGAATGTACCAAGTAATGAACCACCTGCTGACTTCATTTTATCAACTGCACCTGAAAGCCCACTACTTTGGATATTTTGCGAACCTACTTTTGCTAGTTCTGTGCTTAATCTTGTCGCTTGCGTTTGGGCTTTTACTAACTGGCTTTCTAATGCCTGCACTTGTTTTTGTGTCGCTCCTGACATCTTTGCGTTTGCAAGTGCCTTTGTTAAATTGTCTACGTTCTGCTTAGCAAGGTTTAAAGCTCTTTGAGTTTCTTTAATACCTTTGTCTTTCATAGTCACAGAACCTGTTATTTGAGCGTTCTTGTTCGTTTCTTTAGCTAGACGACCAATGTTATTAATTTCTCTTTGAGCTTCCCTAGCACTACTTAAAACACCTTTAGTGTCCAGTTCTGCCTGAATGACATACTTTTCTTTAGCCATTGTTTGTTATACTCCTTAATTTACGCTTAATGTTTTTAGTTTTATCGTCCATTTCGTGGGTGGCTCTAACTAGCGTCCGTCCATAACGTTGGTGTAAGCTACGGTCATGAAGCAAAATATTGAGCATTCTCCAACTTTCGTCTTTAGCTTTAAAACCGTTAATAATACCAATGTTTCCGCTTTTTAGTGAACCATACGAACGTGTTACTTGCTTATTAATTTTCTTATTATCAAACTTAACAGGGTAACGTGAGAAATTTCCACCCAATGAACTTTTATAACTGCGCTTGATTGTATTCTGGTTAGAGTTGAAGCTATCAACCATTTCTAACCAAACTTTCTTAAGCTGTTTCTCTGTGAAATTTTCTAGTCCTGTGACTTTGTTGGTGGTTGCCATAGTTCTACCTCCACATGTTCAGATTTGTTTAATTCATCTGCGGTTGTTTTCTTCTTCTCTTTAGGTGTCAACGTTGAAATTAATTTAAGCGTCCACCCTAAAGGTCTATGACTGTACACCTCATAGGGAACTCTAAAGACTGTCATAGCACTAACAATTGCAAGTGTTGTAATTCTTGCGTCTTCCCTTATTTCTTCTTTGCTAGTGCCACCGCTTTTTTTGTTTCGTCCACCAATTGTTCCATAAGTTCGGCAACCGTAACAGGCAACAAACCACCAATCAAAGCCCCTAAAATTTCGTCAAGTGTATATTGTGGCGCGCAAGCCCAAAAGAACAATGCCAAACTATGATAATCACGTTCGTTCAAATCTCCAAAGTAAATACCATTATCTTCCATACGTTCTAACGCTTTAAAATCAAATTTAAAATCTTCTTTCTTCATCTGTGTATCTCCTTATAAATTAAAATAAAAGAGTGGGAACTATTAATTCCAAGCCCTCCACTCTTAAAAAATTACGCCTTGATGTCAGTAGCTTTGAGCGGTTTGAGTTCTGTGAACAACTTTTTAAAAGCTAAGGCGGGACCGCTTGTGCCAGTTGCCAGGTCTTTGTCAGACACTTTGAATTTTACAAACAAGCGTTTCTTGTCCCCTAGTGTAAAATCTCCAGTTGTAACAGTTGCTGTGTGTTCGTACTCTTTACCAGTTGGACTTTCTTCGTCTGCTTCCGCTGTGTCACTTGGCGTAGTGGCTTGAACACTTGGATAGAATGTTGCTTTATATCCTGTTCCGTCATCGTCACGGTAACGTTCAGCATAAGCGAAACCATAAGGCTTATAATTAGCTACGTCATCAGTCAAGAAGCCTGAAACAGCCCCAAAACCTAAAGCGTGAGTTGCAAAGGAGTCAGGCAAGTCATAAGACTTAACTTTAATTTCTGTATTTTTGGTACCTGCGATTGTACGATAAGGAGCGTTAAAACCTGCATAGAAGTTTTTGTTCTCTTGGTTGGTCTCTGTTTCAATACCACGCAAACCTGCAATTGGTATTCCTGTGGTTGACCCTGCTGGGTCTGTGAAGACTACCCCATACCCTAGTCCGTGGGTTAGTTCATTTTTTGATGTATATGCCATTTATTTTTATCCTCCTACTACTTCAAAAACTTTGATAGCACCGTCTTTAAGGAAACCACCGCAAACGGTAATAGTTCCATAAACTTGTACTTTATTATGACGAACATCTTTAGTCACTTTGAACTGTGGTGTTAAGTCGCCTGCTAGAATTCCCTTATAAGGGTTGATGAGAATTTTATCAAAAGTATTCCCAACTTCTGTGTTATAGTGCTTAAAGCTCAATGTTTCAACTTTTGTTACTCCATTAACTACTGGTGTGAAATCATTTTCTTTTACAAATAGAATGTCATCTCCTGACTGTGAAAACTTATTTGCACTTGCTTTCTGTTTGACAGCCCCAACAATTGAACTTGTTGCAATTGAAGTGTGAACTCCTGCCCAAATCAAGTGACTTTCAATTGTTTGATATAAAGTATCTCGCACTGTTTGTAATGCACCTTGTATACCGTCAGCGGTCAAGTTACCTGAATCTGATAGATTGATACCAAAACCAAAGCCACGAGGTGTCAAGATTTTATAACTTGTTTCATTTACATCTAACACGCTACCAGTTTGTCCTTGCTCTTTAGCTTCAGGAAGCCCTGTTAAATTAACAGACTGCAATAAATCTGCCCCAACTTTAGGAATACGTGACAAGAGAGGAAACAAGTCTCCCAGTCCCTCTGTATTAGTCACGTTCTTAATTTGTTGGGTATAACGGTCTGTGATATTAAAATCAGCCATTATTTACCCCTTTCTTATACTCCAAGACCTTTTTTTGTAAGATAAGCTGAACGGTTTTTACCACGGATAGAACCACCTACAAGAGTTTCAGACAACCATTGTTCAACGTTATAACGGAGGTCAAAGTCGTTGTAGTTTTCCATGTTCAAATCTCCGATAAGCACATACTCGTCATGATTGTAAACAGCTACTTCATCTTTAGGCATCCAAACTCGCGTTTCAAGATTAATAGCGCCAAACGATTGAGCGATTTGTGCTTTTGTCGCAAGTTCGCTAAAACGTGAGTGACCGTCAGTTCCTTTGAGCTTACGCAACTCTGCAAAAGTTTGTGGACTCATAACGATTGTAATTGCGTCAGAAGTTGAGCATTCTGCAACTGCGTCAGTAATTCCCTCAAACAAGTCTGTGTACTCGATTTTTTTAGTCCAACCGTCAGTAGCAGTTTTCAAACCATAGAAACCATTAGAACCGTCAGCTGAACCAAGAATCATGTTATGTTCCACTTTTTGGATAACACGGTTGACCATGTCTGACATTACATATTCAGACAACGCACCTGAATCATTTACACCGCGTACGGTGGCTTTATCCATTTGTAAGTAAGCCTCTGCCATTTGTGGACGAAGTGAACGTTTTGTTGCCGTTTGAGCTTTGTTTTTATCTGTACCAGCTTTGAAAGTACCCGCAATAAATGTATCATCTACACCGTCTTCAGCAAGTGTCAAACCTTGGAAACGTGCTTTTAAAGCTCCGTCATAAATTCCAGACTTACGAGCATATTTAGATGTGATAGACCCAAGAGAGTTGACAACGTTCAAATCTGACGCGTTAGCGAACTCACGCAAGAAACCTTGTTCAGGCATTTCAGCCATTTTTGAACCAAGTTCACGCATAAATTTATGTTCAGCAACTTCTGGTTTTTCGTTAGGAATTGACGCTTCACGTTCTTTTTTAAGTTCTTCGCGTTCTTTGTTAAGCTCCGTAACTTTAGCTTCAAGTTCTCGAACTTTTACACCTGCTTCGATTGCTTGTTTCATGACTTCTTGTGTTTCGTTTGCACCCATTTGTTCTTGTTCTCCTTTTTCTTCTTCTCTTACTTTTGTCACTTTAGCACCTTTATTGCTAGGTAACGGAGTTAGTGACACCTCCGTGATAGTAACGTCTTTATAATAACCCACTCCGTCAATTTCACGTGCTTTCATACCGTTAGCATTAAAACCAACTGACAAGCCTGTTTCTTCGATATTTTCGGCTGTATACTGTTCTTCGTCAACATAACCTGTCAAGATTACATTGTCCCCCTCGAGATGAACAAACCCTGAGCCAATCTTTTCTCTATGGCGGTTTAGGATATCTATTCCGTCGCCTGCGTTAGCAATTGACTCAATAACCGTACCATGAGCGTCAATCGTTCCCAATGGGTTTGCTATCCCTCGTACTGCTTTTACTTTCAATATTTCCTCCTTTTGCCGTTGTTGATATATAAGCCACAAAGTTTTCTTGGTTGAAAACAATGTTCTTATCATGTTGTTTTAACAATGGTAACACTTTTTGAATTGCGAATGAGATAATAGTAACTTCATTACTTTGTCCATATAACAATTCTCTAGGCATTCCATACTCACTTAAAGCAACCTCTATTGCAAGGTTTGCGTCATTTTGTAGCGAACCGCTATAATCAGGTTGAATTTGTTTAATATCATCATCTGAACCAATAACCGAAACGCCATTAAATTCTCTAGCAAGTTGTTGCTGTTGTGTTAGACGTTCTCTAATTCTATCCCAAACTTCTTTCAAACCGCTAGAAACTTTAGTTTTCCAATAGATTTTGATTTGAGCCTGTGAATCAAGACGTCTCCCAATACCATTACTAGCCATTCCAAACATTACGCCAAACCGTCGCGGGTTAGCTCCAAAGAATGGGTTTAACAGCATTTCATAGTCATTTGTTCTTATAGTGACTTCCCTGCGGTTCGGTTCTCTGACTACAATGTTAAACTGGTCTGCATTAACTCTTTGAGCGTAATACTTAAAACCACCATACCAAACGCGATATACTTCTTTTCCTTGTAAAGCCCAATAGAATAAGTCTTCCAGTTTAGTCGCTTCGGAATAATCAACATTGTCAAAATAGGAAACTAAGCCCAAGAGTTTACCCAGTAACAAATCAGTTGTTGGGTCTTGAACTGTGAAAGTAGAAAAGCTCACATCTTCAGCGTTTCGTGATAGATTGAATAAGCTCATTTACTCCTCCTTATTTGAACTCTCCTGAATCCATGTCAATTTTACGTCCAAACTCTGCTTCAATCTCACTAATATACATGACATCACTGCGCAAATTAAGTTTGCCGAACCCGTTTAGATAATTCTGCAACATTCGGTTTGTACGAACATGGCGAACACTTACACCGTCAGAAACAAACCAGTGTTTTAATTTTCCGCTATTGTCTAGTCCTTGAATTAAATACATTTTAATTTCTCCTTCTGTTTGATTATTATTTGAGTTGCTTGAAACTGGTTTATTAAATAAATCAAGTTCTGCCTGTCTGCGTCGCACTAAGCCCTGTAAGACTTGACCGCCTGCATTACGATACTTCGGAATCATTCCTGCACAATAAGCATGGCTGAACTCTGCCCAACCGTCATCAACGAAAATATTACCACAATTATAGGCCAACGAAACCAAGGCGTCAAATTCATTTTGATTTGCTTTGCCTTTTGTGTAAGCGTCAACCATAGGCGCGTACTTATTATTGATGTCAGTTTCTAGTTGACTATCTGCTTGAGCTTGCGTCCATGTTGTGCCTGCTGTTACTCCATAATGTCCCCAACCAATTGTGGACATCTGTTCCGACGGTACTGGCTTGTAAGCTGTCAACCGACAACCCTCGAACTCTTTAATCAAGTTCAAACCGTTTTGCGATATTTTAATATTACCACCTCCAATTATTATTATTGCTTTTATAAGGGAACAACTAACCCAAGTTTTCGCAATATGTCAAGATGTTATAAGCGTCTGCCATGTTATCATCTTTGCAATTAGAATCAACCAAACCTGTGGCTTTTAAAAGTTCTAGACTTTCTTCTTTGCGTTGTTTTCGTTTGCCTGAAATAAGATGATAGCTACACCACTTAGAGTTATCAATAAAAGTATAACCATTTACTAGACCGTCAATAGCACCGATAAAATAACCGTTACAATTAGCCAATGTAATACTGTGCTTTCTGTTTCTTCCCATGATAGGCGTTTCGATAGCCATGTGATAACCTTTTAAGTCAAACTCATCTATAATATCTTTAATTGCATTTACAATGTCAAAGGTACGTTCCCACGCGTTTTTCTTTGAGTTATATGCTTTAATGGAACCAAAGTACAATTTACCGTCTTTTCTAAAGGCGTACCCTGTTCCCTCGTCTTTCTTACTAGCTGTGCTAAAGTCAATAGCTAAGATTTTTTTCATTTCTACCCTCTTAAATAGGGAGGCTATAAGAAGTCACGACTGCATAAACATCATCTAGACTTTTGTCAACGTTGATACCGTAGTCAGTTTTAGAAATAAACTCTAATACTTGTTTTAAATCTACTTCATCATTAACAAAATAGATGTTTTTTTCTGCCATGCTTTTTACCTCCCTCGTTTATTATGTTATTATTATAGCATACCCATTTTTAGTTATAACTTTTATTGTACCTACAAAAGATTTAGATAATTTACAATTAGATTAAATAATTTGTAACCAAAAAATAATATATTCCTGACTATTCCAACGGTTGAGCCATTCTTGTGTTTTTGGCCCTGATTTTTTTACTTGATTTTAAAAAATGGTATGTTATAATAGATATATAAAAAATTGAATATATCTAAAAAGCGAGGCGGAAGCCTATGAAGCGTATTTCCCTGAGCTTGTAAACCCCACAAGCCCTTATGAATAGGATAGTATATAGCGGTTAAGGAGCATTAACTATTATGTTATTTGGTAGCCGTAGTTTGTCGCTATATATGAAATTGCCAACTGATGAAAAAGTTGGACAGGTTGTGAGTATATGTTTATGCCAGTTTGAACTCACATAAAACAAAATGAGCGGTGCAATTATATCAACGGAGCTGACTGCTAATAACTAAGCGAACTACCTTGTCAGAATCTCTAATAATTGCATGACGGGGGGGGGAATAACTCTGTCTAAAATTCTTGTAATTAAAGAGTAACACAAAAACATCTTGAATTGTAACATGACTTGGGTTATAATTAAGTCATAGATAAAAAGAAGTGAGGTAAAATAAATGAGCAAGAAAAAATGTTCATGGTGTAACGCTATAAGAAAGAAAAGCGATGTAACTTATCTAGTTTGTCCCAAATGTAAAGAGGAACGTAAAAACAATAAACTAGAAAGAAAACGCAACTCTGAAGCACTTGACAAAATTAGTCGTAAATTAAATAAAGAATCAATTAGTAAATTTAAAAAAGAAAGAGGTATTTAATATGTTAATCGTTTATTGGATAGCGTCATCTATGTTTGGAATTTTAGCAAGTGTAGACCATTCCTTATTTGGAATTTGGTTTCTATGCTGCCTAGGTTGCTTTATTCTAGGTTTGGTAAATTTAATAAAAGGAGGATATAAAGATTGACAATTTTAGCAATTTTTATCACTATAATTTTATTGTTTATTTTTATAGTTGACTTTTTACTTATAATCGCTCTTGCTATTACATTATGGAGGTTTTTCAAATGACAATTAAAGATGACATCAAAGCAATTAACAAAGATATTTTTGAAGCTAAATACTGGGAACAAATGGTACAACGTGCTAAATATTGGCTAGTTAGATTAAAAAACATTTACCCTGACTATGAATTTAAAACTTATTTTAAGCCATTACGTGATAGAAATATCATTTTTATTGATATAAATATTATTTTTATTGACTATAAAGTAAAAGAGGTTTATTAAAATGCAAGATTTGTTTGAGCGCGTCATAACAGCCAAGGAGTTACAAGAAAAAGAAGACTTCAAAGAAGGGAATGAGTGGCTGATAGAACACCTAATTCCACGAGGTCAGGCAGGTTTAACAATTGCACCGCAAAAGTCTTTCAAGAGTTCTACAACGTTACAAATGGCGTTAAGTGTAGCTAAAGGTGTACCCTTTGGCTATTTTAAAACTAAAAAAGCGAACGTGCTTATAATTGATAATGAAGATACTGACTTTGTATTACACCAACGGTTAAAGGCTTATAATGATGTTCCTGATAACTTACATTTTATTACTGGGGGAGTTTTCAAGTTAGACAACAAGGACCACATGAATGGCTTGTATAAGTTTATTAAAGAGAATAATATTAAGTTTGTTATCTTGGACAACTTAAAAGACATGCTGACAGATAGAAACATTCTGAACGATATGTCAAGTATGAATGACGTTTTGAATAATATAACACGCTTGAAATTGCTCATGAATGATGTGACGTTCCTTTTGATTGCCCACGCTAGAAAAGACACGAACAATCAATCACTCGAAGAAAAGAACTTTAGAATTCGGAGTACACACGCCTTAGGAAGCTCTGCAATTGGTGCATGGTTTGAGTTCTGTTTATGTCTAAGCCCTAAAATGGGAAAGAATAGCAAGTATTCAATTTTGACTGTTGAGGCACGTAATTATGCTTATGACAAAGAGGTGTGTCTGGGTTATGTAGGGGAGCAATTTCAAATCATAGACCCAACAGGAAACAAACCTAAAGAGATACTAGAGGAGGAACAAAAAGAGGGGGAAGAATACGAAGAAACAAAAAAGGACGCCGAAAGTCTTTTAACAGCATTGAAACAACAAGGAAAAGTAAATATAACAAACGATTAACCGTTTTGTCTTTGACTTTGCGGTTTTTCTTTTGTATAATTAAGTCATCAAGTTAAGGGAGGAAGCAAATGGCAATTGAACTTGAAACATTAAACAAAATAGCAGTAAGACTTCAACAAAAAGAACCAGTAACAGATATTGAAAATGATATGCTCACAGGGCTTTTAAATAGCGTTTATAGCTATTATAAACAAATGGAGGATATCTCTATGCTAGATGTCTTAATCGTTCTCTATGAGCGTTTAACAGGCGTTAAAACAGACAAAAAGGAAGAAATGGAACGCTTTGTAGAAAAGTTCACGGCAAAAGGACTTGTTAAGTTATTAGACAGCTTAGAACAAAAAGGGAAACGCCAAAAAGAAAGTAAAGTGGACGAAATGTTCATCAATGAAACAAGAATGTACTACAAAGTAGTAGCAAATAAAATCAAAGAAAGAGGAATCAAATAATGGCAGTTGAAAAAGTAGTTTATTATTATGATGACGGAACAAAAAGAGAATATCCGCCACGATTGACAGACTTGGAACAGTTGGAAGAATTTAGAAAGTCAAAAGTTGAAATAACAGACTTGTACGAGTTCATGCAGGAACATCTAAGCAAGTTCGAGGCTAAGTTGTCACTATGCTTCAAATATATGATTGACAACCTAGGAATGGAAGAACAACAGGCAAACAACACTTTAGAATTTTGGTGTGATGAATGGGCATTACAAAACGTCCATTTTATTGCAGAGGGTGGAACGTGTAAAGTCTGTGGCAAACAATGCAATGCTGAAAAATTATTCTGTTCAGAAGAATGTTACAAAAATTACATAGAATTGAAACACAATGGTAATTGACATAGATAAAAAAGTTCGATATAATTAAGTCATCAAGTTAAGAGAGGAAACAAAAATGAAAAAATACAATGTTAAACTAATGGATAATAAAAAAGGTTATCTTAATTCTTTCAAAGGTCAGTTAGAAGAACGATTTCTATTCTTGAGCTTTAAAGAAGAAAGAAAAGTTTTTAAGACGCAATTCACAAAAGAAGAAATAAAACAAATTGATGAAAGATATTTAGAATTCATTGAGGAGGTATAAAATGATTAAAGTGAAATACATATTAGAAGACAGCTCTAATGATTGGACTTACAGCGTAAAAAAATTACGTACTGCCGTTGAATGTATTAGGGAAGATATGAAAGAAGTATCAACGATTGTAAAAGCAGTTGTGTTTGATGAAAATGGAAAGAAAATTTTGGAGGTATTAAATAATGGCTCAAGATTATTATGCAAATAAATACGGAATTCAATTAGAAGAGTTTCTGATTTGGGGAAGTAAGCGGGCCTTAAAATTTTGGCAATATAACTTCACAACTGGGCAAGGCTTTGCTTTAACAAACGCTTTGAAGTATTCTGTAAGGGCAGGAAAGAAGCCTAACGAACCGTTTGAGAAAGACATGGGCAAATATAACGATTATATTAACATGGCTGTTAAAATGGGTTTTGAACGTTCTGAAGTAGAGGACTGGGTAGCACTTCAAAAATCAATCTTTGAAGAGTTCAAAGGCAGAAAAGCAGAACTTGAAGAGATTAGAAAAAGAGAGGAATTACTAGATGTATAAATATTGTGCTTTAAATCATCATAAATTCTTATGGTTTAAAACTTTTGAGGATATGGCGAAACACTTCTGTGTTACAGAAAGTTATTTAAAATTATGGTTGAATAAAGACAAGCCTTTGAATGGCAGCGGTTGGTTTATTAAAGAGGTAAATTATTATGCTACTGAATTGGAATGATTTCAATAAATGGCGAGAAACTAGCTTAGAATATCATAAAATGTTAGGGGAACACAATTACACTAATGCACTGACATTCTTTGAGTACGCAAGGCAGTATTTCAATGCAAAAGGTTTTCCGCCTCCTGAAAAGAAAACAAAAACAGGCAGGAAAGGAAAATACACGCAAAAAGATAGCAAAGAACAATTAAAACAAATACATGAATACATTGGAGGTATTAAATAATGGCTTTAACAATAAAACAACTAATCGAAAAACTTGAACAAGTAGAAAATAAAAACAAAGATGTATTTTTCGAAACAATTGATAGCTATTTCAGTATTGATTTAGTTTTTATAGACAAAGACAAAGATATTATCTTCGCAAATGTTACAGAATTAGATGATGAAACAAGCAAACAATATAAAGAAATGCAAAGTAAATGAAAATAAATATATTATAATTAGTTATACAGTTAAGGAGGAATAAAAAAATGTTGACTTTATTATTAACAATTCTATTTATTTGGCTTGCATTTAAAGCAGTTGAAAACGTAGCGAATGAACTAGGTGTTTATATCCGTGGCTTTCTGAAATGGATATGGAAAATGTATAAAAAACATATTAATAAAGGAGTGAGCTTATAATGGAAAGCAAAGTTTTAAAACTAATCAACGAAATTGAAGTACCAAAAAGTCAATACAACAGCTTCGGGAAGTACAATTTCAGAAATAACGAGGATATTCAAACAGCTTTGAAACCTTTGTTGTTACAGTATGGACTAATGGAAAAAGCTACGACTGAAATGTTAGAAATGAACAACGAACTGATGTTACATGTCCATGTTGATATTTTTGACCCTGATAACCCTAACGACATCGCAAGCGGTGACGGTTGGGCAGTTATTGACATCAATAAGAAAGGAATGGACAAAGCTCAAGCGACTGGGGCTAGTCAATCATACGCAAGTAAATATGCCTACGGTCAAGCGTTGAAGTTAGATGATACAAAAGACGCCGATAGTACAAACAAAGGTCAAAACAATGTAACACAACCTAAAGCGCGGCCAAAAGCAAACTACCAATATAATCTAAGCGACTTAAAGAAGAAAGTAGCAAACAAAGAAATCTCAAGCGACGAAGCCAACGAGCTTTGCAAACAAGGTAAAGTAAATATGAATGCTTAACACTTGACAAAATAAAGAGAGGGAAACAAAAAATGAAAATTATCGAAACTTTGAAAGTAAACCAAATTAATACAAAAGAAGTTGAAACAGCAAAAGGAACTAAGAAAGTCCTATCGTTTAAAGCATACCCATTTGACCACTATATCGGAGGTATTTGGTTACCTGACAACGTAAATTATGGCGACATCGTAACAGTATTCATTGACCAAATCAAAACCGAAACTAAAGGCGACAAAACTTACTTTAATGCTTCGTATGCTAAAGTGACGCCCGAATTTAACTTAAACCGTGATAATAATGAGCCGAAAAACAACACGGTTGACTTATTTGGTGGAAGTTCTCCTGCTGATATCCCTGATATCCCTGATGAACAATTACCATTCTAAAGGGGTTCAGCCATGGGCTATGATTACGAAATGATACTTGATGAAGTAGACAAATTAAGTCTACAAGGACTAGTAGAGGAAGCAAAGGAACTTGTGAGGAAGGTTGTTCCTCCTCTGTTCGCTATTGACTTTACAAACTTAATGGAATTAATCGAAAGGAATACCTACAAACTATGAAAATCGCTAAAGAAACGTTAAATGCACTCAAAAACATGCCTATTATTACTTTGAACACTATCCACGATTTGTTGGAAGTAAAGCAACACATCAACAATTATCAACGCAATACAAACAAAAAATACGGCCTAAACATCGAAAAAGACGAAGTAATTAACCGTGAAGTTGCTGACATGATTATTATTAACACGTTAGGAAAGCTCAACATGTTGCCTGAACAGTCTTATTTCTTACGTTTGGTACGAAATGAAAATGTTGACACTCCTAAAGCTCGTAAGGCTGAAAAGTTCGCTGAAAAAGCCAATTTAGCTGATAAAATCGCTGAAGCTCTTAACTTTATCAACGGTAACGCGTATATAGACATCAATGAAACAGCATTATACAACTTTATTAAAAAGCAAAATGTCCAAAACCTTGATTATTTCAGCAAAGACGGGCGTGTGGAATGGTTCTTTAGCCGTGTAGAGTGGTTACTAGATACATATAAAGGGGAGTAAATGATTAACTTACAAAATAAAAAGTTAGACATCAAAGAGTTTCTCGAAGAGTTAGGCTTTACTGTTAGTTTGGACTACGAAAGAGAACCAACGGGAGTGATGTTTGCTGAAATACACCCTATCGTTAGTCAAGTAAGCAACAATTCAGCCATTTATCAGTCGTTTAGAACGCTTGAGATTGAGCTTATGGTTATTTGTACCGAAGAAACAGAAAACAGCTTATATAAGGCCGTACAGCTCTTAAGTGATGAGCATTACATATACGCCAATGCAATCACAGACAACACTAATATTATAAAATTAAGAGGTAACTACTATGATTAATGACAATACATTGAACTTTATCCGTTTCTCAAGTGGGTTTAATAACTTAAAACAGGAAGAACTCGAAGCCTTTGCTGAAAATGAAATATTTGAACTTAATGAATATAACGCAAGTGAGGGAACACAAGGAAAATACTTCTACACTTTAGAAGATGTCAACACGGACGGAACACTTAAAAGCTACATCATTGAATGCTTAAAACTTTCACTACAAACGCGTTGGGGTAACAACCTAGAATATCACATTGACCGTAAAACAAAATACTTGAACAAATTAACAGGAATGCAGGTATAAAAAATGAAATTAAAAAATCAAATTGAACTGCTTAACGACACTTTGAAACTACATGATGAAAAAGTAGACGAACATTTCCCGAAAGATGAAAGCCAAGTGCCTGCTTATGCTAAAGCACAATATATGGACTTGTTCAGTATGCTTCAAGATGTTGTTAAATCATACGAATTCACATCAAAATGGCATAAAGCCTCTGTAAAAGCTATTGAAATTCTTGTTACTAACCTAAATGAACATTCTGAAATGGTTGACGAAATTATGGACGATACCGATTTTGAAAATTGGACTAAAGAAGAAGAAAAACATTATACTATTGTTTTCTACTACGATTTGCATAAAACAGTAGAAGAAACGTTAGAAGAAATGAAAGAGGTGTAAAAATAGTATATGTTATTTATGTTATAACATTCATCTTGTACAGTTGGTACTTGCTTAAAGTAGGAAAGAAACATGCCGAACATAAAGATGAAATAAAGTTAGTTATAACTGGCAAACCTGAACAAGTTAAAAAAGCAATTGAAACTATAAACGAACAAAATTTAATAAAATAGAAAGTAGGTAACTCTTCATTTACACGCCACTCAATCAAGAGTGGTTTTTTTATTTGGTTGTTGGTGAGGTACGCCCCACTATATAATACCCATGTAAGCTCACAGATTGCCTTGTATTGCATTTTAAATAATTTCTAGGATAACGACAAGGAACAGACCAAAACACGCAAAATAAAACGATTTAATAGGAATTACGGTTTATTTTTTTCAAAACGAAAAACAAAAAAATAGATTCCAAAG
>OIXG01001531.1_pt1 | contig 21544 bp, 16 predicted proteins | sample 1587731 | NCBI WGS metagenome assembly OIXG01 (sample SAMEA3888908, study PRJEB22519) | human gut metagenome | biome: human gut; feature: human-associated habitat; material: faeces | place: Denmark | collected 2010
GCATTTTTAAGCATTAGATGCCACTTCCCGATGTCGTATCGGGTCTACTCCTAAGCGGCAGGCCACTGGTTCGAATCCAGCCGGGGGTGCCATGAAAAAGGACTTGGCATATGCCAAGTCCTTTTTTCGTGAAATTCACCTGCGGTGCGTGAAATATTTGCTGCGCAAATGTTGGCGGGCCAATGTTATTTATTTTCGGCTGTGTCGGATTGCCTACGCATAAACTTGAGCCGCATCATCACGTTTTACGGCCTTGTGTCAGGCTCATCGCGCATATAGTCATAATCCAGAGCACCATAATATTTCTCTATGATCGGGATAGCGGCTTTTACGTTCTGGATACATAGTGTTTTCCGCATGTGTCGGATCAAGTAGTTCTCTGCCCAATAGGATTCGGAATCGCCCTTGCGGTACGAAAATTTTTCACATCCCACAAGTGTGATGATCAGGCACGCTCCTCTGCCAAGCTGTGCATGTCCGATCTGAGAAATTTGTTCCCATGCCACAAAGCGAACCGGAATGCCGCAACGCCGTTTTGTAATACCGGAAAAATCAACCCGATATGTCACCGGACAACTCCACAGAAAGTAAACCACGCCAACAGCCGATGCAGCGCCCATACTGATGCCATATTCACTAAGCTCGTCTCGATGAAACACAAATACGACAACGAGAATGACCATTCCAACGATTGCCGTGATCACCCCCGCCCATCCGCTAAAACCGGGTGCAAGGCCGATGATATCGCAGTTTGCTTTATTCCGCCGCAAAATACGCACCCCCACGGCATCCGGCTGCCGATCATGTCGTGTCAATATTATACGCGGCGGTGTGCCGCCTGTCAAACGCGCCGCTGCAGTATCTGCGGACACACGGGCAATATGCAAAAAAGCACCCTTTCGGGTGCTTTTTTGCATTTCTTGTCCCGGCTCACGCGCCGAGCTTTGCGAGCATGGCCTCGCAGACCTCGTCCATGTCGCCGACGATGCCGTAGGTGCAGTAGTTGAAGATTGCCGCCTCGGGATCGGTGTTCACGGCGACGACCACGTCCGCGTCCGAGAAGCCCGTGACGTGGTTGACCGCGCCCGACACACCGAACGACAGCAGCAGCTTCGGTTTGACCACGGCGCCGGACTGCCCGATGACGAGCTTGAACGGCAGCACGCCGCGGTCGAACACCGGGCGCGTGCAGGCAAGCTTGCCGCCGAGGCGCTCGGCCAGGCGGCGGTAGCGCGGCAGGGCATCCGCCCCCTTGATCGCGTTGCCGACGCAGACGATCACGTCCGCGTCCGCGATGTTCAGGCTCTCGTCGAGATCGTCAGCGCGGAAGTCGAGGATCTCGGTGCGGATGTCCGCGACCGGGAAGTCGATGTGTTCCTCGATCACCTCGTGCGCACGTGCGCCGCAGGGCACGCACTTGAACGTGCCCGGGCGGATGGTGCCGACCTGCGGGCGCGCGACCGGCACGGTGATGACGGCCATCATCTTGCCGCCGACGGCGGGCTCAACGAACTCGATGTCCGTCGTCCCGGGATCCCAGACGAGCTCGGTCGCGTCCGAGGTGCAGCCGGTGCCGAGACGCGCGGCGAAGCGCGGTGCAAAATCGCGCCCGTTGATCGTGCCGCCGACCATGACCGCCGTGGGCCGGTATTTCCGGCACAGGACGGTGAAGAGGTTGGTGTACGCATCGTTATTGAAGTAGTCATAGCCCGTGCCGGTCACGTGGATGATTTTGTCCACGCCGCAGTCGAGCACGCGCTGCAGCTCGCCGTCCGAGATGCTGCCGACGATGACCGCGACGAGTTTCTCGCCGCTCGCGTCGCAGAGCCTGCGCGTTTCCGAGCACAGCTCGAGTGAGACCGGCAGCACGCTGTCGCCGTCGCGCTCGATGAAGACCCACATATCTTTGTAATCTGTTTTATTCACTGCCTGCACCTCCTCAAAGCACATCCGCGATCAGCCCAAAGAGCCGGTCCACGTTCTTTTCCGTGCTGCCCTCGTCGATCATGCTGCCCTTCGCACCGACCTCCGGCGGATAGGTGCGCGGCACCTTCGTCGGGGAGCCGGGATCGCCGATCTGCGCGGGGTCGAGCCCCGGGATGGTGGCCGCGCTGTAGACCGCAATATCCGCGGTGCGCGAGGCCTTCCAGCGCTTCAGGTTCGGGATGCGGGGGCGGAAGTTCGCCTTCTCGACCGTGAGCAGGCAGGGATACTTGGCGCGCAGCACCTCCGTGCCGCGCTCGAGGTCGCGCTCGGCCGTGATGGTGTGCGCGGCCGTGTCCACCTCGACGATCTTCGCCGTCGAGGAGATCTGGCTGGCACCGAAGCGTTCGGCCAGCTGCGAGCCCATCTGCCCGGTCGCGCCGTCGAGCGACTCCTTGCCGCAGAAGATGAGGTCAAAATCGCCGAGCTGCTTTGCCGCGCTCGCGATGACGTAGCTCGTGGCGAGGGTGTCGGCGTTGGCAAACGCGCGGTCGGACAGCAGCACGGCGCGGTCCGCGCCCGCGGCGAGACACTCGCGCAGCGCCTCCTTGGCCATGTCCGGCCCCATCGTGATGACGGTGACCGTGCCGCCGTGCGCCTCCTTGACGCGCACGGCCGCTTCGAGCGCATTGGCGTCCAGCGGATTGAGGATCGCCGGCACGCCCGCGCGGATCAGACTGCCCGTGACGGGGTCCATCTTCACGAGGTTAATGTCGGGCACCTGCTTGACGCAAACAAGAATATTCAGCATGCTTCAGCCCTCCTCGACGTTGGTGCAGACCTTGCCGGGGTTGAGGATGCCCTTGGGGTCAAACACCTGCTTGATCGCCTGCATGAGCCCGAACGCCGTCTCGCCGGCGGACTCCACCAGGTACTGCTTCTTTGCGTGGCCGATGGCGTGCTCGCCGGAGACCTGCCCGCCGAACTCGATGCACTTGGCATAGCATTTGTCCATGACGGCCTTGCTGCGGCGCTTGAACTCGTCGAGCTCCATGTCGTTGGCGCAGCAGTAGATGTGCAGGTTGCCGTCGCCCGCGTGGCCGAAGCTGCGGATGGTGATGCCCTCCGCCTTGCCGGTGGCGCGGGTGTAGACGAGAAACTCCGCGATGCGGTCGACCGGCACGACGACGTCCATCTCGTCGAGCAGCTTCGTGTCCGCCTCGATGACGGTCAGGAACGCGCTGCGCGCGGCCCAGACGTCCTTTTTCAGGCCGTCGGTCCAGACGACGAGCGTGTCGTACGCACCGCGCTGCTCGGCAAGCGCGCCGAGGCGGTCCATCTTCGCGGTCAGTTCGGCCTCGCTGTCACCGACGAGGGTGACGAGGATGTATGCACCGGCCTCTTTGCCGTCCACGACCGTGGGGAAGATGGTGTTGCCGGTGAACGCCGCCGAGGAATCGACGATGTCGCGCTCCATGAACTCGATCGACTGCGGGTCGAGGTTGGCCAGCTTGATCTGCGGTACGGAGGCGATGGCGGTCTCCACATCGGCAAACGGGAGAATGAGGCTCACGTTCATTTCCGGCTTGGGGATGAGCTTGAGCGTCAGCTCCGTGATGACGCCGAGCGTGCCCTCCGAGCCGATCATCAGGTGCAGCAGGCTGTAGCCGGAGCTGGTCTTGCACACGGTCTTGCCGAGCTCCATGACTCTGCCGTCGGGCAGCACCACGGTCATGGCCAGCACATAGTCGCGCGTCACGCCGTACTTCACGGCGCGCATGCCGCCCGCGTTCGTGGACACGTTGCCGCCAACGGTCGCGGTCTTCTCGCCCGGATCGGGCGGGTACATCAGGCCGCGCGTGAGCGCGTCGGCCGCAAGGTCGCACAGCAGCACGCCGGGCTGGATGTGCACGACGAGGTTGTTCATATCGTAGGAGAGGATCTTGTTCATGCGCGTCGTGCACAGCACCACGCCGCCGCACAGCGGCACGCACCCGCCGACGAGGCCCGTGCCCGCGCCGCGCGGCGTGACGGGGATGTCATTTTCGTAGCACACACGCAAAATCGCGGACACTTCCTCAGTGCTCTCGGCCTCACAGACCACCTCGGGATAATACTTGCCGTAGATAGGCATTTCGTCGTGGCTGAAGTCGTCCTTCACCGCGTCGCCTGCGAAAAAGCGCTTCGCGCCCACGATGGCCTGAAGCTGCTCGGCGATCTCCGGCGTGACCTGATTGTATTTCGTCATTTCTGACCTCCTTATGGATTTTCAGCATAACGGATCGCTCCCGCTGCGGCCGCAGCCGCAAAGCAGGAGAGTCATTATAGCATAAAGCCGGTGGATATTGTCAAGCGGCGCCGGGTTTTCCCGCAAAACTGTCCGGCAAAACGCAACTTCCGGGTCAAAAACTGTCGCCCGGCGCTTTCCCCGCCGCGGCGGATGCCGGGGACCGGCGGGCCGCGGTGCCGCTCCCCCGCTCCCCCGCCCGGTCGAGCCGCGCGCCGTCTCGACGGTGAAAAAGCGGTCGACGAGTTGGTTTGCCTGTACGCAGCTGAGGTTTGGCGCATGATTGGCGAACGTGACCGCGCCGTCCGGCGTCAGCGTGACGGTCAGGTCGCCGGCGGAATATTTGGCGGCGTTGCTCAGGATGTTGTCAAACACGCGCCGCAGCGCGCAAGAGAGCTTCCGGCGTGATTCTCAAACGGCAAGCCGTCTGTACAAAAAACCAGCGCCCATTGCGAATGCAATGGGCGCTGCCGCTTTTTGGGGTGATTTTCTGTGTCTTGCTCAGGCCTGCGTGTCGCCGCGGTAGAGCATGCACACGATCTGGCCGCGCGTGCATGCGTCGTCCGGGCTGAAGGTGGTGGCGCTCGTGCCGGCGGTCACGCCGTTGGCTGCCGCCCATGCAACAGCATCGGCGTAGTAGGCGTCTGCCGCCACATCCGCGAAGCTCACCGTGTCGCTCACGGCCGGTGCGCCGGCTGCGTTATACAGCAGCGTGACGGCCTGTGCGCGCGTGCATGTGTCGTTCGGGCTGAAGGTGGTAGCGCTCGTGCCGGCGGTCACGCCGTTGGCTGCCGCCCACTTCACCGCGTCGGTATAGTAGGCATCCTCGGCCACATCCGTGAACGGAAGCGCCGTGCCGGACACATCCGGCTCACCGGCCAGACGGTACAGGAAGGTGACGATCTCGGCACGGGTGCAGGTGTTGGCGGGGGCAAAGGTGGTCTCGGTCACGCCGGCCGTGATCTGCGGGTCGCTGAAGTAGGCCCACTCCACAGCGGCGTAAAGCTCGGTGTCTGCGGGGACGTCCGTGAACGGAAATGCCGGAACGGCCGGGATCTCATCAACGGGGATCTCCGCGCTGACGGAAGCGTTTTCGAGCGTGATCTGGTAGTCCTGGCTGTAGTTGGCCTTGCCCGGCTCATAGGTGTAGATCACGAGTGCGAGCTTGTGGCCTTCCTTGACGGTGTAGAGGTTCGGCTGCAGGTAGATGGTGTAGTCGTGGTTCTCACCGACCTTGAGGGCGACCTTCGTGCCGGCGGAGGCGGAGTCATAGCCAGCGCCGGGGTTGCAGAGGTCCATCCAGCCGCGCGCAATGATCTTGTAGCTGACGTCGGTGGCGTTGAGCTCGGCGTAGTCATAGTTGTTCAGGCCGCCGCCCATCCACGCGCCGCCGGCGGTGATGGTCTTGGGCACATAGCTGCCCTGCGTGTTGTAGGCCGGGAACGTCGTGCCCTCGGGCGCGATGTCGACGAGCATGGCGCTGACCATGAGCGCGTCGCGGTCGATCAGATTGGCGCCGTCCGGCAGGGATACGGTCACAGCGCCGTCAGTGGACGCTGCGCCGACGTAGTTGTCGTGGTCAAGGGCGTTCGTCTCGTCGCCGACATAGTTGTCGTGGTCGACGGTGCCGCGTGGGCTGCTCGTCTCCGGCGCGTCATAGTTATCGGCGCTGGCGGTGAAGCTCACGGCCACGCTGCCCTTGATGACGGTGTCGGCGTCGACATCCATGGTGTACATGGCGCTCACGTCGGTGGAGCCGGCGGTCAGCGCGTCACGCCAGTTTCTGCGGTTGATGCCCTGCGTGGCGTAGTCGCTGTTGATGGTGGTCGTGCCGGTGTCGTCGGCGGCGGAGAGGGCAATGCTCTCGTCGGTCGTCCAGCTGTCATAGGTGTTCCAGACGGAGGCGTCGACGTTGCTCTGTGCGGTGACGGCGGCCATGTTCTCGGCGCCGTTTTCCACGCCGCACAGGTAGTGGCTGAACCAGCGGTTGAGGACGTTGTTGTAGCTCTCGCCGTCAATGTAGAACTCGAGGTTGCCGGCGGGGTAGCTCGGGGTCAGGTGCGCATCCTGATGCAGCAGAAGCTTGACGTTCACGCCGGCCTTCTGATAGGCCTGATACATGAGGTCAAATTCCTTCGTGCGCACGTTGTCGTCGTTGAGGCCGTGCACGATCAGCGCCGGGCACTTGATGTTTTCCGCGTCAAGCGTGTAGTCGCGGGTCGCCCAGTGCTCGGAGTAGTCGCCGTTGCTCTTGAGCTGATCCTGCTGGATCTGGTACATGTAGTTGCCGTACTTTTCGGCGATGGTCGCGTAGTCGTCCGGATCGAGGTAGCGGCCGTTGCAGTACCAGCCGAGCCGCTCGGAGTAGTTGACGAGGCTGTTGGTGGAGATGCCCTGAGAGTTGGTGTACTCATACCAGCTCGCGATGCCGGCGACGGGGACGATGGTCTCAAGGCCGGCGACGCCGGTCGTTGCCAGACCGAACTGCGTCGTGCCGGCGTAGGAGCGGCCGGTCATGCCGATCTTGCCGCTCGACCAGTCGGCCGAGATGGCGACGTTGCTGGTCTTGTCGGTGTAGGCCACGCGGTCGCCGTGCAGCCATTCGATCACGCACTTGAACGCATCGATCTCCAGATCGGTGCCGCAGGTCTCAAAGCCGTCGGAGCCCTTCGTGCCCAGACCGCCGCACTCGACCACGGCAAAGCCGCGCACGAGATAGTAGTCATACCAGTTGAGGTCCTCGTAGTCGTACATCTGCTCATACGGGTTCCAGTAGTACCAGTCGGCACTGTCGGCAGCAGCTGCCGCGTCCGCGGTCGTGGCGGTGCCGGCGGGCACGCGCTTGTCCGGCTGGCTGTAGAGCTTGGAGATGTCATAGCTCTCGCTGCCGAGGTTCTTGCCAGGGTTCATGCTCTCGTTGCAGCCGGTGATGTACGGGCGCGCCTCGTAGATGGTGGCCGCCTTGTAGTTGCCCTCCATCGCTGCGCGCGGGATCTGCACGAGCGCCTTGACGAGGTCGAGCTTGCCGTCGTCGTCGGTGTCGTAGTTGGTCTCGACATAGACGCAGTAGCGGATGATGTCGCTCTCGTCGTTGCTGTAGCCCTCCGTGACCTCGCCGGTCGTGTAGGGGAAGATGGGCTGCGCCATACCGTTCATGTACAGCGGCTGCAGCTTGTCGGCGTGCAGCGCGTCATACATCTGGTCGGCGACCGCCTTCATCTGGCGGTAAGCCGCGAGCGTGCAGGGCGCGTCGGCGTCGGTGTCCGTGTCGATCATGCCCATGCTGCGGGCCTGAGCCAGATAGTCATCCGGGAACGAGCCGAGCTGCTGCTCGGTCATGCCCGTCCACAGCAGCAGTGCACGCACTGCGTCCGCTACGGTCAGTTCCGTGTTTTCGCCTGCGCCGTCGGGGACGAGCGCAGTGCCGTTGATGTCTGCCAGATCGGCATACGTCACGGTGGGTGCGCTGCTGTCGTTCACGGCGAGCGCCGTGCCGGGCAGAAGCGACAGCACCATGACCAGCGTCAGCAGCAGAGTCAAGATTCTCCTCTTCATGATAAGCCTTCTTTCTATATGAGATTGGATTCTTCACCGCCGGAGCAGCAGGAGTGCGCCGCAGGCGGAAAAAATCTTATGTGCAGTTTACGTCTGAAATGTAAGTTTTTCAATTGACAAAGCATACAAGGTTTTTAGTGAATTTAATTTCATTATTCGTCGTATTATTAGCATATTCATACATGAATTATTTTTGATACGTTTATATGCGCTTGTTATAGGTCTGAAAACCCATATATTCCAGTGCTTTTCCAGCTTGCGGACAATTGAGGAGAAACGGCGCACATTAGTATTTATTCATTCAATTTTTTGTTTTATTCGCACGCGAGCACTTGACAGATACCCACCAGGGGTATATGGAAAGCGATGAGGTACTGACATATGGACGATGAGAAAAAACCTGCTGCGGCTGTTCGCAGCGCAAGAAGGAGCGCACGCCGGAGGAATACAAACGGCTCATCCACCGGCTCAACCGCATCGAGGGCCAGATCCGCGGCATCCGCGGCATGGTCGAGAACGACGCCTACTGCCCGGACATTCTCGTGCAGTCGGCGGCAGCACCGGGCAGAGCGCGCTGAACGCCGCGAACTGTTCTTCTGTCATGTCGATATCCAGCACACGAAAGGGATGCCGCGCCTCCGCACACCCAAACGGCCGTTTTTTCCAGCATATCATCCCGGCCTGCGGGCATCAATATCCTCCCGCGGGCAGAAAAGCACCGCCGCAGGAAAAAACCTGCGGCGGTGTTTTTTTACGTTTTGCTAAGAAGCAGCAGATACAGCAGCCCGCCCAGCGTTATAACGGCATAAACACCCAGCAGATGACGGCGCGTGCTTTGCTTGTCCCAGCGCCTAGTCAGCGCCTGCCGCCGTTTGAGCAGCCGCTTTTTCAGACTGATTTTTGAACTCTGTTTTCCGCGCATGTCATCACCGCGGCTTTCTGTCGTCGCTGCGGTCGGGGGAAAAGTGCTTGACCGTCCACGCAGGCAAACGATCTCCTGTTCCTGCCTCCGGCACAGTAAAAAAGAAAAAATATATGGCTAACGGAAGTTCTGAAGAAATGACAACGATTGCCGGCCACTTCCGCAGCGGATCGAGCGGTACACCGAGCAGCCACATCAGCACATAAAACGTGAGCGCCGCAAGCGGATATTTGAGCAGTTCACAATAGTACCAAATTCGGATCGGAAGCGGAATTGCCGATGCGACGCCACGGTAGGTCAGCCAGTTCCAGAATCCGGGGTGCGCCTTTCGCTGTTTTTGCATCATCGTCTTGCTCATGGCGGCTCTCAAGATGCTGAAAATCGCACTACGAACATAGAAAAAATGGACGGGCCAAATCACTAGCATTAAAATAGGAAAAACATACTTCTCCGGCACGTGCGTCCCCTCCGTTCTGCTGACAGAATATCCCACGCCGGAGGCCCTGTCAAGCGCAAAAAACCCGCCCGCTGCCATGCCTGTGTAAAATTAAAATCTGAATTCACATCTGAATTTTGCACCCCAGGGGGGGTATTTCTGCGAATTCTGATGTAAAATGTCTGCGAAAACACCGAAAACACCATCACCAAGGAGGAACTGCCCATGACCCACCGCAAACACGCGGCCGCGCTGCTGACCGCCGTGCTCCTGCTGGCGCTGACTGCCTGCGGCAGGCAGACTGCCGCCGCATCCGACCCCGCACAGACGCCTGCGGCCCCGGCCGTTGAGACGCCCGTCATCGCCGCCCCGGCCGCGACACCGACGCCCGCCGCCGGAAAAGACGCCGGCAGCGACGGCTGGAAGGCCGAGTTTGAACGGAGCCTGCTCGAAGACTACGGCGTCACGCCCGACCACTACGAGGATCTCGGAAACGGCATCTATCAGGTCTATGTGAAGATCGACGGCAAAGTCGTGCCCTACGTCACGGTCGATTCCGCGACCGGCGACTACCACGGCTGAGCACCGGCAGCAAAACAAAAACCACGCCCCTGCGCGCCATTCCGGCGCGCAGGGGCGTGGCGGTTTTCTGCCTGCAAATTATCCGCGCAGGCCGACGGCCTCAAGGATGGCCTCAACGCGGTCGGACGCCTGCACCGGCCAGTCACCCTTGACGTTCTGGCAGCCGGCGGAATCGAGCAGGTCGCGCGCGCCGCTGCCCATGAGCGTCTGGCAGGTCGTGTCGATCAGGTCCATCTGCTGGCTGAAGGAGACCTGCGCGTCATTGCCCTTGTCGCTGAGCCACGCGACGACGGCGGACTTGATCTCGCTCTGGGTCATCGTGCTCGCCGCGCCCCAGTCGAGCAGCTTCACGGCGTAGGGTACTGCCTTGAGCGAGCTGCCGGTCACGCCGAGCTGCATGTTCTTTTCAATGTCGTCGAGCACCGTGGTCAGCTGGTCCGTCTCCGTGCCGGCCGGGCGGGCCGGGTCGGAGGTCGGGTCTGCGGGCGTCTGCACCGGCGGCGTCACGACCGTGGGGGTGGAGGACGTCTCCGGCGTCTGCGTCTTGCTGCCGCAGGCGGCCAGTGCCAGCACGAGCACCAGCGCGAGGGTGAGCGCCGCGAGGCGCTTTGCATTGCGGGATAACCATACCTTCATATGGGAACACTCCTTTCGTTGTGTCCTTATGATATGCAAGGGCGCGCCCGCTGTCAAGAAAATGCACGCGCCCTCTTGACAAATACCCTTGGGGGGTATATATTCAAATATACCCCCAAGGGGTATATTGGAAACAATGAGGTACAAATACATGGACGATGAGAAAAAAACCTGCTGCTGCGGCTGCTCGCAGCGCAAGAAGGAGCGCACGCCGGAGGAATACAAGCGGCTCATCCACCGGCTCAACCGCATCGAGGGCCAGATCCGCGGCATCCGCGGCATGGTCGAGAACGACGCCTACTGCCCGGACATTCTCGTGCAGTCAGCGGCGGCGGGCGCGGCGCTCAATGCATTCAATAAGGAGCTGCTGGCCAGCCACATCCGCACCTGCGTCGTCGAGGACATCCGCGACGGCAAGGACGAGGTGATCGATGAGCTGGTGGCGACGCTGCAGAAACTCATGAAATGAGCCGCACTGCAAAGGAGGAACCACTTTGAAGCAATACCATGTCACCGGCATGAGCTGCGCGGCCTGCTCGGCGCGCGTGGAAAAGGCGGTGTCAAATGTGCCGGGCGTGACGGCATGCTCGGTCAGCCTGCTGACCAACTCCATGGGGGTGGAGGGCACGGCAGCGGACCAGGCCGTCATCGACGCGGTGCAGGCCGCGGGCTATGGCGCATCGGTCAAGGGCGCGCAGCAGAGCGCGAACCCTGCCGCCGGCGCCGATGCGCTCGCTGACCACGAGACGCCGAAGCTGCGGCGCAGACTGTTCTGGTCGCTGGGCTTTCTGCTCATCCTGATGTATTTTTCCATGGGCCACATGATGTGGGGCTGGCCGCTGCCGAAGTTTTATGACGGCAACCATGTCGCCATGGGCCTGACGCAGCTGCTTCTGACGGTGATCATCATGGTCATCAACCAGAAGTTTTTCATCAGCGGCTTCCAGGCGCTCTGGCACCGCGCGCCGAACATGGACACGCTCGTGGCCCTCGGGGCGACGGCGGCGTTCGTGTACAGTACCTATGCGCTCTTTGCCATGACGGGCGCGCAGGTGCGCGGCGACGATCAGGCCGTCATGGGCTATATGCATGACTTTTACTTTGAGTCCGCCGCCATGATCCTCACGCTCATCACGGTGGGCAAGACGCTCGAGGCCCGCTCGAAGGGCAAGACGACCGACGCGCTGCGCAGCCTCATGGAGCTTGCGCCGAAGACCGCCACCGTCGAGCGCGACGGCGCGGAGGTGACCGTCCCGGTCGAGCAGGTGCAGAAGGGCGATGTCTTCGTCGTCCGCCCGGGTGAGCGCATCCCGGTCGACGGCGTGGTGCTCGCCGGCACGAGCGCGGTCAACGAGGCGGCGCTCACGGGCGAGAGCATCCCGGCCGACAAGGCACCGGGCGCGTCCGTCTCGGCCGCGACGGTGAACCAGTCGGGCTTTCTCAAGTGCCGCGCCACGCGCGTCGGCGAGGACACGACCCTCTCGCAGATCATCCAGATGGTCAGCGACGCGGCGGCTACGAAGGCGCCGATCGCGAAGATCGCCGACAAGGTGTCCGGCGTGTTCGTGCCGTCGGTCATGGGCATCGCGCTCGTGACGTTCGTCGTCTGGATGCTGCTCGGCCGCACCGTGGGCTATGCGCTCGCGCGCGGCATCTCCGTGCTCGTCATCAGCTGCCCGTGCGCGCTCGGCCTCGCCACACCGGTGGCGATCATGGTCGGCAGCGGCATGGGCGCGAAAAACGGCATCCTCTTCAAGACGGCCGCCTCCCTCGAGGAGACCGGCCGCATCCAGATCGTCGCGCTCGACAAGACCGGCACCATCACCTCCGGCGACCCGACCGTGACGGACATCTGCCCGGCCCCCGGCGTGACGGAGGGCGAGCTGCTGCGCCTGGCCTGCGCGCTCGAGCGCAGGAGCGAGCACCCGCTGGCCAAGGCGGTGCTGCGCCGCGCGGAGGCGGACGGGCTGACCGCCGCCGAGGTCGCGGACTTTCAGGCCCTGCCGGGCAACGGGCTCAAGGCCACGCTCGACGGGCAGCCGCTCTGCGGCGGCAACGCGGACTTCATCCGCACCGCAGCCGGTATCCCCGCGCCCATGCAGGCGCAGGCGGAGGCGCTGGCCGAGGCCGGCAAGACGCCGCTGTTTTTCGCCCGCGGCGGGGAGCTGCTCGGCATCGTCGCCGTGGCGGACGTGCTCAAGCCCGACAGCCCGCAGGCCATCCGCGAGCTGCGCAACATGGGCATCCGCGTCGTCATGATCACGGGCGACAATGCGCGCACGGCCAGGGCCATCGGCGCGCAGGCCGGTGTGGACGAGGTGATCGCGGGCGTGCTGCCCGACGGTAAGGAGCGCGAGATCCGCCGCCTGAGCGCACGCGGCAAGGTCGCCATGGTCGGCGACGGCATCAACGACGCGCCGGCGCTCACGCGCGCGGACATCGGCATCGCCATCGGCGCGGGCACGGATGTGGCCATCGACGCGGCCGACGTCGTGCTCGTCAACAGCCGTCTGAGCGACGTGCCGGCGGCCATCCGGCTCAGCCGCGCAACGCTGCGCAACATCCATGAGAACCTGTTCTGGGCGTTTTTCTACAACACCATCGGCATCCCCATCGCGGCGGGCGTGTTCGTTCCGCTCGGCCTGACACTCAACCCCATGTTCGGCGCGGCGGCCATGAGCCTGTCGAGCTTCTGCGTGGTCACGAACGCCCTGCGCCTGAATCTGTTCAAGCTGCGCGATACGCGCCATGATCATAAACGCGCAAACCATCTCAAAGAAGCACATGAAATCAAGGAGGAAACCACAATGAAAAAGACCATTTCGATCGAAGGCATGATGTGCGGTCACTGCGAGGCGACCGTGAAGAAGGCGCTTGAGGCGCTGCCGGAAGTCACGGAGGCCGAGGTCAGCCACACGGCGGGCACCGCCGTTGTGACGCTCAGCGCGCCGGTGGACGACGCCGTGCTCAAGCGCACGGTCGAGGCCAAGGACTACACCGTCACCGGCATCGCGTAAAGCATCCAAAACCGCAGCAAAGGCGTCCCCTCTCGGGGACGCCTTTGCTGTTTTCTGCTCACTTTTTGTGCGCGTCGATCTTCTGCGCGAACAGCCCGTGCTGCGTGCAGTACCACAGCAGCGTGCCGTGCGCGAAGTACGGCAGGCGCGTCTGCGCGCCCCACTCGGGGTAGAGCCGCCGCAGCCGCGCTCCCACTTGGAGGCGGCCTTGTCGCTCACGCCGATCGCGTCGGCGAGCTGCCGCTGTGTCAGTTGTTTATTCTGCCGCAGGGCGCGGATGAGCGCACCTGTGCGTGTCTGATCCATCGTTCGCACCTCCCGTGCAGATATATTGTACGGATTTCCGCCCGGAATACAACCGACGCTCCGTAGAGTCCGCCGTCAGGATAGCGCCGGGACGCGCCCCGTGTCAAGACACGTGTAAAAAATATGCCGATTTTGGTTGCCGGGACGGCAAAAATTCGCTATACTGAAAAAAACGCCCTGTAAGGAGGTGCCCGGATGAACCACCGCGCGCGTATCCCCGCGCTGCTGCTTGTCCTCGCGCTGCTGCTCGGCTGCGCCGGCTGCGGCGGCGGACGCGAACCCGTGACCGTGACGATCTGGCACGTCTACGGCGGCGAGACCGAGTCCCCGCTCAACGACCTCATCGACACGTTCAACGAGACCGTCGGCCGCACGCAGAACATCCGCGTGCAGGTCGGCAGCGTCACGAATACGAACACCATCCACGAGGCGGTGCTCGCCTCGGCTTACGGCGAGCCCGGCGCCACGGCGCTGCCGGACATGTTCGTGTCCTATCCCAAGACCGTGCTGGCACTGCCGGACGCGGACATCCTCGTCGACTACCGGGACTATTTCTCGGACGCGGAGCTGGATGATTTCATCCCCGCATTTCTTGACGAGGGGGAGGTGAACGGGCACCTGACTGTGCTGCCGGTGGCCAAGAGCACGGAGATCCTGTTCGTGGACAAGACGCTCTTTGACCGCTTCGCCGCCGCGACGGGCGCGACGCTCGATGATCTGTCCACGTGGGAGGGACTCTACCGCACGGCGGAGGCCTACACCGCCTGGACGGACGCGCAGACGCCCGACACACCGGACGACGGCAAGGTGTTTTTCGTGCACGACTATCATTTTAATTATTTTCAGGTTGGTGTCGAATCTCTCGGTGCGGATTTCTTCGACGGCGATCAGGTGGCGTTCGGCCCGGCGTTTCGCCGCGTGTGGGAGCCGTATGCCCGCGCGACGCTTGCGGGTAGCGTCTGGCTCAAGAGCGGCTACGCCACCGAGCCTTTGCGCACGGGCGACGCGGTCGCGTCCGTAGCATCGTCGGCGAGCGTGCTGTACTATGCCGACACCGTCACCTATCCGGACAACACGTCCGAGCCGGTGGAGATCATCTCCCTGCCGTGCCCGACGTTTGCGGGCGGGGAGAAGCTCGTCATGCAGCGCGGCGCCGGCATCTGCACGGTCAGGTCCACGCCCGAGCGCGAGCGCGCGTGCATGACGTTTCTCAAGTGGCTCACGGCGCCCAAGCGCAACGTCGATTTTGTGACGCGGCTTGGCTATATGCCCGTCACGCAGACGGCGTTTGCAAATGAGCTGCCCAACGCTGTGCGCACGCTCGATGACCCCATGTACATCTCGCTCTATCAGGCGTATCTCGACACGCAGAGCGGCTACACGTTCTACACCCCGCCGCAGCGCAGGGATTATCTCGAGCTCGAGACCCGCTTTGAAGAGCAGGTGCGCCTGCAGCTCACAGCCGGGCGCGTGCTCTGCGAGCAGCAGGGCGACGGCGCACGCGAGGGGCTGATCTGGTCCACGCTCGACCAATTTGAAAAACCTACGTCCGCTGAGGCGGCAGAAAGGCGGTGACAGCCATGCTCCGGTTACGGGAAATGCGCTCGGTGCTGGAAAAAGCAAAGACGCAGGGCGTGAGCATGCAGCGGCGGCTCGTGCTGTACTGGTTCAGCATGGCGCTGGCGATTCTGGCCGCCGTGCTGCTGGTCGTGAGCCTGACGGGGGTGTTTTCCAACACGGCGCAAAAATTCGGCCAGTCGCTGACGATCCAGAAGCACAACACCGCCTCGGCGCTTGCCGGGCAGATGGACCAGCTCACGGCGCAGAGCATCGCCCTGTCGGAGGAGCTCACGCGCGAGCTGGACAAGCAGCTCGCCGCCGGCGGGCGGACGTTCTCCGCGCTCAACGACGATCCCGGCGCGATTGCGGCCGTCGAGACGGCGCTCTATCCCGCGCTGAACACCTATTTGAAATCCAGCGCGTGCAGTGGCGCGGTCTTCTGTCTGGACGCGACGGCCAACACGGCGCTGCCGGGCGCGGCATCTGCGGCGCGGAGCTCAGCGACCTGTATTTTCGCCTCACCTATCCCGCCGTGGACAGCGCCTACGGCAGCATGGTCACGGTGCTCGCCCCCATAGACGGCGACCGGCTGCTGCTCGGACAGGCCATGATCGGCAGCCCCGGCGGGTCGTATCTCACGGCCGACGGCACGCTCACGTGCAAGACCGGCCGGTATTATAATACGTATTCCGACGGCAGCCGCACCTATCTCGGCCTGCACGAACCGATCGGTGCGACCGACGCCGCAGGGCGGAAGCTCGCCGCCGTGGTGCTCGTGCCGGAGATCGGGCTGCGCACGCTCGAGGCGCGCAGCCGCATGGTGTGGATCGCGGGCTCGCTCGTGTTCCTCGCGGCGATGCTGCTGCTGTCGACATACCTGTCGCGCCGGTTCGTGACGCCGATCTCCCGCAGCCTGCAGGCCATCCGCGAGCAGGCCCCCGGCGAGCACCCGTCCGGCATCTCGGAGATCGACGAGCTGCTGGCCTTCGTGCGCTCGCGCACGGCCGAGCAGCTCACGGCCGGAGGTCTGCCGCCGAACATCGAGGAGCTGCTCTCGGGCTTCCGCGACCGGGTGCAGACGCTCACGCCCACGGAGCGCACCGTGCTGCAGTATTACATCGACGGCTGCTCGCTCGAGGAGGTCGCGGCGCGCGCGTACATCAGCGTGGCCACCGCCAAAAAGCACAACACGAACATCAACCGCAAGCTCGGCGTGACCTCACGCGAGGAGCTCATGCTGTATATCGACCTCTTCCGCCGCTGCGGCCGTCTCGATGAGATCGCCGCGCCGCGGGCAGAGGATACTGCAAGGTGCACAACCTGACCGTCGTCAGGCTGTGCACCTTGTCTACTACTCAGTCGTATTTTGCGGTTTCGGCGGGGTTTTTGCGCCGCAAACGTAGCATTCCCGGCCCCGATGCCTTATACTATCAGCATAGCTGAAAAATCATCAGAAACAGTTAGATATGATGAAAAACATCTGCGTAAAGGAGCATGCTTATGGGACTTATCAAAGCGATCGCCGGAGCTGCCGGCGGTGTCATGGCCGACCAGTGGAAAGAATTTTTCACCTGCGAGGCGCTGCCTGCCGATGTGCTGGCGGTCAAGGGACAGAAGAAAACCACCCGCCGTTCGAGCAACACGCACGGCGACGAGAACATCATCACCAGCGGCTCGCGCATTGCTGTTGCCGATGGGCAGTGCATGCTCATCATCGAGCAGGGCAAGGTCGTGGAGGTCTGCGCCGAGCCGGGCGAGTACACCTATGACGCGTCCACCGAGCCGTCGATCTTCGCCGGGAACCTCGGCGAGAGCATCGGCCAGGTGTTCCAGAACATCGGCAAGCGCTTCACCTTCGGCGGCGAGGCCCCGAAGGACCAGCGTATCTACTACTTCAACACCAAGGAGCTGACCGGCAACAAGTACGGCACGCCGAGCCCGGTGCCGTTTCGCGTGGTGGACCAGCGCGCCGGCATCGACATCGACATCGGCATCCGCTGCTTCGGCGAGTACAGCTACCACATCGCAAACCCGCTGCTGTTTTACACCAACGTCTGCGGCAACGTGACCGAGGCCTACACGCGCGACACGCTCGACGGCCAGCTCAAGAGCGAGCTGCTCACGGCGCTGCAGCCGGCGTTCGCACGCATCAGCGATATGGGCATCCGCTACTCGTCGCTGCCCGGCCACACGCGCGAGATCGCCGCGGCGCTCAACGAGGAGCTCTCGGCGCAGTGGCGCGACCGCAGGGGTCTTGAGATCGTGGCCTTCGGCGTCTCGTCCGTGAAGGCGAACGAGGAAGACGAGCAGATGATCAAGGAGATGCAGCGCGAGGCCGCCTATATGGACCCGACGCGCGCGGCGGCGATGCTCTCGCGCTCGCAGGGCGAGGCGATGAAGGCGGCCGCGTCCAACACGGCCACGGGCCCGGCCATGGCGTTCATGGGCATGGGCATGGCCGGTCAGATGGGCGGCATCAACGCCCAGAATCTCTACGCCATGGGTCAGCAGCAGGCGGCCCAGCAGGCGGCCCAACAGCCTGCTGCCGCACCGCAGCCCGCACCGCAGCCCGCCGCCCCGGCGGCAGCGCCGGCGGCCGATGGCTGGACGTGCGCCTGCGGTCAGACCGGCAACACCGGCAAGTTCTGCGGCAACTGCGGCCAGCCCAAACCTGCGGACGAGAGCTGGACGTGTGCGTGCGGCGCGGTGAACAAGGGTAAATTCTGCGCCGAATGCGGCAGACCGCGCCCGGCCGCCGTGAAGAGATTCAAATGCGACAAGTGCGGCTGGGAGCCGGAGGACCCGACCAACCCGCCGAAGTTCTGTCCCGAGTGCGGCGACCCGTTCAACGACGGGGACAGCGTTTCGTGACCCACAACGAAAGGAGGTGCGCACATGCCCACCCAGGTAACCAACTATCAGTGCCCGGCCTGTACCGGCCCCCTGCATTTTTCGGCCGAGATCGGTAAGCTCACCTGTGACTACTGCGGCTCTGCGTATGACGTCGCGGAGATCGAGGCGCTCTATGCGCAAAAGGAGGCCGAGGCCGCCGCTGCCAAGGAGGCGGCCGACGCAAAGGCGGAGGCGGCGAAGGCGGACGCTGCCGACGGCGGCTGGGACACCTCCGGCCTCAGCAGCGACTGGGGCGCGGACGCCGACGGCCTGCGGGTCTACGGCTGCCCGTCGTGCGGCGCGGAGCTGATCTGCGACGAGACCACCGCCGCCACCTCCTGCCCCTACTGCGGCAACCCGACGGTCGTGCCGGGGCAGTTTTCCGGCGCGCTCAAGCCGGAGTTCGTGCTCCCGTTCAGGATGACGAAGGACGACGCGGTGCGTGCGCTGCGCGCACACTACCGGGGCAAGCCCTTCCTGCCGCGCTCGTTCACGGCCGGCAACCACATCGAGGAGATCCAGGGCGTGTATGTCCCGTTCTGGCTGTTTGACGGCGGCGCGGAGGGCGAGGTCGACTACAAGGCTGCGAACTCCCGCACCTATAGGGACGACGACTACGAGGTCACCGAGACCGACCATTACGACGTGCACCGCGGCGGCTCGATCGCGTTTGAGAAGATCCCGGTGGACGCCTCGAGCAAGATGCCCGACGACCACATGGACTCCATCGAGCCGTTTGACTACACGCAGATGCAGCCGTTTTCCACGGCGTACCTGCCCGGCTATCTGGCCGACAAGTACGACGTCACCGTGGACGACAGCCGCGCCCGCGCCGACCGCCGCAGCAGAGAGACGCTCGAAAACGCCCTGCGCGAGACCGTGACCGGCTACGGCACGTGCGTGACCGACCACACGGACATCCGCCTGCACCGCGGCAAGGTGCACTACGCCCTGCTGCCGGTGTGGATGCTGAGCACGAAGTGGAACGGCGAAAGCTTCCTCTTCGCCATGAACGGACAGACCGGCAAGCTTGTCGGCGACCTGCCGACCGACCGCGGCCGCTATTGGGGCACGTTTGGAGCGATCGCAGGCGTGGTCACGGTCGCGCTGACGGTCATCCTGCAGTTTATGTAAGGAGGCGGACACCATGAAACAAAAACTGACCGCGCTGCTGCTCGTGCTGCTGCTGGCTGTCACGCTCGTGCTGCCCGTCATGGCAGCAGCGCCCTATGTCGACGATGAAGCCGCGATCCTCACGCTCTCGGAGGTCGAAACGCTCGAGGCGCGCGCCGCCGAGATCTCGGAGCACTACGGCGTCGGCGTGTACATCTGCATAGTTGATGACTTCGGAGACTATGGCTATCCCGACGCCGCGACCGCGTCCTATTCGATCTACCATGCGCAGTCGCTCGGCTATGGCAGCGGGCGCGACGGCATCCTCCTGCTGCTGAGTATGTCGAACCGTAAGTACGCCACCTTTGTCTACGGCGACAAGGCAGAGCCCATCTTCCCGGACGGCAAGCTCATCAAGCTCGAGAACGCCTTTCTCGACGACTTTGCGGACGATGACTGGTACGACGGCTTCTCGGACTATCTCGAGGGCTGCGCCAGTATCCTCAGCGTCGACTCCGGCGAATTCACGTGGCCGCAGTTTCTGCGCCACCTCGGCATCTCGTTCGGCATCGGGCTCTTGCTCGCGCTGATCGTGTGCCAGCTGCTGAAGATGAAGATGCGCTCCGTCTACCGCCAGGCCGAGGCCTCGGCCTACGTCACGGCCGAGGGGCTGCAGCTGACCCGGCGCGAGGACGTCTTCACCCACACGACCACGGCGCGCCGCAAGATCGAGCGCCAGAGCGACTCGAGCAGCTCAAGCGATTCGAGCAGCTTTTCCGACGGCGGCGGCCACGGACGCAGCGGCTCGTTCTGATACGAAAACCCACCCCCACATATTCCAAACCAAGGAGGCGGAAACAGATGAAAAAGCGCATTCTCAGCATTGTCCTGTGTCTGGTCATGGTGTTCAGCCTGCTGCCGTTCACGGCAAGCGCGGCAAGCGCCGTGCCGATCAACGAAGAGACCTTCCCCGACCCGGTGTTCCGGGAATACGTGCTCAAGATCGTCGGCAGCTCGGTCCTGACTGAGGAGAAGGCCCGGCAGATCGAAGTGCTCGACGTCAGCGATGATAACATCAAAGAGGTGCTCGGCGACCGCGCCCCCATCACGAGTCTCATGGGCATCCGATACCTGAGATATGTGAAGGATCTCAATTGCAGCGGCCAGGAACTGAAGAAAACACTCAATCTGGAGCAGAACTCGAGAGTGGAAAAGCTCAACTGCTCCGGAAACCAGCTCACCGGTCTGTGGTTTCACACGGGCAGCTCGCTCCGGTATCTGGACTGCAGCGTAAACCAGTTCACCGCGCTCGACCTGAGCAAGAACCCAGAGCTCACCGAGCTGTCCTGCAGCAGCAATAAGCTCACCGCGCTCGACCTGAGCGCCAACACAAAGCTCCAGAAAATCGTCGCGCAGACGAACGCGCTGACGACCCTCGACACCCGGAACTTGCCGGAGCTGACGCATCTCTATCTTTGGGGCAATGATGACCTCAGATCCATTGATGTCAGCAAAAACACCAAGCTGGAGATTCTGAGTGCCGCCCATGGCAAGCTGACCTCGCTCGATGTGAGCAACAACCGGAAGCTGGTTGAGCTCTATGTCTATAATAACCAGCTCACCGCGCTCGATGTGCGCAGCAACTACATGCTCAAGAAGCTGGGCTGCTATGAAAACCAGATCACCGCGCTCGACCTGAGCAGCAACGTCTCCCTCGAGGATCTTGGTGTTAACGACAATCCGATCACCGAGCTCGACCTCCGCGCGCAGAGCAATCTGCAGAAGCTTTCGTGCAGCGCAATGAAGCTCACAAAGCTGGATGTGAGCCGCTGCACCGAGCTCCTGAAGCTGTACTGCAACGACAACCAGATCGAGACGCTCGACCTGCGCAGCAACAAAAAGCTCCGAGCGCTCGAGTGCCAGAATAACCGTCTCTCGTGGCTGGACCTGAGCAGCAACACGGCGCTCGATCCGCGCTATGTGGACTGCTCGGGCAACGTCTACGACATCAAGGTGGATAAAAACCTCCAGTATAAGGTCTATCCCGACCTGCCGTGCTACGGCGCGACGGAGGGCACATACTTCACGGCCGCCCGCGCGAGCGACTGGACCGGCGGCACGGTCAGCAAGGTCGACGGTTGGGACGTCCTGACGCTCGATAACCGCGATGTCAAGGAGGTCACCTACAAGTACGACACCGGAAACGCCAAGATCGGCAAGGTGGCGTTTACGCTCAAGACCGAGGTGCCCGCAAAGTATATCACCATCTCCTTTGACCCCAACGGCGGCACGGGCACGATGCAGCCCATGAAGGT
>OIXG01001537.1_pt1 | contig 21435 bp, 21 predicted proteins | sample 1587731 | NCBI WGS metagenome assembly OIXG01 (sample SAMEA3888908, study PRJEB22519) | human gut metagenome | biome: human gut; feature: human-associated habitat; material: faeces | place: Denmark | collected 2010
CTAGGACGCAAGATTTTCATTCTTGAAAGAGGAGTTCGATTCTCCTATGGGCTACCAAATTTAAAGATTTTTTATAGTAATGGCAAATCATAAATCATCTATCAAAAGAATCCGCCAAACGGAAAAACGCCGTCTTCACAACCGTTATTATGCGAAAACTGCACGCAACGCCGTGCGCCGTTTGCGCAACATGACCGACAAAAACGAATCAGCAGAGGCTTTGAAGAAAGTGACTTCCCTGCTTGATCGCCTTGCTCGCAAAAACATCATCCCTAAGAACAGAGCGGCAAACTTGAAAAGCAAATTAGCTCAGCACGTCAACAAATTGGCGGCTCAAGCATAATGCCGTTTTTCGGCAACAAGGCCCATTCGTCTATCGGCTAGGACGCAAGATTTTCATTCTTGAAAGAGGAGTTCGATTCTCCTATGGGCTACAATCGTATCAGCTGCGACCGACGGCTGATACATTTTCTTTTTAACATTGCCGCATCTTTCCGAGACATGCACAAACACATACTGAAGATCGCGCTGCCTTCCATCGTATCCAACATTGTCGTGCCGCTGTTGGGCGTCGTGGATTTGGCCATCGCGGGGCATCTCGGCGCACCGGCTTTCATAGGCGCGGTCTCCGTCGGGGCAACAATGTTCAACTTGATTTATTGGAATTTCGGCTTCTTGCGCATGGGCACAAGCGGCATGACGGCTCAAGCATACGGGCAAGGCAACGGCGACGAGGCCGTCTGCACGCTTCGCCGGGCCGTGGCGCTTGCATTGGCCTTGGGCATAGCCATCATCGCCTTGCAGTATCCTTTGCAATGGATATTGCTGGAAATAATAGCGCCCGATGCCGGCATTGCCATGCTGGCACGCGACTATTTTTTCATCTGCGTTTGGGGCGCACCCGCCTTGTTGGCCACAATGAGCTTCACAGGATGGTTCATCGGCATGCAGAATGCCGCCTATCCAATGGCCATCGCCATTGCCATCAACATAATCAACATCGCGACAAGCCTGATTTGCGTATTTCCGCTCGGACTTGGCTTCCACGGCATCGCCGTGGGGACACTCGTTGCGCAATGGAGCGGGCTTTTGCTGTCGGCTTTGCTATACATGAAAACTAAAAGAAAAGAACGCCTGCCGAAAAACGCCCGAGGCTCGCTGTTTGCCGGCATGGGCCGCTTTTTCAGAATCAACAGCGACATCTTTCTCAGAAGCCTCTGCCTCATGGCCGTCACGCTGTTCTTCACTTCGGCAGGAGCGCGCAGCGGAGAAATTACACTTGCCGTTAATGCCTTGCTAATGCAATTGTATTTGTTTTTCTCCTATTTCATGGATGGATTTGCGTTTGCCGGAGAGGCGCTCGTCGGACGCTTTGCAGGCGCAAAAGACGAGAAAAATTTGCGGAAATGCGTCAAGAACTTATTCATTTGGGGCAGCGCGATGGCAGTCGTGTTTTCCGCCACATACGGCGCATTCGGTGAAGAAATCATCTCCCTGCTCACCGACCAGCCTGCCGTAAATGCGGCAGCTGCCGACTATCTCCTCTGGGCGGCAATCATGCCATTGGCCGGCATGGCCGCATTCGTTTGGGATGGCATATTCGTCGGTTTGACGGCGACACGGCAAATGCTTCTTTCGCTTGCCGCATCGACAACTGCATTTTTCGCATTATACTACATTGCTCCTACGCAATCGAACAACATGCTTTGGCTTTCGTTTGCCGCATTTCTCATCGTCAGGGGCATGGTCCTGCTTGCCGCCTATCGAAGATTATACAAATTTTAACACATCATCAACAAGAAGCAATCCGCTGCATACAAGCATATTACATCGCATTGTGCTTATATTTCCGCTTTTCACGCTTGACATGTCGCAAAATGATAGTATCTTTGCAGGCAAAGAACCATTCACTATTATAGACTACGGCTCTACTGTCGGGAGACAATGAGAGTCATGACAAAGAAAGCCGCCGGAGCATGAGGCTCCAAGCGGCTTTTTTGTTTTTCGCGTTTTAGCAACCGTCAATCGTAAATAAACGAGACATTATCGACGTAGAACGTTTGTCCGATGGTGCCTTCATAGGCTGTGCCGCAACCGGCTGAAAACATCATGATGATGTGTGTCGGCGTAGCCAACGGGCTGTCCCAACCCACTTCCTGCACAGGCACCAATTTGCCTTTGCTGTTGCGAGCATAGTAAGGACGATCGGAAGATATCAGATTCATGTAATCCTTATAATAAGGTTGTCCCACGATGTTGCCATAATAAATTCTCATGCGATGTCCGTTCACCCATCCGGAAGTGCTCTTCGTATAACGCTCGCGGCCGGTCCCCACACGTTTCGCATAAATATTACCATCGGCATCCTCCCAACGACGTTGCAACAATACAAACGCCTCGCAAGCGTTTTGCTTGCCTTTCAACACTTTCTTCTTGCCGAATCCGCTGGAATAAATCATTTGCGCATTCGCAGGCACCGTCACCTTATAGTCGAAACACAAATATTTCGGACGTTTGGTGAATTTCACATTCATATCCAACTTGCTGTACGGATTTTTCGTGCTGCTCACCGGCTCCACCATCGCTCCCCAATAGATGCTGCCCGAAACAAGCACATCCATGTTGATGATGCCCAACGCTTTCACTTTTTCCATAATCGTCGACATCTTCACACACTTGTTGCCGCCGCTGCGTTGCTCGGGGAACACGGCATTGCTGCCTTTCACCACGCCCGCCACTTTCGCATAAACATTGGACGTCGCCCACGGCGAACCTCCCAAATTCGTATAAGCTTTGTTGCCTGTGATTGTCTGCGTCGGCCCTATTTCATACAAAGTCTTTGATTTTCCGCCAATGACGGCAGATTCTTTAATCGTTCGAGTGATCCACTGCTCGAAATCGCCATAAGGGACTTTCTCTTTCGTTTCTGCCGATACACCCGATGTCGCTGCGAGCATCAATGCTGCAAACAATACAACTTTCTTTTTCATGTTGCGTCAAATGAATAAATTTCAGCCCAAAAGTACACATTTTCCGACAAACCATAAAGCCGGCGACTCCCATTTGAACCATAATTACCGATACAGAATATTTTTTTGCACCATACGACGAAGTTTCGACACGCGATTAACAATTAGCCAATTCGCCACAAAAAGTGGAATTTCCCATTTTTGGGAAGTTGTCTAAAATGTAGTAACTTCGCACTTAGAAACAAAAAACAGAGCATCATGAACGAAAACAACGAAAAAAGAGAAATAAAAATCGAGCTGACGCCGGAAACAGCTGCCGGAAAATACGCGAACTTGGCAATCATAACCCATTCGCCCAATGAATTTTTCATCGACTTCATCAATGTCGTGCCCAACACGCCGCAAGCTCGCGTGCAAAGCCGCATCATCATGACGCCGGAAAACGCGAAAACGCTTTTGATGGCATTGCAAGACAACGTGCGCAAATACGAAACGGCGTTCGGGACAATCAAACCGCGCACCGGCAACTTGCCGCAAAATGGAAACGTGCCTTTCGGGAAAGCATAACAAACTATGGAAAATCCCTTATTCGTCTACAACACGCTGACGCGGAAAAAAGAGCAATTCATTCCCGTCCACGAGCCAAATGTGGGAATGTATGTCTGCGGTCCGACGGTCTATGGCGATCCGCACCTCGGACACGCACGGCCGGCCATCACATTCGACGTGTTGTTTCGCTATCTGAAACACCTTGGCTATAAAGTGCGCTACGTGCGCAACATCACCGACGTGGGCCACTTGGAACACGATGCCGACGAAGGTGAAGACAAAATTGCAAAAAAAGCAAGGCTCGAACAATTGGAGCCGATGGAAGTGGTGCAATTCTACACCAACCGCTACCACAAAGCAATGGAAGCGCTCAATGTGCTCCCGCCAAGCATCGAGCCGCATGCTTCCGGCCATATCATCGAGCAAATCGAATACATCAAACGCATTCTCGACGACGGATACGCTTATGTGAGCGACGGTTCTGTATATTTCGACGTGCTGAAATACAATCGCGACTACCACTACGGCAAACTCTCCGGACGCAACGTGGAAGAATTGCTCAACACGACTCGCGCCCTCGACGGCCAATCGGAAAAAAGAAACGCATGCGACTTCGCGCTTTGGAAAAAAGCCGCGCCGGAACACATCATGCGCTGGCCATCGCCTTGGAGCGACGGCTTCCCCGGATGGCATCTCGAATGCTCCACAATGGGGGAAAAATATTTGGGTGAAGTATTCGACGTCCATGGCGGCGGGATGGACTTGATGTTCCCACACCACGAATGCGAAATAGCGCAATCGGTGGCACACAACGGCCATGAAACCGTACGCTATTGGATGCACAACAACATGATCACCATCAACGGGCAGAAAATGGGCAAATCGTTGGGAAATTTCATCACGCTTGAACAATTTTTCACGGGCTCTCACGAGAAACTCGACCAAGCCTATTCGCCGATGACAATCCGCTTCTTCATCCTGCAAGCGCATTACAGAGGCACCGTCGATTTTTCCAACGAAGCGTTGAAAGCTGCCGAAAAAGCCTACGACAGGATGATCGACGGATGGCGGCGGTTGCAAGAATTGCGCCCCTCGGAAAAATCGTCTGTCGAGTTGCCGGATTTCCGTAAAAAATGCGCCGACGCGATGAACGACGATTTGAACACCCCGATAGTCATTGCCGAACTTTTCGAGGCCTGCCGCATCATCAATTCCGTGAACGACGGGAAAGCGACATTGACGCAAAGCGACATCGACGAATTGAAAGATTTATTCGCCACCTATCTTGTCGACATTTTGGGCATACGCACCGACATTGCCGCCGGAGGCGACACGCAAGTGCTCGAACCATTTGAAAAAGCCGTCGATTTATTGCTGCAAATACGCAAAGAATCGAAAGAAAAGAAAGACTGGGCGACATCCGACCTCATTCGGAACCGCCTTGCCGAAATCGGATTTGACGTGAAAGACACGAAAGACGGGTTCGAATGGTCGCTGCGAAAGTAGCGCATCGGCATATCCCAAAAACAAAGAGAGCGAGAATGACGCAATCGGCGCATTCTCGCTCTTTCTTTCAAATCCGTTTGGATTCGAGAATCACAATACCTCTTCAACCGGTGTGTAGGGCATTCCCCACGCCTCGGCTACGCCTTTGTAGACAACCTTTCCGTCTACAATGTTCAAACCTTCGCGAAGGTCGGCATTTTCACGGCAAGCCTGTTTCCATCCTTTGTCGGCCAATTTCAACGCATAAGGGAGCGTGGCATTTGTAAGCGCAAACGTCGAAGTGCGCGCTACTGCGCCCGGAATATTCGCAACGGCATAGTGCACGATGCCGTCTACTTCGTAAATCGGATCTTGGTGGGTCGTCGGGTGCGACGTTTCGAAGCATCCGCCTTGGTCGATGGCAACGTCTACCATGACCGTGCCTTTCTTCATCAATTTCAACATGTCGCGCGTCACCAATTTCGGAGCTTTTGCACCGGGGATCAAGACTGAACCAATCACCAAGTCGGACTCTGCAAGTTCTTGACGGATATTATATTCATTGGACATCAACGTTTTCACGTTTTTCGGCATCACATCGGCAAGATACGTCAAGCGCGACAAGGAAATATCCGCAATCGTCACATCGGCACCCGTGCCCGCTGCCGTCATCGCAGCTGCCGTACCTACGACACCGCCGCCAATGACAAACACTTTCGCCGGCTTCACGCCCGGAACGCCGCCAAGCAACACGCCTTTTCCTCCGTGAGGACGTTCAAGGAAATACATGCCTTCTTGCACCGACATGCGCCCTGCCACTTCCGACATCGGCGTGAGCAACGGGAGCGAACGATCGGCCTTGCGCACAGTTTCGTATGCCAAGCACACGGCTCCGCTTGCCGCCATGGCGCGTGTCAACGGTTCGCTGCTTGCAAAATGCAAATACGTAAACAGCAATTGTCCTTTGCGCACAAGTTTATATTCCGGTTCGATTGGCTCTTTCACCTTCACAATCATTTCCGCACGGGCATAAACATCTTCGATAGTCGGGCAAAGTTCTGCGCCGACTGCGACATAATCTTCGTCAGAAAAGCCGCTGCCTTCGCCGGCTGTTTTCTGCACCAACACGACATGCCCATGTTTCACAAGCTCGTGAACGCCGGCCGGCGTCATCGAAACACGGTTCTCATTGTTTTTGATTTCTTTTGGAATACCGATAATCATAGTTTTATTAGTTTTTAGTAGGTTTGAAAATTATAAACAACAAATAGCCCCATACGAGAGCCATAAGATAACAAGCAAAATATACGACAGTTCTTTGCGCTGAGAATAGCTTTTGTATGCCAAAAAGCCGCAAAGCACGGCAAAAATCGGGAAAGCGATTACGAGCAACGTGCGGCTGTCGTCCGGTTGAAAATCGTAATGAGCCATAAACCACGGCCATGCAACAACCGGCAGCACGCTTGCGATAATCAAAACAAGCATCCATAGCGGCATTTTCGATGCCGGTGTCGGTTTTCCGGTTTCTCTGTGGTTTGCCATCAAATTGGGAGTATTTCCATTATTGCTGCCCTTTAAGAACAGCAACAGACAAAATTAGAATATAATCCACTTTTCAAAGAATTTTTTCTGCTAAAATTACCTATCGCCCCCGCATTTTTTTGCGAATGCAATTTGGGGCCGGCAGAAAAATTTGTTGGTCCAAGGTGCTACTTTATTCTGTTGAGGGTTGAAAGGACGACGGATGGAAAACACGCGCCAACTTTGTCTGCCTTCAACCTTCAATTCTCAACCCTAAACCATAAACAAAACTACCGATCTGCAATTTGCCTGCATCAAGCAATGGCAATAGGTTTGGCACAAAAAAAGCGGAGATGCTCGCGCATGTCCGCTTTCCAATAAAATAAAAAATAAATTCCTAAATAACTACTAAATGCAATCTATGAAAATGACCTAAAAATTGCTTATTTGTTGAGGGCCGTAGCTACATCGACAGCGCAAGCCACCGTGCAGCCTACCATCGGGTTGTTGCCGATGCCAAGGAATCCCATCATTTCCACATGGGCGGGAACCGAAGACGAGCCCGCGAATTGAGCGTCGGAGTGCATACGTCCCATTGTGTCGGTCATGCCGTAAGAAGCCGGACCGGCAGCCATGTTGTCGGGATGCAAGGTGCGGCCTGTTCCGCCTCCGGATGCCACAGAGAAATATGGCTTTCCTGCAAGAACACGCTCTTTCTTATATGTTCCTGCAACCGGATGTTGGAAACGAGTCGGGTTTGTAGAGTTTCCTGTGATGGAAACATCCACGCCTTCTTTCCACATGATAGCCACGCCTTCGCGAACATCGTCGGCACCGTAACATTTCACTTTCGCACGAGGACCATTCGAATAAGGCACTTCGCGCACCACTTTCAATTCGCCCGTGAAATAGTCGAATTCAGTTTGAACGTATGTAAATCCGTTGATGCGGGAAATGATCATGGCTGCGTCTTTTCCAAGGCCGTTAAGAATCACGCGAAGCGGTTCTTTGCGCACCTTGTCGGCTTTTGCAGCGATTTTGATAGCGCCTTCGGCTGCTGCAAACGACTCGTGTCCTGCAAGAAACGCAAAACACTTTGTCTCTTCGCGGAGCAAACGCGCTGCAAGGTTTCCATGTCCGAGACCCACTTTGCGGTCGTCGGCCACCGAGCCCGGAATGCAGAACGATTGAAGTCCGATTCCTATTGCTTCTGCCGCGTCGGCAGCATTTTTGCAACCTTTCTTCAAAGCGATGGCACAACCTACCACATATGCCCACTTTGCATTTTCAAAACAGATGGGCTGCGTTTCTTCGCAAGTTTTATAAGGGTCGATGCCGGCTGCGTCGCAAATGGCATTTGCCTCTTCAATGTCTTTGATGCCGTTTGCGTTCAAAGCGGCAAGAATTTGCTTGATACGGCGGTCTTGACTTTCAAATTTCACTTCTCTTATCATAAAGCAGTCCTCCTGATTATTCTTTACGTGGGTCAATATATTTTACGGCCTCATCGAAACGTCCGTAAGTGCCTTTTGCTTTTTCGATGGCTTCTTTCGGATCTGTCCCGTTTTTAATCATTTCCATCATTTTGCCAAGATGGACAAATTCGTAACCGATCACTTGGTTTTCTTCGTCGAGCGCCATGCGCGTGCAATAGCCTTCTGCCATTTCGAGATAACGCGTTCCGGTTTTCGTAGTTCCAAACATCGTGCCGACTTGGCTGCGAAGTCCCTTTCCAAGGTCTTCGAGAGATGCGCCAACGGCGAGTCCGCCTTCGGAGAAGGCTGATTGCGTACGGCCATAAACAATTTGCAAGAACAGTTCACGCATTGCCGTGTTGATTGCGTCGCAAACAAGGTCGGTGTTGAGCGCTTCCAGCAATGTCTTGCCCGGAAGAATTTCCGAAGCCATTGCTGCTGAATGCGTCATTCCGGAGCATCCGATGGTTTCCACCAATGCTTCTTGAATAATACCGTCCTTTACATTCAATGTCAACTTGCATGCGCCTTGTTGAGGGGCGCACCAGCCGATTCCATGGGTTAATCCGTTAATATCTTTGATTTCTTTCGTGCGCACCCATTTGCCCTCTTCCGGTATTGGAGCGGAAGGGTGGTTGGCACCTTTCTTAACGCAGCACATTTGCTGTACTTCATGAGTGTAAATCATAACGCGTCTTAATTTAATGCTGTTTATATGATATTTCAAATGAATGTCGCGGACTCACAAAAATTGGCAGTCGCAAATCCACAGTGCAAAGATAGTGAAAGGTGAGAGGAAAACAATCAAGCTTGCTTAATTTTGTTTTCCCGAACCGCATCCTATCTCCTCATTGGCTTGCAGGCGCGCTAATCGAAACAGACATCGCACGCAGTCCCGACTGCAGAAACCATGAACATCGATTTGTTGCCGCCGGATATTTCGTCGAAATCTATTTTCACGCCCACCAGCGCATTTGCGCCAACTTGGCGAGCCTTCTCAACAAGTTCCTCCATAACGCCTTCGTATGCTTCTTCAAGCTGCTCTTTGTAGCTGGCCGACCTGCCGCCCAAAATATCCCTGAACGATGCCGCAATGTCGGAGAAAATGTTTGTACCCATAACCACGTTGCACGAAACAACGTCGATATACTTCCGGATATGTCCGCCTTCAATGTAGCCGGTGGTTGTGACTAAAAATCCATTATTCATAAAAGCAATATTAATTTGTTTGATGTTTCGACGAGTGTCTGCGGAAGAACATGCCATAACGGGAAAACTTATTCACCGCCAAGGCAATAAAAAAGTAGGCAATGGCACAAAGCCACAACATTCGATACTCTGTGGCCACATCGGCGAGCGTTGCGCCATTGGCATTCATGCGCACAAACGCCTGCATGGCCCATGTCGACGGGCAACATCCCCCGACAAACTTATACACAGCCGGCATGTCGTAAATCGGCCACGGAATGCCGGACAGGAACAAGAATATCACAGACGTGAAGACAATGACCACAAACGACGCTTCCCTCTCCCGCACAACCACTTGCAACGACATGCCGAAAAACGACACGGCAAGAATATACGGGATGGCAAGCAAAACGATATCCAACAAATCGCCCAATTGCGGATAGCTGAACACCCAAGGCATGATTACCAGCAAATAGAGCAATGGAATGATATAAACCGTCAAGTATGCAAGCGCCTTGCCAAGCAACCGGCTCACAGCGCCGGAACGCACCGTGTCAAACGGATCCATGCCGCCATAACGGCGACGATGCTCATAAATAGCCCCCCCGTTCATGCAAATGGCAAGCAATAGCGTTTGCTGCACAATCAACACCAAAATGCCGGGAAGCAGAAAAGTGGCAAATCCCTGTTCGGGATTGCCGAGCGGAACATAGCTGCTCGTCACGGTTGCCGGTATCTTCGGGGCTTCCGCGCCCAACGCGCTCATTGTTTCCACCTGAATTTTTCCGCCCATCGCCATCGTGGCATCAGTCAAACCGATGAGCATCGACTTGTAGCGGATAAGCAACGACATGTCGCAAAAAAGAGTGACGGCCGATTGCTCCCCCCTTGCGATTTGCTTGGAAAAATCGCTTTCGATCCGCACAATGCCATAAGCTTTCTTTTCGTCGAGCATCCGGCGGGCTTCCTGCATGTCGGCCGCATAACCGGCAATTTCCGTCGATTCGGAAGCATCAATCATCCGGCACAAGTCGCGGCTTTTGTCCGACCGGTCCAAATCGACGATTGCCACAGGGACGTCGCGCGACAGCTCCGGATTGTAGATCAAAGCATACACGATCGGATAGGCAAGCGGCACAAGAAATAAAAATATCAAAATGCCTTTGTCCTTGAAAATCGGACGAAATTCATTCTTCCATACCTTGAAAACATCGCTGAAAAATTTATTAATTGCTTTCATGTTCAACGATTTTTATGGGACGTAAACCGGATGCAGGGCATGGCGTTTTATCCTCCGCGCCACAAGCAGAGGCAGCAGCATGAATGCCAACAAGGCGGCATAGTAGAAGCGGGAATAATAAAGCGGTATGCCATTCAGCATCTGATCGACATAAATAAGGAAATAATACCGGGCAGGAACGACGTATGAAAATATGGCGATACTTCCATACATGTCTTCAAGCGGATAGGAAAACGCGCCTATCGAGAAGGTCAAAACTCCTATCAGCGAACACAGGCTCAAAGAAAGCCGCAGATTCGGCAATATGCCGGCAAGAAACACGGCAAATCCCTGATTGGCAAGCACAAATAAAATCATTGTCGAAACCGTCTGCAACACGCTGCAATTCAACGGAAAATGCAAATAGCCATACATGACGGATTGAATAAAGATGCCTACCGCCGAAAACACGACAGTCTGCGGAAGCAGCTTCCCGAGCAATGCTATCGTAATCGAGCCGCGCCCCACGGCTATCCATTGCGGCGAAGTGCGCATCTTTTCCTCATGCCAAATGCTGTAAGCCGTCGTCAACAATATCATCAACGCCAAAAGGGCGGGAATAAACGAATTGGACAAATAAACAGAATAGTTGGATTCCGGATTGTGAATCATGTTCGTTTGAAGCGGCACCGGCTGCAAAAGGGCTTGCGCCTGCGTATCGGTGGCCGAGCCGCTGGCTACAAGGTAGTTTCTCACGATGGCTGCCGAAGTCAACACGGTGTTTGTCTTCAAACTGCGAAACAGCAAAGAGCTTGGAATAAAAAATGTGCTGTTCGTATAGTAAGCTATTTCCGGATTTTGCCCCGCCGTAGCGTCCCGAGTGAAATTCTTCGGAATCACATAAAATCCATATATTTTTCCCTCGCGGATGAGCTGCATCGCGGCTGCCTCGCTTTCGACCTCATGCGTGATGAGCACTTCCGCCGAGGCTTCGATGTTGCGCACGATTTGCCGCGTCTCGACGGTATTGTCGAGATCTACCACCGCCGCAGGAATATGGAGCGGCAGCCCGTTTCGCATCAATCCCAGCAAAAAGAAAGCCGAAGCAATCGGGATGACAATCATGGCAAAAAAATACAGCCACCGGCTGCACAATTGCCGGACACCCCTTTTCAGCGAATCTATAAATCCGATATCAACCATAAACGGCATCGCCTCCTATTCCAAAACGACAGTCATGCCGGGACGCAACCCCTCGACAGGCTTGACCGGAGTGAGGCGAATTTCAAACGTGCGGCTGTCAAACTCGCCCGTCACTTTCGTAGCGCGCCACACGGCATAGTCGCCCATGTCTTTTATATAATAAACTTTGGCCTTGACATCCGTCAGCCCCAATGCCGGAATCCCGACTGTCACCTCTTTCCCCATCGGAAGGTCTTTCAGCATGGTCTCGCGCACATTGAACACAAGCCAGCGATTGTCGGTTTTCAACACATTCATGATAGGCGTGCCGGTCGAAACCAATTCCCCTTCATTCGGGAAAATGTCGGCTATTTCGCCATCGCATGGCGCCGTCAGATATTGATCTTTCAATATCGATTCCACTTCGCGGACACTGCCTTCTGCCGCGGCTGCCATTGCCTGCGCTGCCATTTTATCTTCTTTTTGCGCGCCTTCTTTGGCAAGATCGTATTGCGCTTTCGCCGCGCTTTCGGCTGCTATCGCCGCATCATAGGCCGCTTTTGCCTCATCGCGCTTTTGCGCTGGAATGACATTTTGCTTGTAGAGCGACTCCATGCGCTCATAAGTTTTCTTATGTATTTCAAGCGCAGCCTTTGCTTGCTGCCAAAGGTCGTAGGCGGCAGATATCACCTGCTTGCGGGCTCCGGCTTCGGCTTTTGCCCTTTGGGCATCCGCCACGTTCTGCATGGCAAGCGCTTGCGCAAGCTTGGCATCGACTGTGGCAGATTCTATTTTCACCAAAGTGTCGCCCTTGTGCACTTTTTGACCTTCAACCACATAAAATTTTTCCACCCGTCCGGGCATTATGCCGGAAACACGAACGGAAGTGCCTTCCACTTGACCTTGCACAATTTGCCGTGGCGGATTGATAACAATAAACCCGATAATTGCCAATACGACAACCACAACAACAGCCGCAGCGATTGCCACAAACAACCCGCGTTCTTTTTTCTTTATAGTTTTCTCGTCTTCGGTGGTGAAATTCAGATTCTCCATATCATTAATGCTTTTTGATTCGTTAGTAATTGAGCGTTCCTGTCACTTTCGACAAATAAACATTGCAAAGGCGCACGTCGATTTCCGCATCGATGTTTTCCGAATTGGCTTTCAGCCATGCTGTTTGCGCCGCCATGACATTGTCGATCGGCATGACGCCTTCGCGGTATCCCACTTGCGCCTGACGCATATTTTCTTCCGCTTTTGCAAGATTCGACCGAGTGGCAACAAGCGTCTTTGCCGCTTCATTCGTGCGGAACGATGCCTGAGTCACTTGCAATTCGATTTTTTCCTTTGCCTCGTCGAGTTCAAGTTCCTTGACAATGCGCTCGCTTCGCGCAGCCCTGTATTTATTGTAGTTTCCACCCCAATGCCAAAGCGGTATCTTCAACATCGCCCCTACGCTGAACATTCCTTTGAAACTTTTATCGAATCCATTGAAAATGTTCGGGTTTGAAAAGCTGTAAGCCCCGACAAGAGCCAAATTCGGAAGCATGTCGGCCCGCGCAGCGTTTTGTTTCTGCTCATAAACCTTCACGGCAAGTTCAAGGCTTTTCACATCCGAACGATTGGCATAGACTTGCTCCATGTCGTAGGACACCGGCGGAATATCTTCGAAAGCGCTCCGCCCTGCCGTTTCGTCGACAAGCGTGAAACGGGCATCCGGCGGCATTCCGCAAATTTGCGCAAGCGACATGCGCGACAAGGCCAAGCCGTTTTCCACTTTTGCCAAATCGATTTCCGCTTCGTTCAGCTTCACTTCGACATTCAGCAAATCAGATTTGGTTGCAACGCCTTCTGCCATCATCACCTCAACGTTGCGCCGCAATGTGTCGAGCAATTCTATATAGCTATCGGCAAGTTTCTTTTTTTCGCCGAGCGAAACCACCTGCCAATAGGCGGCATCTACCGTGTAAACCACTTCCCTCGCCGTATTGTCGTAGAGTTGTCCGGCAAGTTGCTGCCCGTATTCAGCCATTTTGTTGAGCGCACGGATTTTGCCGCCCATGTAAAGCGGCTGCGTGAGCGTGACTGCCCCGACAAATGTGTTGTGGATGTCAAATGTCATGGCATCTTTCGGAATGACTGCCGTTTGCGACGGCACTACTTGCCCGTCGGGCGTGGTCAATGGCGTGCCGTCGGGTTTCATGACAAGGTTGTACTGGTAAGAGCCGGTCGCAGGATCGAACGATTGCGTCGGAAGCATCTGGTCGCCCGAAAGCAATGATATTTCTTTCTGATTGTATAAATAAAGGCCGGAAAAGTCGAATCCGGGCAAATAAGCCGCAAAGGCTTCCTTTTTGGTATATTCGGCCGCCTTTATCTTTTCGGCTGCCATCTGCATGGTTTTGTTGTTGCGGAGAGCCATGCTCCGGCATGAATCAAGTGGGATAGGCTCTTCTGCGTGGCAGATGGGCGCTATCGATGCAGAAAGCAAAAAAATGGCAAAAATGTTGATGCGCATAGTCTTGTTATTGTGTAAGTGCTAAATTAACAAGAATACGCGATAAATTGTTCTTAATTCCTTTTCAAAAAGACAAAATGTTCAACAAAAACGACCAATAGGACACCCACAACAAATCCATTGGTCAAAATGGGGCGCAACATGGCAGGCAAGCTGTCCGACACCGAAACAGGCATGAAAGCGACGATAAGCGCCGCGCACAATGGCAGGGCAATAGTCAAAGCGTGCTCGAAGGTTTTCACAGAATGCGTTTCGACAATCATATTGAACGCCGAAGCCAATTGAAGGACAATAATATAAGTGAGCAAAATGCCTATGACGAGATTCGGCATCAATGTGAGCCACGCCACTGCCGCCGGAAAACAAGCACACAGCAGCAACCCGATGCCGCAGGGAATGATCGTGTAGCGAGAAGCGCAACGAGTGGAAGATATGATCCCGGGAGAAATAGAAAAATCCACCGGCCCTATCACGCCAAGCAGACCGGAAAACACATTTCCCAACCCTACGACGGCGCAACCGCGTTTGGTCCTTTTCGCCGTGTCCGCAGCGCCGGTCATGCTCCTGACCGACTCGATAGAACCCAATTCGTTGATAAGCAATGCAAAAAAGCATATCAAAAATGCGACGACGACAGCCGGATTAAAATCAAAATGGACAAACAACCGGCCGTGCAGTGCGGCTCCGGCTGTGGAAGGAGACGCCGGCAGAGGATTGAACAAAAAATAAGCGACAGTCGCCCCGACGGTAAGCACGACAACCGTCATCGTCTTTCCTATGCCCGAAAGCATCCGGTCTATCAAAAAAACGGCAACAATGGCAACGATAAAAAACACGAAATTAAACACCGGGTTGCCATCGCTAAAAACAAGATTAATAATGACAGGAGCCAACGTCATGGCTATCAGCCCAAGAATCGTGATGATGACACGCGGCGTGAATATCCTGACAACCTTGTCGAGAAAGCCGGATACCGACAGCAAGAACAAGACAGCCCCGCCCGTGGCAAGTGCCGTATATACTGCATCGAAACCTTCGGAGGCAGCCGATAGAATCCCGACAATCAGCACGGCGGCAGGACCGACCACAATCGGGAGCCGATGCCCAAAAAACGCTTGCGCAAGCATCGTGATGCCCATCACGACATACACTTTTTGCAGATAGAGCGTCTGCAACGCCACATTGTCGGCAAATTGCAACTTGCCGAGCACTGCGACAGTCAACACATTCGGAATCGAAACGACAAGCCATTGCAACCCATAAAGAAGCAAATGACGAAAAGGCGGGCGCTGATTGAGCGTATATTTAAAATCCATCATGACAAACGATTATTCCCACGTATAGTTTTTAGCTTCCGAAGCACGGAATGTGATCACCGCGTTGACAATAGGGCGCAACAACCGAAACAACGGCAGGCAAAAAAGCAAACGGCGTTCGCCCAATATCTTGGCTTCGCTCCGACTTGCGGAAATAAAAACCAGCATTTCTGCCAACCAAAACACAAACGCCCCTCCGCCCACAATCACGCTTTTCATCCATGCAAATTCCTGCAAATAGAGACCGGCCGCATAGCCAATCGCCGCAAGCGCCAAAAAAGTAAAAGCATAAAACGCTGCCGATTCAAAATTCAACCGTTTCATGCCGCCATGAATGTGCCGCATGGTGAAATGCCGATGTTGCTTGTCGGTTTTAAACGCATTTGGGTAATCTGCCCTGTTTTCCGTCAGAATGCTTTCCGGTGAAATCTCGATAGCCGTCGCATTGGCGCGCTCTGCCATTTCGCAAAGGAAAATGTCGTCGTCGCCATATTTAAGGTTTAACGACGATGAAAAACCTTTATTCTCATAAAAAAGATGTTTCGCATAAGCGACATTGTTGCCATTCCCGCGAATCATGTTTCCGCGAGCAGCCGCAGCAAGATAGCGAGCAGCTTCCGCCAAACGGTCGAACGAACGGTAGCGACGCCCAAACGACAAATCGCAGGAAGGATCGACAACCGTATGCCCGATTACTATTTCCGCGCCGCTATCGAAGTGGCGTCCCATCGCTTTCAGCCACAAGCCTCCTTCGGGAACGCACGCGGCCGACGTGATTAGCACAAAATCATTTTTCGCGGCTTTCACGCCAAGCGTCACGGCGAGCTTCTTTTTCGACACGTTGGCAGAACTTTGCGGAATAAATGTGCTTCTGAGCGAAGGATATTGAATGGCAAGGCGAGTCAACGCGTCAGACACCTCGTCGTCGTTGTCGGCATCAACTACAATCACCTCAAAATCAGGATAGTCCTGATTCATAAGCATCGGAATGTTTCGCCCCAAAGTCTCTGCATCTCCGGCGTATGCGCAAACAATTACAGACAGAGGAGGCAACGTCTCCGATGCGCCGGACACAGCATACGAGCCGGATGCCCTCCATTTTTTCAACACCCGCATCCGCCTGCCATTGACAACGACAAGCACAATGAAAAGCAGCAGGAATACACATGCTCCTGCCGCCTCAAATCCGTTGATATCGAATGGTATTGCCACTTGCTAAATTTTATTACAAATATAGTGCAAGCTGAGTGCAAAACAAAAAAAACTTGTTTGATTTTGTTTTGCCGAAGCGAAGCCTATATTATCCAACATATAGCGCAAGTTGCGCCGGCGGCGCATCATTTCTTAAACACCAGATAGACCGCAGCCACAAGAAACACGAATGCCAACGCGTGATTCCATTTGAACGATTCGCCTTTAAAAGCTATCGCGCTGAAAACGACAAACACCACCAACGTGATAACCTCCTGAATCACTTTCAATTGAATCAAGCTAAACGGTCCGCCATTGTCGCGGAAACCGATACGATTCGCCGGCACTTGGAAACAGTATTCAAAAAAAGCAAGCGCCCAACTGAACAAAATGACGCCAATGAGCGGAAGATGTTCAAACCAACTGAATTGTTGCCGCATTTTCAAGTGGCCGTACCAAGCGCATGTCATGAAAACGTTGGACACTATCAACATCAAAATCGTATAAAATCCTTGCATTTTAATTAGTGTTTTTATGTATGGCAGATTTATTTTTCTGCATCAGCAATCTGCGCAAACTCGGAAATTGCATGATTTTCAAATAAGCGGCTTTCGAAGCAGCCTGCTGCGAATCCCTCTTTGTCCGCCCGTCGCCCTCGCCTATTTTTATGCCCGAAACGACAAGCGTCGAATGGAATGCCGGCGCTTTTCGACCATTGTCGATCGCCTCATCGGCAAATTGCACATCCAAATGATGCTTCTGCGCCCATTCGAGCACTCTCGCCTTGTAGTTTGATTCCGTTTGGACTATCCGGCATAGATCCACATGCGCAGCAAACAATCGCCGACACACAAATTTCCTACACTGCCGAAATCCCCTGTCGAGATAGACTGCGCCGACAAATGCCTCCAACGCATTTCCGCGCACACTGCTGCCATCCATATCGGCCACAGCCTCTATGCGCGACGTCAAGCCGATTTCATCAGCAAGGCGGTTAAGCATGTCGCGCTGCACCAACTTCGAGCGGGCATTCGTCAAGAAGCCCTCATTTTTGGAGGGATACCGGCGATAAAGCATGTCGGCCACGATGGCATTCAAGACGGCATCGCCAAGATACTCCAACCGTTCATTGTCGAGCAACACCCCGTTTCCATCGCAAACATGCGCCGAGCGGTGCAGGCACGACAACTTGTAAAGTTGCAGATTCCGCGGGCGCAATCCCGAAATGGAACGGACAAAAGAATAAAGCTCCTTTTCTTGTGGAGAAAGGAGCTTTATATGGTTTGACAAAACTTTGCCGAGAATTTGCACTGCAAGGATTATCCTTTGTATTTTTTCACAATGATACTTGCATTGTGCCCGCCAAATCCAAACGTGTTGGACAAAGCTGCATTCACGGTGCGTTTTTGAGCCTTTCCGAACGTAAAGTTCAACTTGTAGTCGATTTCCGGATCGTCGTCGCCTTCTTCGTGATTGATCGTAGGCGGAACGATATCTTCTTCCACCGCTTTCACGCAGAACATCGCTTCGAGAGCGCCTGCCGCGCCAAGCAAGTGGCCGGTCATCGATTTGGTAGAACTAATATTCAACTTGTAAGCATGTTCGCCGAATACGCTCTTGATAGCCTTCACTTCCGAAAGGTCGCCGATCGGAGTCGATGTGCCGTGCACATTGATATAATCAAGCTCTTCCGGTTTCATTCCGGCATCTTCAAGCGCATTGTTCATCACCAACGTCGCGCCCAATCCTTCCGGATGCGACGCAGTCAGGTGGTAAGCATCTGCCGACAGCCCTCCGCCTGCCACTTCCGCATAAATATGCGCGCCGCGGGCAAGAGCGTGTTCCAATTCTTCAAGCACGAGCGTCACGCCGCCTTCGCCCATGACAAAGCCGTCGCGAGAGCCGCTGAACGGACGCGAAGCATGTTGTGGGTCGTCGTTTCTTGTAGAAATGGCATGCATGGAATTAAAGCCTCCAACTCCGGCAGGGAATATGGCAGCTTCTGCGCCACCGGTCACAATGGCATCGGCTTTGCCGAGCCGGATGTAATTGAAAGCATCGATCAATGCATTAGTCGAAGAAGCACATGCAGACACTGTTGCAAAGTTGGGCCCGTGGTATCCATAAATCATGGAGATGTGTCCGGCAGCCATGTCGGCAATCATCTTAGGTATGAAAAATGGATTGTACTTCGGTCCTTGATCGGCATGCATCGCATAGTAGCCGGCTTCTTCTTCAAAAGTGTGCAAGCCGCCTATGCCGGCCGCAAATATGACGCCTACCCGATTCCTATCGAGATTGGCTGCGCTTTCCAAACCGGCGTCTTCAATGGCTTCCTTCGCGGAAACAACGCCGTATTGTGCATAAAGGTCGTATTTGCGGAGCTCCTTGCGATCGAAATAATCGGCAGAGTTGTATCCCTTTACCTCACAAGCGAACTGCGTTTTAAACAAAGAGGCATCGAAATGTGTGATAGGGCCGGCACCGCTTACGCCTTCCAACGCATTTTTCCACGTTGTCGGCGCATCGTTTCCAATAGGAGTAATGGCTCCTATTCCGGTCACTACAACTCTTTTGAGTTCCATTGAAAATGTTTTGGTGTGTTATTTGTTTGCGTTTTCGATGTAGTTGATTGCATCGCCAACAGTCTTGATTCCTTCTGCCTGATCGTCGGGAATCGTGATGCCGAATTCTTTTTCAAATTCCATGATCAATTCCACGGTGTCGAGAGAATCTGCTCCGAGGTCTTGTGCAAATGTTGCTTCCGGTGTTACTTCCGATTCGTTTACACTCAGTTTGTCAACAATTATCGCCTTTACTCTTTCTGCAATTTCAGACATAATTTTAAAATTTTAGATTAATAATGATTTAATTGTTTCCTGTTTTAGACGCGCAAAGTAAGTAATTAATCTTCACACGTGAAAATTTTTGTGGACAAAACCGCACTTTTTTGCACAAAAAATTAAATAGTGTGCAATATTTGAGAACAAAAACAGCCTTTCGTCCTCTTTTTGCCCTATATTGTGGAAATTTTGTCCACCCAATTTTTGAAAAACGAAGCCATTTCCGGCGAACTTTCAGTCATCCTTTCGGGATGAAACTGCACGGCAAGGACATTGTGTTCCGGCATTTCGATTGCTTCCGCCACGCCGTCGACCGTAGTGCCGCTGACAATCAACCCCGCACCCACCGTGCGAATACACTGATGATGATGGGAATTGGTCGGCAAAAATTGCGTCCCGAAAAGGCGGGCTGCATCGGAATCGGCGATAAACGCCACCTCATGCGTTGCCTGTTCCGTAGGCGCAATTTGATCGTGCATGGCAAATTCATCGCCCATTTGCAATTTCATGTCTTGATAAAGCGACCCGCCCAAAGCCACATTGATCACTTGCATGCCCCTGCAAATGCCAAGCACGGGCATTCCCCTTTTCAATGCGCAATCGAGCAATTCCGCTTCATAGGCATCGCGCCGCAACGACACGCGCCCGATTTGCGGCAGCGGCGTTTCGCCATAAAACTGAGGGTCGATATCGGCACCGCCGGTCAGGAGCAGCGCATCGGCGCCCACGCGCTCCACCCATTCGTCTATTCTGCTTCGCTCTATAAAAGGAGGCATCACAATGGGAATTGCCCCCGCATCGGATATCGCCTCAAAATATTCAGGACGCATCCGGATACGATCTTCTTCGTCGACATCACACGACAAAATAACTATTGGTTTTGCCATCTACACATTATTTAATATAAAAGGGAATAATTTGCGAAGTATCCGCCCTGCAAGATAATGACGGTATTTCGTATTGCCCACTTCTGCCAAAACTTTAAACAATTCTTGTTTTCGCTGTTTTTCAACCGGAAGATACCTCACTGCCCTATAAAATCCCATCTTCTCCATCAATATGTCGATTCTGCTCGCATAATGCCCCGTGAAAAGCACATTCTTGACATAGGCGATCTCCGGAAACGAATTGCCATTTTGCGTCCCTTGAGAAGTCGTATTCGTGTCATGCTTCCGGAAATAGTTAAGCTTTTCCCGCACTTCCACCACAGAGCCTTTTTTAATTTGCTCTATCCAAAACAGCCAATCGCCGCAATACCTCATCGTTCGAAATGCCTGATCGATGTCGAGACAGCCTTCACGCTTGAAAAGCGCCATGCTCGCATTGTACACAGAATTGCAATACATTCGCTTAGACAAAAAATAATCGGAAGCATATTCGTAAACGCCTCCCGGCGTCTCCCATACGTCGAATTGCGGGAAATCCATGCGCTTCCCCTCGCTGTCTATGACATGCGAGCCGACAATGCATATTCTCGCGGCCGGATGCGCCTCGATAGCCGCCACCGCCTTCTCCAAAAACGTAGGTTCTGCCCGATCGTCGCTTTCTGCTATCCACACATATTTGCCTTTGGCAAGGCGTATTCCCTTCTCCCACTGCGCGAAAGGATACCCCCCGCTATTTTGCGGATTCAATTCGACATGGCTCACATGCGGATTTGCGCGGCAAGCCTCCAACAAAGCCGCGCTTCCATCGGTGGAGCCATCGTCGAGCAATATCACCTCATAGTCGGCATAGGTTTGCGAAAAAACAGATTCAAGGCGTTCCGGAAGATATTTCGCATGATTGTAATTGGGAACTATCACGCTGACCATAGGCGCCCGCACGGCATCATTGCCCAAATCGCGCATTTCCGTCTTCGCGACATCACACAATTTGCTCCCCGAATTAAACGGCATATCTTTTTTTGTGCAAAGATAATGCAAATCGAGTGCAGAAGCGCCAAACTTGTTTGAGCGATTATGCCGAGATGCAGC
>OIXG01001557.1_pt1 | contig 21203 bp, 20 predicted proteins | sample 1587731 | NCBI WGS metagenome assembly OIXG01 (sample SAMEA3888908, study PRJEB22519) | human gut metagenome | biome: human gut; feature: human-associated habitat; material: faeces | place: Denmark | collected 2010
TACATATATGTTTGTTACTGTAACATTAAATAAAAAAGCTGTTAAAAAAATAATAATTGCACTATCGGCAGGTCTGTTTGCAATACTCATTGCAATATATTGTCGCGGACACGAAAGCATAAGTACGGCGGCAAATACAAGCTCGGACAAAAAATTTATAAAATGGCTTGAATTTAATGCAAGCTATGAGGCGCTGTACGACAGTATGCAATGCGATATTCAAACCAATACCGACGAATACCCCGTAAGTCAGGTTGACATTTTGGCATATCTTGCCTCAAAATACGGAAACGATTTTTCGCGGTATTCAAAAAAAGATGTTGATGCATTTATGCTGCGCATAAAAAACGGCGAAAGCATTGAAGATATATGCACATCAAAATATTTTGATTATTACAGGCAGGCATACGGTGCGGTAATAGGTAATTTTTTGAATGACCGTAAAGATGGCGGTTACGGCTTAAATGTGTACTCCCCCATTGCATACGGATTTGATTGGAACCATTATAAAGATTTTGGCGCAAGCCGAAGTTATGGATTTAAGCGTAAACATTTGGGAAATGATATTTTGGGCAGTATAGGCACACCCATAATTGCGGTTGAGGACGGAACGGTTGAGGCTCTCGGCTGGAACAGATACGGAGGCTGGCGCATAGGTATACGGAGTTTTGATAAAAAGAGATATTACTATTATGCGCACCTGCGCAAAGGTCACCCGTATGTTAAAACTTTAAAAGAAGGCGATACGGTAAATGCAGGGCAAGTAATAGGTTATTTGGGTATGACGGGCTACAGCACAAAGGAAAATGTTAATAACATTAATATTCCGCATCTTCACTTTGGAATGCAAATAATATTTGACGAAAGCCAAAAAGACGGCAACGGCGAAATATGGATAGATGTATATAACATAGTTGAGCTTTTAAAGCAAAACAGCTCAAAGGTAATAAAAAACACCCAAACAGGCGAATATGAGGTGACTAACTAATGTTTTTGTTAAAACTGCTCGGCAAAAGACATAATAAAAACGGATACGTAAAGGTGATACGCATTAAATATGCAATTGCGGCGCTTACGGTATTTTTTGCAATTATGGGAGCAACGCTCGGAGTTGTAATGGACCGATGCGTAATTGGCAGCGTAACGGGCGATGACGAATTTCAGGGAACAAAACTGCCTGTAATTATGTATCACGGTTTTACCGAAACACCGTCAAAATGCAGCGAATATGTTGTACTTGCAAGTCAGTTTGAAAATGATATAAAGTATTTGCTTGATAACGGTTATACATTTATAAGCACCGACGATTTAAAAAATTATATGTATGCCGACGGAACACTGCCGAAAAAACCTGCGATGATTACAATTGACGACGGATTTTACAACAATTATTTATATGCATACCCCATTATTTGCAAATATAAAATAAAAGCAATTATATCGCCGATTGCAAAGGTAAGCGATATTTATACGCAAACGCCGGATTTAAATCCGTCATATGCCAATTTAAGTTGGAATACAATAAATGAAATGGCACAATCGGGATTGGTATTTTTTGAAAATCATACGTACAATATGCACTCATTGCAGGGCAGACGCGGTTGTTCAAAAAACAAAAACGAAAGCATCGACCAATACCAAAAATTATTATATGCCGACCTGTCGCACGCCGATGAACTTATACAACAGCATACGGGGCGAAAACCCGTTGCTATGACATATCCTTTCGGCAGTACGTCAAAGGAGGCATACGAGGTTATTACAAAATTGGGATATGTAATGAGTTTTTCGTGTACGGAGGGGATGAACTATATAACGCAAAACCCAAAATCACTTTTTATGCTTAAACGCTGCAACAGAATAAGCGGACTGTCAAGTGCGGAGTTTTTTTCAAAAATTCCGGGGTTTAATTAGTAATTTTGCAATTTTGGGTTGACTTTTGCACCAATGCATTATATAATTGTAGTAACAAGTTTACCAATGATATGAAAGGAATTTAAATATGGATATTTTTATTGAAAATATAATAAAGCAAAAAAAGACTTTGCCACAATTTCTTATAAGTATGGCAATTGTGTTTGTTGCTATGATATTGATTGTGCTTTCAATACCGTTGTTAAGCACAGCATTTGGAAGTATTGTGTTGTTAATAGACGCCGGTTTTTGTTACGGAGCGTGGTTTGTCGTAACTTCATTTAATATAGAATACGAATATTGTGTTACAAACGGCGATGTTGATATTGATAAAATTATGAATAAACGCAGAAGAAAAAAGGCCGTATCTTTTAAAATTAAAGATATTGAAATAATGGCGCCCGTTGGCTGCACAAACTACAGCGCCGAAGAAAACGGAACATTTGCGCGCGTTATAGACGCATCAACAAAAGATGCAAACGACAATCCATACTACACAATATGCAGTATAAAAGGCGAAAGAGTAAAAATCATTTTTAATCCAACCCCCAAAATGCTTGAAGCATTTAAGCCATTTGCACCGAGAAAAATAATAGAAAAATAAGGGAATGATTTTATTGAACGGAATTGATATTGTTAAAATATCCCGATTTGAAAAAATCGTAACAAACAGCAAATTAATGAAAAAGTTATTTTCACCGAGTGAAATAACTTTTTTTAATAGTAAAAAAAATCCCGTACAAAGTGCCGCCGCCTCATTTGCCGCAAAAGAGGCATTTTCAAAGGCTTTGGGTACGGGAATACGTGAATTTAACTTAACCGATATATCGGTTAGGCACAACAGTTTGGGTAAACCGTATTTTGAGTTTGGTGAAACATTAAGGGAAATTATAAAAAAAATGGGATATGAAAACTTTGAACTTTCAATTTCACACGAAAAGGAATATGCCGTTGCGTCAGTAATTGCCACAGGGCATACCATATCGCAAAACGAACGTGCATACAATGAGTGCATAAAAAAATTTGACGGCAATTATAATATACAATGCGAAATAATTACACCGCTTAAAATAAAAAGTGTTATAACAAAACGTGCCGAAAATATGCATAAAGGTGACGCGGGACGGCTTGTAATTATTGCAGGTTCAAAAGGTCTTACAGGTGCGGCACTTCTTTCGTCCAAAGCAAGCCTTAAATGCGGTGCGGGGCTAATAACCCTTGTATGCTGCGAAAGTTTAAATAATATTTTTGAAACGGCACTGCCCGAAGTTATGACGCTCCCCTGCCGCGACACCAACGGGATTTTGAATTTAGACGATATTGAAAAAATATTTGAAAAATGCCAAAACTGTTCGGCACTTTTAATAGGTCCCGGAATGGGCGTGACAAAAGATACACAAAAAATTCTTGAATATGCGGTTAAAAATATGTGCGCTCCCATAATTATAGACGCAGACGGAATAAATGCACTTTCAAAGAATATAAATATACTGTCGGGGCATAAAATGCCGATAATTATAACACCGCATATAGGCGAATTTGCACGGCTTACAGGTTTAACCGCCAATGAAATTTTAAGCGATACGGAAAAGTATGCAAGCAAATTTGCGCAAAAATATGATGTTACGGTAATATTAAAATCGCACCGCACGGTTGTGGCACATAAAGGTAAGGTTTATTCCAATATTTTAGGCAATCCCGGTATGGCAACGGGTGGCAGCGGAGATGTATTGTCGGGCTGTGTTGCGTCATTTGCCGCACAATTTAAAAATGCCGAAAAAGCGGCGCTTGCGGGCGTGTTTATTCACTCGCTGTCGGCAGATATGGCATCTTGCCTGATAGGCGAATACGGTCTTACTCCAACCGACATTTGCAATTTTTTACCGTATGCAATAAAATATTCGCAATAAAAATATAAGGAGTGGTTAGATGTTTAAATGCAAACGCGCTTTATATGTTATATGCGCATTTGTACTTATGATAACCTCTGCCGGGTGCTCATCGGGCAAAGACATACACCAAAAAATTCACGATAAATTTTATTCAATGAACAGCTATAAAGCAAAATGCGAACTTACGGTTCACTCAAACAAAAACACTTCCAAATACGATTTTATTTGCAATTACAACGCGTATGACGAAAGCTTTTTGCTGACATATGACAATATGGAAGTGACAATAAACGAAAAAAACAATAATGCAAAAATAACAAGCGGCACATCGGTAATGGAAGTTCCGCTTAAAGATGAAGATATGCTTATTGTTATAAACACATTTTTTAAAAGCTACTATGAAAGTGAAAACAGTATTCAAAAAACAGCAGGTACAATCAACTCCGGCACAACGCTTTTAAAATGTTCGCTTATAACACCGTCAAAGTACGGCAGTATTATGAAACTGTGGATAGACAATAAAACCGTTTTACCTGTTAAAATGCAAGTTACGGACGAAAACGACGAAGTAAAACTTGAAACGGTATTTAAAACATTTGAATTTATAAAATAACAAAAGAGGTAATAAAAATGAGAGCTTGGGCAGAAATTAATTTGGACGCTGTTGCAAACAATATAAAACAAATTAAAAAATTAACAAAACCCGAAACAAAAATTATGGCGGTTGTTAAAGCCGACGCATACGGTCGCGGGTTTTTTGAAGTGACAAACGTTCTTCAGCAAAACGGAGCCGACGCATTTGCGGTTGCAACAACCGATGAAGCAATACAATTAAGAAAAAGCGGTTTTACCGCACCCGTACTGATTTTAGGGGTTATATTCCGCGATGACTTGGAAAGAATAATACAAAACGATATAATGCCCGTAGTATTTGGAAACAACTTTGCAAAAACAATTTCCGATACAGCGGTAAAGCTTGGCAAAACATCCAAAATTCACATAAAGCTTGATACCGGTATGTCGCGGTTGGGGTATGTATGTTCGGGCAATGCCGATTATGAAAAAATATGCGACAGTATAGAAAAAATTGCAAAACTGCCAAACATTAAAATAGACGGTATTTTTTCGCATTTTGCTAAAGCTGACGAAATGCAGCGCGAGTACACCGATATACAATTTAAACGCTTTACCGAAATAACAAACAGACTTGAAAGTCGCGGTATACATATACCCACCAAACACATTTGCAATTCGGCGGGAATAATAGAGTACCCCGAATATCACCTTGATATGGTAAGAAGCGGAATAATAACATACGGTCTTGCACCGTCGGATGATGTATCTATAGAAAATCTTGGGCTTAAACCGGCAATGACGCTTAAATCGGTTGTAACAAATTTAAAACGTGTAAATGCCGATACACCCGTAAGCTACGGCGGAAAATTTACGGCAAAAAAAGGCACGCGGATTGCCACAATCGCCATTGGATATGCCGACGGATATTCGCGGCTTTTATCGAACAAAGCAAAAGTTTTGATTAACGGAAAATACGCAAATATTATAGGTAATATATGTATGGACCAATGTATGGCGGACGTAACGGATATTGACGATATAAAAATAGGCGATGAGGTTATATTATTCGGAAATGATGGTAATAATACAATTACAGTAGAATCTGTTGCAAGTCTAATGGGTACAATTAATTACGAAACAATTTGCGTTGTAGGTAAAAGAATCCCGCGTGTTTACATACGTGACAACAAAACGGTCAATATTTTAAACTATTTGGCATAAAATACATTTGACTTTACGGCGTAAAAACTATATAATATATAGTATCAACGTATAAGTTTGTAAACACACTATAAAAAGGTTGGGGGGTCTGATTATCTTGGCGCGGTACAAAAAAATACTCATCAGCATACCTGATAACTTACTCAATGAAGCCGACAACCTTGCATACGAGCAAAAAGTAAACCGAAGTGAATTTATCAGGGAGGCTGTAAGGCTGTATATTAAGCAAAAAAAACAGCTTGAGCTTACCAAACAACTGAAAAAGGGTTATGAGGAAATGGCGGAAATCAACCTCGAACTTTCAAATTATTGTCTGTCCGCAGACAACCGTCAGCAACAGAGCTATGAGGATAAACTTGCGGAGTGTGAATAATTGTGATTGTTAAAAGAGGAGATATTTTTTACGCGGACTTGAGCCCTGTTGTAGGCTCGGAACAAGGCGGTGTACGCCCTGTTTTAATAATTCAAAACGACGTTGGTAACAAATACAGCCCCACTGTAATTGTTGCGGCTATTACAAGCCAAATCAACAAAGCAAAACTGCCCACACATATTGAAATAAGCGCCGACGATTACGGGTTAAGCAAAGACTCGGTTGTTCTTATGGAGCAAATTCGCACCATAGACAAAAAGCGGCTTAAAGAAAAAACGGGACATTTGGACGACGATTTTAAATATGCCATAGATCAGGCTTTAAAAGTAAGCTTTGGGCTTGATATAAACGACTGAAAAGAGGTATTTAAAAATGAAAAAACACAGCAAAAAATTACTTATATTTGCCGCAGTACTTACGGTATTTCTTACATTGGGAATATGGGCGGCAGTTACGGCGTCGCCGGGTTCGGAGTCGGATCCGCTTGTATCGCTGTCATATGTAAACGATACGTTAATCCCGCAGCTTAAAGCGTATGTTGACGAAAAAATTTCGGGTATTCAATCGGGTTCAACTTCAACGCAAAGCGGAGGATATAAACTTGTGGAATTGTCACAGGGGCAAACCGTTGTTGCCGAAAAAAGCACCGAAATGATTTTGCGTCAGGGTTCGGGTACGATTATTGCAACCAAAAAAGGCGGCATTGCAGATGTAACCGACGGTGTTGACCTTGCAAACGGAACAGCCGTTCCGTCAAATCACTTGCTTATAGTACCGTTTAGCGACGGACGCGGAATAAGTATGTCAACCGACGGTATACTTATGATAAAAGGTACATACAGTCTAAAATAAAAAACGAAAAATCAAAAAATAAAAATAAAAAAACGGTTTGGGGGTTTGGTTTAAAATTTACCTGCCGTTTTTTTGCATTTATACTTAATATTATTCATACGAAAGAAGGAATTTAAAATGAGCTTAAACAACACACCGAGCGCAAACAGAGTACACATAGGTTTTTTTGGCAGGCGAAACGCGGGCAAATCAAGCGTTGTCAATGCGGTAACGGGACAAAAACTGTCAATAGTATCAGACGTATTGGGTACAACAACCGACCCTGTTTTAAAATCTATGGAACTTTTACCTATAGGCCCTGTTGTAATTATAGATACACCGGGATTTGATGATGAGGGCACTTTGGGCGAAATGCGCATAGAAAAAACAAAACAAATTTTAAATAAAACAGATGTTGCGGTTTTAATTGTTGACTCACAAACGGGAATAAGCGACTGTGACAGCCAACTCATTGAAATTTTTAAGCAAAAAAACATACCGTATATAACGGTATATAATAAAAGCGATTTAGCAAAAGCCAAAACAACTTTGGAAAACGAAATAACCGTTTCGGCAAAAGACAATACAAACATTTTTGAACTTAAAGAACTTATAGGAAAGCTTGCCAAAGACGACAGCAACAAAAAAATTATAGGCGATAAATTAAATACATCGGATATAGTTGTACTTGTAACACCCATAGACGAAGCGGCGCCTAAAGGCAGAATGATATTGCCGCAAATGCAAACTATACGCGATGTACTCGACAAACACGCAATTTGTGCCGTTACACAAACCGAACAGCTTGCCGATACTCTTAACTCTTTTAAAAATCCGCCCAAAATGGTAATTTGCGACAGCCAGGCATTTGAAACCGTTAAACAAATTGTACCCGACAATATACCGCTTACATCATTTTCTATTTTGTTTGCACGCTTTAAAGGTGTGTTAAATACTGCGGCAAAAGGCGCAAAATGTATAGATAAACTTTGCGATGGCGACACCGTTTTAATATGTGAGGGGTGTACGCACCACAGACAATGCAACGATATAGGAACGGTAAAACTGCCAAATTGGATTAAAAGGCGCACTCAAAAGCAGCTTAATTTTGAGTTTACCTCGGGCGGCGAATTTCCCGATGATTTATCAAAATATGCTCTTGTTATACACTGCGGAGGCTGTATGCTCAATGAGCGCGAAATGATATACCGCCAAAGAAAAGCGGAAGAAAATAATATAAACTATACAAATTACGGAACGGCTATTGCATATATGAACGGTATACTTGAGCGCAGTACAAGTATATTCCCCGAACTTGAAATATAAAGCGCAAATAAATATAAAACGCGGTGCGGCAAAGTAAAAAAACATTTTGCCGCACCGCGTTCTCTTATTTGTAATTTTAATTTTCTTCCGCAAACATATCCAAATGCGAAAGCGACGCTCCCGTTCCTTTGGCAACACATTCAACCGCGTCATCGGCAATGTTTACCTTTATACCCGTATGCTTTTCAAGAAGTCTGTCAAGTCCGTTAATAAGCGATCCGCCGCCCGTAAAGAGAATACCGTTTGCAATTATATCGCCCAATATTTCGGGCGGTGTAATTTCAAGTACGCTTTTTACACCGTTTACAATTGTAAGAGCCGGTTCGGCAAGCGCCTCCATCATTTCGGTTGATGTAATGGATATTTTGTCGGGCATACCGGTTTTAAGACTTCTGCCCTTTATTACCATTGTTTCAGTTTCAAGTTTTGGGAACACACAGCCAATTGTTTTTTTGGCTTCCTCGGCGGTTCTATCCCCTATTACCAAACCGTAATTTTTGCGTACATACTTTATAACTGCCTGGTCAAACTCATCGCCCGCAACTTTAATGGAATCGTGTACCACAATACCGCCGAGCGAAATAACCGCAATATCGCACGTACCTCCGCCGATATCCACAACCATTGTACCCTCGGGACGAGAAATATCAACACCCGCACCTATTGCGGCGGCAATTGGTTCTTCTATTAAATATGCTCTCCTTGCACCTGCGCTCTTTGTAGCGTCTATAACCGACTTTTTTTCAACCGCCGTTACAATACTCGGCACGCATACCACTACATTTGGCTTAATAATAGAGCGCGGACTTACTTTACCCAAAAGATATTTAATCATTATTTCCGTTGTTTCGTAATCGGAAATCACACCGCTTTTAAGCGGACGGATTGCAACAATGTTTGACGGCGTTCTGCCTATCATTTTTTTTGCGGCGTCGCCTACCGCAAGAACGGTATTTGTGTTTTTATCTATAGCAACAACACTCGGTTCGTCAAGCACAATACCCTTGTTTTTTACATATACAAGAATAGTGGCTGTGCCCAAATCTATTCCGATGTCCTGACCTTTCCAAAAAGACATAATTTTTACCTCCGAATTATTCGTATATACTTATTATACAATATATTTTAAAATTATCAATAGTTAAAACGAATTTTTTTAAATTTTTGGTATTTTTTTGCGTTTTTTTATTATTTGTTATTTTTTTCTTGACAAACTCGCCCTACAATGTTAAAATAATTAAAAATAAAAAAAAATTGCCACCGGGTAACAGACATAATATGTCGAATTGTATCGTTAGGTCTTTGAAGATACAATATCGGCATTTTTTATTTGGGAGGATAAAATAATGCAAACAAAAGGCAGTTTAAAGGAATTTTTTAAATATATATCGGTAAGTATAGCGGGTATGCTCGGTTTATCGTTTTACATACTTGCCGACACATATTTTATAGCGCGGGGGCTTGGTGCAAACGGACTTACGGCGCTCAATCTTGCACTGCCCGTATTTACGCTTGTAAGCGGTTTGGGGCTTATGCTCGGTATGGGCGGTTCGGTAAAGTATACCGTATTAAAATCGCGCGGTGACGAAAAAGGCGCAAATAAAATTTTTTCGCTTACACTGATAACCGCAATTGCCGTATCCGTTGTTTTTTTGCTGTGCGGCGCCCTTTTTTCATCTCAAATTGCAATATTGCTCGGTGCCGATAAATTGGTACTTAAAATGACAAAAACATATCTTGGTATGATACTTTTATTTGCTCCCGCCTTTATGCTTAACAATACATTTATGTGCTTTGTTCGTAACGATAAAAACCCCAACCTTTCAATGTGCGCAATGCTTACGGGAAGCATTTCAAATATTATACTTGATTATGTTTTTATATTTCCGCTTAAAATGGGCATTTTCGGCGCGGTTTTTGCAACCTGCCTTGCACCGGTAATAAGTATTTTTGTGTTGTCGTTGCATAAAATATGCAAAAAAAACACATTTCGTTTTTGTATGCCGAGCATAAAATTAAATGCGCTTGCGGGCATACTCTCTGCCGGTTTTCCGTCCTTTATTTGCGAAATATCATCGGGCATAGTTATGCTTGTATTTAACACTATAATGCTTAAACTCAAAGGAAATACGGGAGTTGCGGCATACGGAGTTATATCTAACTTATCGGTTGTGGTAATATCGGTCTTTACGGGTATTGCTCAGGGAATGCAGCCGCTTACAAGCAGAGCATACGGCAAATCAAACACGCGCCAATCGCAATTTTATTTATATATGACGCTTATACTGTCAATGGCGGTATCTGCCGTAATGTATTCTTTTATATTTTTTAATGCGGATCTTATTACATATACTTTTAACTCTGAAAATAATGCTGTACTTAAAAGCATTGCGCCAAATGGACTTAAAATATACTTTACGGCAATACCGTTTAATATTGTAATGTCAATTTATTTTGCATCGGTTGAAAAAAGCATACCGTCACACGTTGTATCTGTTATGCGCGGAATTGCAATTATTGTGCCGTCGGCATTTTTGCTTTCGTATTTTTTGGACGTTACGGGTGTATGGCTGGCATTTCCCGTATCGGAATTATTAACATCCGCTGTGTGTACCGTAATTTTTATTGTTGACATAAATAAGCAAAAGATTTATAATAAATAAAAAACGGGGTAAATTAAAGATGGATAGTAAAAATAAAGAAAAATGGCTGTCGTGGGCAGTTGAAATACAAAGCCTTGCCCAGGCAGGACTTGCATATACCGATAATGTATACGATATTGAAAGATACGAAAGACTGCGCGAAATAGCAGCCGAAATGATAAGTGAAAAATCGGATATTCCGCTTGAAAAAGTAAAAGACCTGTTTTGCTGTGAAACAGGATATCAAACGCCAAAATTAGACACACGCGCGGCAATATTTAAAGACGGCAAAATTTTATTAACACACGAAAATAACGGAACCTGGTCGCTCCCCGGCGGTTGGTGCGATGTTACCGAATCGGTAAAATCCAACACAATAAAAGAAGTTAAAGAGGAAACGGGATTAGATGTTACGGCATTAAAACTTATTGCGGTACAAGACAGAAACAAGCATAATCTTCCGCCATACGCTTACGGGGTATGCAAAGTTTTTGTGCTGTGCAAGCTTATCGGCGGTCACTTTGAAAAAAACATTGAAACAACCGAAATTAAATATTTTGCCCCCGATGAACTGCCCCAAAATCTTGCGATTGAAAAAACAACGGCACAGCAAATACAACTGTGCTTTAAAGCTCATAAATCCCGTGATTGGCAAACGCTGTTTGATTAATGATAATGAGGGTGCGGCAAAACACAATCGTTTTACCGCACGTTCTTTTTTTATATTCTATTTTTCAAGTGCCTTAACAAGTGCTTTTTCAAATATTGCAAAACCTGCTTCAAGCTGTTCGTCGGTAACAACAAGCGGACTTAAAAACCGTATAACATTTCCGTATGTTCCGGCATTTTCCATTATAAGTCCCATATGCACCGTATTTTGAATTATTTTTGTTACAAGCTCCGGGTAAGGCTCTTTTGTTTTTTCGTCTTTTACAAATTCTATACCCACCATAGCGCCGAGTCCGCGAATATCACCCACAACGCCGTATTTTTTAAGCGACTTGTAAAACCCTTTTACTTTATTGCCTATTTGCACCGCACGTTCACAAAGATTATCGCGCTGTATAATTTCTATTACTTTGAGTGCGGACGCACATGCAAGCGGGTTTCCGCAATATGTTCCGCCTATTGTACCTGCCCGGCAGCTATCCATTATTTCACTTGACGCCGTTACCGCCGAAAGCGGAACACCGCCGGCTATTGATTTTGCCGATGTCATAATATCGGGAGCGCATCCCGCGTCTTTCCAATACTGTGACGCAAACATTTTACCCGTACGTGCAAAACCGCTTTGTACTTCGTCGGCAATAAGCAAAATACCGTACTCGTCGCATATTTTTCTTACCGCCTTAATCCACTCAATGGGGGCAGGTACAAAACCTCCCTCACCCTGAACGGGTTCAACCACAATTGCCGCAACATACTCGGCAGGCGACGCTTCCTCAAATACGCTTTTTAATCTGTTTATGTAGTATTCAATTGCCTCATCATCGGTATACCCGTTGGGTTTACGGTATAAATACGGAAATTCGGCTCTGTATACACCGTCGGGAAACGGACCCATACCGTATGCATATGCTTTTTTTGATGTCATTGCCATTGTCATTGCGGTTCTGCCGTGAAACGCACCCGAAAAAACAATAATATTGGGTCTTTTGGTGTATTGCTTTGCAATTTTTACGGCATTTTCGTCCGCCTCCGCACCCGAATTTACAAACATTGTTTTCTTTTTTTCACCGCGCACGGGTACAATTTTGTTCATTTTTTCCGCCAAAGCAATGTACCCCTCGTGAGTTGCAATGTTCATCATTACGTGGAAATATTTTTCGGATTGCTGTTTAACCGCCTCAATCATTTCGGGTTGTGAATATCCTACGTTTAATACTCCAACACCGCCTACCCAATCCAAAAATATATTTCCGTCGGCATCTTCAAGCATTGCGCCCTCGCCCCGTTTTGCCGCAACGGGATATACGCATTTAATGGCATTTGGAATTGAGTTCTCACGTCTTTTTATTATTTCAGCCGATTTTGGCCCCGGCAGTCCGTCGGTTATTATTTTTGGTAATTCATATCTAAGTTCCGACATTTATATTCACTCCGTTCTTTTAAATTAATAAAGATTTGTATATATTTGTGTTATTTGCTCCAAATCAAGTTTAACGTAGTTATTGGCAAGCAAACGCTGTTGATTTTTAAGTACCGACTTTGCAAATTCACTTATTTGCTCTTTTTTCATACCGTATTCGTGAAGTGCCTTTTTTTGCAATACCGACTCGTTAAGCAACTGTTCAAGACCGTTATAAACATTACATTCATCACAGCCGAGTATATCGGCAAAAATTTTATTAATCCTTGTTATTTTACCGTTTGGGGCAAGGTTCATATACATATTAAATACTCCCGTAAATACCGCGTAATTTGCCTCGCCGTGCGGTACGTGAAAAGCCGCACCCAAAGGATAGCTTAATGCGTGAACTGCGGCACAGCCTGCATTAGAAAATGCAATGCCCGCATATGTTGACGCTTCAAGAAATTTTTTATAATCGATATTTTCGCCGTTTTTTATTTTAACATATCCGCTTAAAATGCTTTGCATAGCCGATACCGAAAACATTTCGGAAAGAGCGCTTGCCTTTGGCGACAAAAAACTTTCAACAGAGTGTATAAGTGCGTCAATTGAACTTGCGGCAAATGCTTTAAACGGCAAATCGTTTAAAAGTTCGGGAATAAGTACCGCGTCATCGGCAAAAAGTGAGTCGGACGCAAGCCCGAATTTAGTGCGGCGGTTTATAAACTCAACTATTGAAATATTTGTAATTTCACTGCCCGTACCGCACGTTGTGGGCACTATAACAAGTTTTTTGTCTTTTTTTGCGTCAATCTCTTTATCAAAAAGTGCGTCAAGTACTTTATTGAGCGAATTTGATACATCAAGTGCAAACAATTTTGCAATATCTGCCACCGTACCGCCGCCTACAGCTATTACACGGCTGTACGGATTTTTAATATCCGCACATATACCCTTTATCGCCTCGTCATTTGGTTCGCCAATACAATAGTTACGTATATATATAACATTGTCCGGTGTTATATTTTTAAAATACTTGCTCCATATATGCTCACTTGTTATTACCAAATCGCCTTTGCCTATATTATACATTTCGGCAAATTCGCACGCGGTATCAAGCGATACAATTTTAGGCGCAATTTTAAATGTATGCATTATAAACCAAACTCCTCTTTTGTATCGGCAAGAGCGCCGTCCATTCTTTCAAGCACGGTTTTAATTTGTTCCTCGGTTATAACTGCGGGCGGCTCAAAACGAATACATTTTGCATTTACAAGCGTTCCTGCCGTCATAACGCCTCTTTTAAACAATCCCTTGGCAACGCTGTAACCTTCTTTTCCGCTTACAAACTCAACCGCAAGCATAAGACCCACACCGCGTACATCATCTATTATTTCGGGGTATTTTTCTTTAAGTTTTATAAGTCCGTCTTTTAAAATTATACCCTTATCTCTGCACTGACCCGGCACATCGTGATCTATCATATATTTAATTGTTGCAATAGCCGCACTGCAGCATACAGGGTTACCGCCAAATGTGGGTGAGCCTAAAAGCCACGGGTTATCAACAAGCTGTTCAACCCACATATCCGATGTACAAATAATACCCGTAATAGGCATTATGCCTCCGCCGAAAGCCTTACCGAATGTCATAATATCGGGTGTTACGCCCTCTGCCTCACAGCGCCACATTGTGCCTGTTCTGCCCATACCGCATTGAATTTCGTCAAATATAAGAGCAACACCGTACTCATCGCATATTTTTCTCAATTCTTTAAGGTAACCCTCGGGCGGTACAATAACGCCGGCCTCGCCCTGAATAGGCTCAACAATCATTGCGGCTACTTTTTCGCCTACCGCTACAAGGTTTTTAATTGCTTTGCGTGCGTCCTCGGCATTACCGTATTCAACATGCTGAACCTGCTGAACCATAGGAATATACGGCACACGGTATGTATTTTTTCCTCCCATTGAAATTGCGCCCATAGATTTACCGTGAAACGCACCTACGGTTGAAATAAACCATCTGCCGCCCGTTGCAATTCGCGCAAGTTTTAATGCCATTTCAACAGCTTCCGCACCGCCGTTTGTAAAAAAGCACTTGTCAAGCTTACCCGGCGTAATATCTGCCATAGCCTTTGCAAGATATCCGCGCAAAGGGTCCAAAAGCTCCTGTGAATGAAGTGCCTGATGGTCGAGCTGTGCTTTTACAACCTCCATAATTTCGGGATTTCTGTGACCGCAGGTGTATATACCAAATCCGCCCAAACAGTCTATAAATTCTTCGCCGTACAATCCCTCGCAAATACTGTCGTGGTCTTTCCACTCAAGTGTTGCACTGTTTGTTGATACCGATTTTCGGTACTTGAGCCAACCGGGTGAAACGTAATTATCAAAATAATTAATTGTTTCCTGCGTCATTGTTTCTTTTTCGCTGTCCGAAAGTTCGTCCGATTTTATATATCCTATTACTTTTTCAAGGTCTTTTGATACTTGTTCATAACTCATTTTATGTCATCTCCTGATTATATTAATGTTCATACCAACCTACAATACCCGGATTTAGGTTAATGTTAATTTGCTTTGTTTCGCAATATTCCTCCAAACCGTGTATTCCGAGTTCACGTCCTATACCTGATTTTTTGTAACCGCCCCACGGTGCTTCGTTAAAGCACGGGTTATAGCAGTTTATCCAGGTAATACCCGCTCTTATTTCTTTAATAACTCTTAATGCCCTTGCACCGTCCGATGTAAACACGGCACCCGCAAGACCGTACTCGGTATTGTTTGCCATATCTATTGCCTGCTGCTCATCTTTAAATGTTTGAACGGTAACAACGGGACCGAATATTTCTTCTTTAACAATTGTCATATCGTCGGTGCAGTTGTCAAATACCGTTGGGCGTACAAAATAGCCTTTTGCACACTCACCCTCGGTATAACGCTCACCTCCGCACATAAGCGATGCGCCCTCGTCTATACCCTTTTTTACATATTCAAGCACTTTTTCCATATGGCTTTTTGAAACAAGCGGTCCCATATCGGGGTTATTGAGCGGATTGCCTATCGTGATTGCATTTGCTCTTTCGCAAAGACGTTTTACAAATTTATCTTTAATACTCTCCTCAATAATAATGCGTGAACCTGCCGAGCATATTTCGCCCTGGTTTAAAAAAATGCCTATCATTGCCCACTCAACGGCACCCTCCAAATCAGCGTCGGCAAATATAACATTGGGGGATTTACCGCCCAGCTCCAATCCGATTTTTTTAACGTTTCCCGCTGCGGCACGCATTATGCTCTGTCCCACTTCGGTTGAACCCGTAAACGTAATCATATCAACATCACTGTTTTCGGCAAGCTCGTTTCCTATTGTGCCGCCTGCGCCGAGTACAAGATTTACACTTCCCTCGGGCATTCCGACTCTGTCAAATATTTCAAACAGCTTTATGCACGAAAGCACACAGTTTGAGCTGGGTTTAAACACTATGCTGTTGCCTGCCGCCATAGCCGGGGCAAGTTTCCATACACCCATTAAAAGCGGATAGTTCCAGGGAGTAATTTGAGCGCATACGCCAACGGGTTCGCATACCGTATACGAATGCATTTTGCCAAATCCCTCGTTTACGTCATACACACCGCCGTACGGAGCTTTTATAAGCCCCGCATAATATCTGAAACAGTGTATTGCATCGTCAACATCGCACTGTGCCTCTCTTAACGGCTTACCGTGATCCATTGTATCTATTTTTGCAAATTCGTCTTTTTCTTTTTCTATTTCATCGGCTATTTTTAAAAGCATATCGCTTCTTGTCTGCGCGTCGGTATCGCGCCACTTGCGTGTTTTATAAAAAGATTTTTTTGCGGCGGCAACGGCTTTTTTTGCGTCACACACATCGCCCTCGGTAACATATGCAAGCACCTCACCGTTTGCAGGGTTAATGCTTTTGCGTGTTTTTTTGCTCTCGCTTTCAACCCATTTGCCGTCTATATACATTTTTTTAACTTCCATAAAAACCTCTCCCGTACAAATTTTTATTTTTTAAGTTCTGTCCACATTTTATCGTATATTGCAAGCGTGTCTGTATCTAAATTTTTAATGTACTCGCCTTTTGCAATAGCGTCGGCAGGCGGATTTTTTGCGGGGTTTGACGAATAATCGCTGCCTGCAAGTTCAACCGCTTTTGTGTTGGGGCACATATACGGAAATTCTTCAAGTACAAGCGCCATATTTTCGGGGTCGAGCATAAAGTTTATAAACTTCATAGCCGCGTCTTTATTTTTTGCGCCTTTTGAAATTGCCCAATTGTCGAGGAATAAATATGCACCCTCCTCGGGATATACAACCTCAATATCTTTGTTTTCTTCCATAGCAAGAGCAATTTCTGCCGCCCACATTACACCCAAATCACAATCACCCTGAATAAGAGCCGATTTTGGACTGTCGGAGTCGTAGAGCTTTACATTAGGTTTTAATGTGAGAAGCTTTTCTCTTATTGCGTCAAGCTCGCCTTTATCCGATGTACTCATACTGTAACCCAGGCTGCGTGCGGTAAATCCTATAACCGCTCTAAAATCGTCAAGTACAACTTCTTTATTTTTAAACTCATCTTTAAATAAGTCGGCATATGATGTAACGGGTGTTTTTACTTTGGATTTGTTTACCGCAATTGCCGCAACACCGCCAAGATACGGAACACTGTATTTGTTGCCCGGGTCGTATTCGGGGTCTTTGTACTCATCTCCGATATTGTCAAAATTTGAAAGCTTTGTTACATCTATCTCCTCAAGCATACCCTGTGACGCCATTTGCTCAACCATATAATCGCTGGGCTGAATTATATCAAATGCGCCCTCGTTTTCGGATTTAACTTTTGCAAGCATATCTTCGTTAGACGAAAACGTTGTGTGATTAACTTTAATTCCCGTTTCATCTTCAAATTTTTCAATAACGCTGTCGGGTATATACTCTGTCCAAGTGTAAATATTAAGAGTATCTTCTCCGCTTTGTTTATTTGACGAGATTTTTTTATCGGAACATCCCGTAAATAATCCCATTGTCAATACAATTGTCAATGCCGTTAAAACTGATACAAACTTTTTCATAATTCATTCCTCCGTTTTTTATATTATTTTTTTATTTTTTTAAGCAAGTCACTCTGTGTTAAAATAACAAGAATAACGGTTGCAATAAGAATAAGTGTTGAAAGCGCGTTTACATCGGGTGCAACGCCGCTTTTAATTGCGCTCATTACTTTAAGCGGAAATGTTTTTACCTGACCGTTTATAAAATAGCTTACAATTACGTCGTCAATCGAAAGTGTAAAGGCAAGCAGTGCACCTCCGCCTATACCGGGCGCAAGTACGGGGAGCGTAATGTTTTTAAATGTCATAAGTCTGTTTGCTCCCAAATCCATACTTGCCTCTTCTATTGAATTATCGTATCCTGCAAGCCGTGCGCGTACATTAAATATTACATATGGTATTGCAAATGTTGTATGTGCCAATATAAGAGTTAACATACCGCGCGGAATACCCGTATTTGAAAACAATGTTAAAAGCGAAATTCCCAAAACAATTTCGGGTATTACAACGGGAATATAAAGCAAGCCGTCTATAATGTTTTTTCCTTTAAATTTGTATTTGTACATACCAACCGCCGCAATTGTGCCTATTGCCGTTGCAAGCAATGTTGTTATAATTGCAATTGCCATTGTAGCGCCAAACGACTCCAAAAGCGACTTGTTTTCAAAAAGCTTTATATACCAATCGAAGGTAAAACCTTTCCACGATTGATACGGTTTGCTTGTTGTTGCGTTAAATGAGTTTACCACAATAACGCTTATGGGCAAAAACAAAAATATGTAAACAATACTGCAAAACACCGTACCCGATATTTTTTTAAATTTTGTTTTTGTGTGCCTTGACATATTCTACACCCCCAAACTATCCATATCGCCGCCCGCTTTTTGATATAATTTTACAAGCACAAGCGTAATAACAATTAAAATTATTGAAAGTGCGGCTCCGAGCGGCCAATTGTTGCCGCTTTGAAACTGTCTTTCTATAAGGTTTCCTACAACGTCGCTGTTGCCGCCGCCCAAAATATCCGCTACAAAAAAGTAGCCGAGGCTTGGTATAAATACCATTATACTGCCCGAGAATACACCGCTCATTGTAAGCGGAAGTATTATTCTAAAAAATGTTGACGCTCCCTTTGCGCCCAAATCCGACGACGCTTCAAGAAGTGTTTTGTCAAGTTTTTCTATAGCGGTATAAAGCGGAAGTACCATAAACGGAAACAGGCAATATACCATACCAAAAACCGTTGCGCCTTTGTTAAACAAAAACTGTATGGGTTCTTTGGTTATATTAAGCGTTGTAAGTATATAATTAAGCCAGCCGCTTGAGCCGAGAAAAGTACGCCATCCGTATATTCGTATAAGCGAATTTGTCCAAAACGGAATTATAACAAGCATATAAAGAAGTGTTTTGTATTTTGACTCGGTGCGTGCAATCAAAAACGAAAACGGATACCCAATAAGTATACATATTACCGTTGTAAAAAACGCTACCAAAACCGATGTTGCGTATATTTGAATATAGTTTGTATCAAACAAACGCCTGTAGTTTTCGGTTGTAAATTTAAAAACTATGTTATATGAGCTGTCTATTGAGCAAAAGCTCATAACAAGCACGTATATAAGCGGTACTGCCACAAAAAATATAAGCCAAAGTGTAACAGGTCCCACTGTTGTAATGGCAGGCAGCGTATTTGACCTGAATTTATGTTTAGATAACTTTTCCATAATAAATCACTCCATTACAATGTTATTTACGGCGTCTGCAAACACATTGTCAAACGTATGTATAAGCTTTGCGTCGCCGTTGTTCCAATAAAGATAAACCGTTCCTCCTTCGGGTAGTTTTTGTCCGGCAAGACGTTCTATTTTTACTTCGTTTCCGTTTGCCAAAACAACAGCCGTTTTTACAACCGAGCCTACATATATTTGCTCTTTTACCGTTGCGCAAAGGTTAAAACCGTCTACAGGCTTATCTGAATACAACATTCTTTCGGGTCTTACCGATACAGATAGCATATCACCCGACTTAAACTCACCGCTTTTTGCGGTAAAACTTCCGCATTCAAACGCAATCTCAATTTTTCCGTCACTTTCGTCTATAACACTGCCGTCAAAAATATTTGTTTCGCCAATAAAAGTTGCAACAAACTTTGTTGCGGGGTTTTCGTATATTTCAACGGGTGTGCCTGCCTGCTGCAAAACCCCTTCGTTCATAATACATATTCTGTCGCTCATTGTAAGCGCTTCTTCCTGGTCGTGAGTTACGTAAATAAAAGTTATGTTAAGTTTTCGCTGCAAACGTTTAAGTTCAAGCTGCATTTGCTTTCTTAATTTTAAATCGAGTGCGCCCAGCGGTTCATCAAGCAGCAATACTTTTGGGCGGTTTATAAGTGCTCTTGCAATTGCAACTCTTTGTTTTTGCCCGCCGCTCAACTGTGACGGATATCGGCGTTCAAAATCGCCAAGCTGTACAAGTTCAAGCATTTCGGTAACATGTTCTTTTATTTCGGCTTTTTTTACCTTTTTCATTTTAAGTCCGTATGCCACATTGTCGTAAACTGTCATATGCGGAAACAGTGCATAGCTTTGAAATACCGTATTTACATCTCTTTCAAACGGCTGTTTGTTATGTATATCTTCACCCTGAACGCTTATACTTCCGCTTGTGGGTTCTTCAAATCCCGCTATCATTCGCAGTGTTGTTGTTTTTCCGCATCCGCTCGAGCCGAGCAATGTTAAAAATTCGCCTTCATAAATATCAAGATTAAGGTCTTTTACAACGTGGTTTGTTCCGTATATTTTATTTACTCCCCTAATCTTTACAATTACTTTTTTATCACTCTCCATAATGTATCACCCTCTTATTTAAAGATTTGGTTTTTATAATGCCTTTTCATCTCTTTCGCCCGTTCTCAATCTTACGGCGCCTTCAATGTTTCTTATAAACACTTTACCGTCGCCGACGTGACCCGTAACAATTTTATCTCTCAACTCGGTTATTATATCGTCAACTTCCTTGTCGCGTACAACAACCTCCACTCGGATTTTGGGCAAAAGGTTTATATTTACTTTAAACCCTTTAATTACATTTACGGCATTGTCATCTGCAATACCCTTTTGAGTTCCGCAGCCCATAACACTTGATATTGTCATACCTCCGCATTTTTTCTCATCGAGAATTTCTTTTACTTTTTCAAGTTTTTCGGGTCTTATAATAATTACAAGTTCCTTCATTCCAAATTCCTCCTTTTTGTAATAAAAAAAGGCAACGGGA
>OIXG01001560.1_pt1 | contig 21183 bp, 15 predicted proteins | sample 1587731 | NCBI WGS metagenome assembly OIXG01 (sample SAMEA3888908, study PRJEB22519) | human gut metagenome | biome: human gut; feature: human-associated habitat; material: faeces | place: Denmark | collected 2010
AGATATTTTACGACCGCAAGGATTTTGCATACGGTTCCAAGAACAACGGGGAAAGCTACAGCAGTCTTGAACGGCAGGCAGAAAGCCACGGATTGCATTATGTCTATTTTGCATCCATGCAGGATTTGCGTGGTTCTGAACTTGTTGGTGGCAACTTCGACAAAAACAACGAAGTATTTGCTACCGATTGGGACCTGATTATCGTTGATGAAGCGCACGAAGGCACCCAGACCGAACTGGGTAAAGCGGTTATGGGAGAGCTGGTCAAGGAACAGACCAAAGTATTGCGCCTGTCAGGTACTCCATTCAATCTGCTGGATGATTTCAAGGAGGATGAAATCTATACATGGGACTATGTGATGGAACAGCGGGCCAAGGTGAGCTGGGACGAACTCCATTTTGGCGATCCCAATCCGTATGCCTCACTGCCTACACTCAATATCTTTACCTACGATTTGGGACGGCTGCTTCATGAATTTGTAGATGAAGATGTCGCCTTTAACTTCAGGGAATTTTTCCGGGTCAATGAGGCTGGTGGTTTCTGTCATGAAAAAGACGTGCGGGCTTTTCTGAATCTTCTTACCAAGGAAGACAAGGACAGCCTTTATCCATATACCAACGAGGAATATAGGAATATTTTCCGCCATACACTCTGGATGGTGCCCGGCGTGAAGGAAGCACGGGCACTGAGTGCCATGCTCCAGACACATCCGGTGTCCCAGCATTTCAAGGTGGTCAATGTAGCCGGTGACGGTGATCAGGACGAAGAAAGCCGTGATGCCTTGGAAGCCGTGGAACAGGCTATCGGAAAAGATCCGGATGCCACACGAACCATTACCCTTTCTTGCGGACGACTGACGACCGGAGAGAGTGTAAAGGCATGGACTGCCGTATTCATGCTATCCGGTTCTTATAATACAGCCGCATCCAGTTATATGCAGACCATCTTCCGCGTGCAGACACCGGCCACCATCAACGGACGCATGAAGGAGCAATGTTATGTTTTTGATTTTGCTCCGGATCGTACCTTGAAAGTGATAGCCGAAACCGCCAAAATATCGGCCAAAGCCGGAAAGACTTCACAAAGTGACCGTAAGGCCATGGGTGAGTTCATTAATTTTTGCCCTATCATATCCGTTGAAGGTTCCCAGATGAGTCGTTTTGACGTACCTCACATGCTGGAACAGTTGAAACGGGTATATGTGGAACGTGTCGTCCGTAACGGATTTGAGGACAACAGCCTGTATAACGATGAACTGATGAAGTTGGATGACCTGGAACTGCAGGAGTTCGATGACCTGAAAAAGATTATCGGCCAGACCAAGGCCATGCCCAAGACCAACCAGGTGGACATCAACAGTCAGGGACTAAACAATGAGGAATACGAGGAAAAGGAGAAGCTGGAGAAGAAACCCAAGAAGGAACTTACGGAGGAAGAACGGAAACGGCTGGAAGAACTGAAAAAGAAGACCAAGAACCGGGAGGCAGCCATTTCCATACTTCGTGGCATCTCCATCCGTATGCCCCTGTTGATTTATGGTGCGGAACTGAGTGATGAGAATCAGGAAATCACGATTGATAATTTTGCCTCACTCATTGACACGCAGTCATGGGAAGAGTTCATGCCAAAGGGAGTGACCAAGCAGAAATTCAACAGCTTCAAAAAATACTATGACCCGGAAATATTCTGTGCTGCCGGAAAACGAATCCGTGCAATGGCCCGTGCCGCGGACAAACTGAGTATAGAGGAACGAATTGGACGTATTACGGATATTTTCAGCACTTTTCGCAATCCGGACAAGGAAACCGTGCTTACTCCGTGGCGCGTGGTAAACATGCACCTTGGTGACTGTTTGGGAGGCTATAACTTCTATGACGCAGAGTATCAGAATGTGATTTCTGACCCACGGTTTATAGACAAAGGAGAGGTCACTGCAGAAGTTTTCTCCCCTGAATCCCGTATTCTGGAAATCAATTCCAAGTCCGGACTTTATCCGCTCTATATGGCATACGGCATTTATCGGGCTAGAGTGAAGGCTTCTCTTTTTTCTGTAGAAACAGTAGAGGAGCAGCAAGCTGTATGGGACAAGGTAATAGCCGAGAACATCTTTGTCATTTGTAAAACTCCAATGGCAAAGAGTATCACAAAGCGTACGCTTGCCGGATTCCGTAAAGCGAAAGTGAATACAAGATATTTTGAAGATTTAATCAACCAGATTAAGAACAAGCCGGAAAACTTTATAGCCAAAGTTGCCAAAGGCCATTCTTATTGGAAAGCCATAGATAATGACAATATGAAATTTAATGCTATAGTGGGAAATCCACCATATCAAGAGGTTGTTGATCAGAAAGAAAGTACAAATGGACAAAAGGTAAGCATAAGTATCTTTCAATATTTCCAAACTATCAGTGAAAAGATAGGAAAATATACAGCTTTAATATATCCAGGCTCTCGGTGGATTCATCGTTCAGGAAAAGGACTTGAAAAATTTGGTTTGGCCCAAATGAATGATCCTCATTTAGCTCTACTTGAATTTTTCCCTTGTTCTAAAGATATATTTAAAGATGTTGCTATTGCAGATGGACTTTCCATTGTACTAAAAAACATGGAAAAGAATGAATGTGGATTTACATATAAATATTCTGTAGGTGGTAAAACGATTACTATCCAAGCAAACAATCCAGGAAATGATATGTTTTCTCTCAATCCTCAAGATAATGAAATTATTAAGAGATTGGATAATGCAATCAAATCATTCGGATGTTTACATGATTCTATACTTCCTCGTAATTTATTCTCTATTGAAAGTGATTTTGTTGAGAAGAATCCTTCTCTTGTAAAAGAGTTTAATGATGGTGATTATTATAATCCCCAAACAGAGATTAAACTTTTTACTAATGATAAAGCTGGTAAAAACGGAAGAGCTCGTTGGTATATTGCTAATAAAAATGTTATAGCATCGGGAAGTGAATATTTGAATAAATGGAAAGTAATTGTTTCTAGTGCTAATGCTGGAGGACAAAAGCGTAGTAACCAGATAGCTATTGTTGATAATCATAGCGCATTTGGACGTTCACGTGTGGCGTTAAAAACATTTGCGACAGAGAAGGAAGCTATAAACTTTTTCAAATATGCCACAAGTGAAATAATCCGTTTTGCATTTTTGCTTACAGACGAATCGCTTACTTCATTAGCTAAGAAAGTCCCAGACTTATTGGATTATTCAGATGAAAATGGAATCATTGATTATAATAGAGATGTGAACGCTATGCTTTATAGGTTGTTTGATATTAACGAAACAAGCCAACAATATATACAAGAAATTTTAGCTTTGAAGAAATGATAGGTAAGTTACTACAAATTCTACTTCAAATGCATTATAATACAATATGCCAAAACCTAATTAAGTAAAATGATACAAGGAAAATCAGAATATAACATAGTTTGTGAGTCTTAAACTTCTAAGTATCTGAAAAAAGCCAAGACAATTCACATTGTCTTGGCACATCCTAATAATTATTTCCTATGTTTTGTTGGGCCAACTTTAACCTTTTCCACCACAGTTGTACTGGGATGTTTTTGTGCATAGGAAATAGAAACAAATTGTCCAGTTTTGGCATCTCTACCTTTTTTTACTGTTCTTGCCATATTTGAAATGTTTTTATAAAACTATACGGTGTCTTACCGATTCCGTTACGGTGCACTTTGGCGTTGCATACCTTGCTTAAAATCACCAATCTTTATCTTTTATGTGATTCCGGACAACAATAGAAACATCCATCAACATTGCTATAGTAGCTTCTAGCCGCTTTTATAGCATCTCCACTATTGGAGAAATAACCCAAGTAAATTCGATTCTTCTCCAATGGCAAATACCTACAGTTTGATATATGCACTTCATGCTCTCCTGTTGGTTGGGCGATTTTGTTTACATAATAATAGCCACTCATATCTTAAATGTCAACTCTCTGGTCCTTTCGCCAGGGTCTTAATTTCGAATTGACATGGCAAAGATATGCACTTTTCTTTTTTTTATGCAAATAAGATGTGATAAAATCACATTTACAAATGTCTAGATATGTATTTAACAGATATTCTACTTGGATTATTGAGAAAAAATCACTATATTTGCACCAGTTCATTATATAATCAGTAAAGTAAAATATGTTAGAGCAATTTATAGTTGAAAATTTTCTCTCTTTCAAAAATCGAGAAGTATTTTCACTTCAGCCCAACAAGGGTACCTTAAAAAGAGATCACAAAACTGAACCTATAAAAGGACAGTGGGTGTTGAAGTCGGCCGCAATGTTTGGAGCAAATGCCGGCGGAAAGAGTAACTTTGTTAAAGCTATTGAACTAGGTAAAAAACTTGTTCTAAAAGGAACAAGAACAGATGACTTAATAGAGTTTTATCCGTTTCGATTAAGCTCTGAAAATAAGAAGAAAGATACAACTATTATTTATCACATACTGTGTGATAACAAAAAATACGAATATGGTTTTAGTTACAACGCTGAACAAATTAGTTCAGAATGGCTTAAACAAATAAATAAAAACAGCGAGTATGTTATTTTCCAAAGGGAGACTGAGAAATCCATATTTGAAATTTCATACCTTCTAAAACTCAACCCTAAAGAAGAAGAATCACAATTCTTATCATTTCTGGCAAAAGCAACACCACAAAGGCAATTATTTCTCCATGAAGTGATGAGCCGTAATATTCATGAGAATGTGTCAAATATTAAGGATTTAGACTCTGTCATTGAATGGTTCGTGAATTCTCTTAAAATTATATTTCCTGACACACCATACAAACAAGGTGTTCTACTTAAAGCGGTGGACGACAACGACCTGAAACGCGGTTTTGGAGCTCTCTTGAGATACTTTAATACAGGTATAGATGGCGTGAAATTAATAGAAGTTCAATTTGAAAAACTTGGAATTCCACAAGATTTACAACGCGCGATTAAAACAGACTTATCGAAATCCAATACAGATGAGGCATTTGGTACATTACGTTTTGATGATAATCTATATTTAATAAACTTGATTGATGGCGAAATTAAGGCCAAAAAGTTGATGACTGTCCATAAAAAAATTGATGATGCAGACGTGGAACTCTTCTCTCTTGGTGATGAGAGTGATGGAACAAAGCGTTTATTTGATTATATCCCACTTATTTTAGATTTGATTCAAGGAGGAAAAGTTTTTGTGGTTGATGAAATGGAACGCAGTTTGCATCCGTCACTTATTCAACAAATAATTTTATTATTTTATAAATATTCAAACGGTGTTTCCAGTCAGCTAATTTTTACGACTCATGAAAGTTCTCTAATGAATCAACGGATATTTAGAAAAGATGAAATATGGTTGATGAAGAAAGACAATTGTGGTATAAGTTCATTTGGAAGGATGGACGAGTTATATAATGTGCGTTTTGATAAAATGCTCCAGAATAGTTACCTTAATGGCGAATATGGTGCAACACCCATATTTGAAACAGAGGAGGAAATAAGCAAATTATTTTCATCCTTTAAATAATAGAAAAGATAAATGGCGAGCTTTATTTCCAAGTCTTTATTTACTGCTACAGTGACGGCTCCAACATTTTTGTCACTTGGTTTAATTGGTATTATAAAAGACAGTATGAATTATTTTCAACTATGGGGCAGCATGTTAAAAAAACATGAAATTCCTACCAACTTTGAATGGTGGAGTATAAATTTTAGCTTAATATTCATGCTAATATGTTTTATAGGCATTAAAATATTCTTTTATAATAAGTCCAATAAACACGAGGAAGGTAAAACCATTAGAGTGCAATCATATTCAAATTTATCTCAAAATAGTGCTGAGCAGGTAATTTCTTCTATAATTCCTTGGCTGACAATATTTGCAGATAAACTTGATTTTAAGGTGTTATTTGTCTGCATAATACTTCAATGTTGCTTTATTGCAATTGCAAGTTACAATAACAATAACTATAATTTACTATGTTCAATATGGGGGTATCGTTATTATGAGGTTCATACGGAAGAAAACACATATATTCTTATTTCTAAAAAATGTATTAGAAATAAGAATGAAATCAAAAAGTATGTTGAAGTAACAGATTATATGGGTTTAATTATTAATGATTAATAACTATGAGTCAATTTTACGCATTGATGCACGACAATACGGTAAAATATATATCTCTGAGAGAAGAAATTATTGCCGATATTAGAAATCTTTTTATAAACGGTGGTGCTGTATTAAAACCTGAAGGTATAGAAGAGGATGAATTTGATGGTAATATCGTAAGCCGAAATGGAGAAAATATTACGTATGTCAATTACAACTTACCAGAAGATTTTGCTCGTATACCAGATAATCAAGCAGACATGTCCGAATATAATATAAACGAGGACACACCTAAAAGTATATTTTATTATGATGACGGAAAATTTTATTTTCAGGCTTTTAATAAGAAAAATATGTTACAACGTAAAATGATTCTGCAAATTGAGTTTGGAAACGTCTTTGCCAGAATGAATAACAATGCTTTTATTGTTGAGGATAAAGTTCATGCTATATTCGAGAATGGAAGGTTATATTTTCAAAGTTATACAATTGCAAATCAAATATTTTCATTGATAGATTTCGTTACCGAAGCCACAAATACAGAAATTGAATCCTTTGGAGATATAGAGGGAATCAATGTAAATACAGAAAACATAAAACATATTGCAAATATAAAAACTCGTCGACTTATAAAATTATTATCCAATATAGATAATATTGAAACTTTTATGAGAAAGGCATCTCGTACAAGAGCCAATCTTTTAAGGAAATATGGAGTGAATGCACAAATTAATGAAAATAACGAATTAGTATTACCAACTAATAATGTTGTAGAGTTGAATCGCACCTTGGAATTTCTTAATGAAGATATATTTAGAGGAGTAATTACAGATAGGCTTTATCGATCAAATTCAAAGAAAAAAGATAATCATTAATTATGAACGAAGAAAATAAAATAATCCTATATCAGGACGATAACGAAATAACTCGTGTATCGGTACGCTTTGCCGATGAAGACTTATGGTTGACACAGAGTCAGTTAGCAGAGATATATGACACATCACAACAGAATATTAGTCAGCATATAGACAATATCTACAAGGATGGAGAACTTATAGCAGAAGCAACTAACAAGAAATTCTTGTTAGTTCGTCAGGAAGGCAATCGTCAAGTAAGGCGTAATATAGACCATTATAATCTCGATATGGTCATAGCTTTGGGATATCGTGTCCAATCTCAAATAGCAACACGCTTCCGGCGTTGGGCGACACAACGTTTACATGAATATATTCAGAAAGGTTTTGCGATGGACGATGAACGGCTGAAACAGGGAGGAAACCGCTATTTCCGAGAGTTATTGCAGCGTATCAGGGATATTCGCAGTAGCGAACGAAATTTTTACCAGCAGGTTACGGACATATATGCTACAGCTACGGACTATGATCCTCGTAGTGAAATGACTAAAACTTTTTTCGCCACCGTGCAAAACAAACTGCATTATGCGGTTCATGAGAATACAGCTGCAGAGATAATATACAACCGTGTGGACAATGAAAAATCGTTTGTCGGAATGACTAATTTCAAAGGTAATTACGTAACCAAAGATGATGTAAAAATTGCGAAAAACTATTTATCTGAAATAGAACTGCAACGACTGAATCTGTTAGTTTCAGGATTTCTTGATTTTGCAGAATTCCAGGCATTGGAGATGAACCCTATGTCTATGAAGGATTGGATAGAAGCTCTTGACAATCAGATTATAGCTCACAAACGAAAAATCCTGATTGGCAAAGGCAATATTTCACATAAACAAGCCATAGAAAAAGCTGAAAAGGAATTTGAGATATACCGCAAGCGAGAAATGGATATGCTTGAAAGTGATTTCGACAAAGAGGTTAAAAGATTAAACAAGAAATAAAGTGATATTATAATATGAATAATGCAATTGATTTAGCCTTTCTTACGGCAAAAGTAGCTACATTAAAAGATGAGAAAGCAAAAATGATTGTTGAAGGTGCTTCTTTAGCATATAACATAACTCAAGTTGCTCGTTTCCGATCTATGATTGTGGAGTTATCACAAATATGCAACTATATTGTGTACAAAGCTAGAATCATAGGAGAATGCATACAAGGAGAATATGATTTAGCTTTGGAGTGCCAACGGCAAATTGAAGAATGCAACAAACAAATAGCCAAACATGAAACAATGACTATGGTAGATGGTATATCTTTGCTTATTGATATGCTTGGTAATTTGAATAAAAAATAAATCGGTTGTAATCCCAAACGAGGTGGAGCAAAAACACAAGTCATCTGCTTGTATTTCAAAATAAAGCGTTACCTTTGTAGGGTAATAGGAAATCGACTCCGCAAGACACTGCAAAATATTGCAAGCATCCGGTGGAGCAATAGCGGGAGATTACTTCTTTAGCTAAAAGTTACATCAAAGATATTCAGCCACTTATCGTTAGATTACGATTCCTGGTGGCACCACGCAAGCAGCTAACTTTACAGTTGGCTGCTTTTTTTGTATTCGGGCGTTGATGGGAATCAGTGCGGGATGCGCATATAAATTGAGATACGGGTTAAGAAGGTGTGTTGTGGCGTTCTGGTCAAAGGTGGAGGCGTGGCAATGCCGCAGTCGGAGAGGTTCGGAAAGGATCAACGTCTTCGCTTTGACTACCTCGCAGCAAAGCCGCTTTGCGGCTATGGGTCAACCCCTTCGGCTCGCAAGCGAGCCACTTCCCCTATATCGCGCTGACGCGCGACACAGAGGAAGACATTGCCGGTGGCGGTCGATGGTTGAGAGTGTCATCATTTTATATAAAAAGAGCTGCATCTTGGCATAATCGCCTAAACAACTTTGGCGCTTCTGCGCTCGATTTGCATCATTTTTGCGGAAAATAATCCTGACGGATTATGTCGGCGCCCCTATCCGCGCCGAAGCGCGGACTCTCCCTATTGCTTCGCAAACAGAGGGAGACATTGCAGGTAGCGATTTATGGTTTAGGTCGGAGAAGTTGGTAAACATGCAATGTTCTCCTCTGTTCATGTGCGGAGCATGTTAATAAGAGGGCGGGGTTTAAAATTGTTTAAGGAAATCCGCAAGATTTTCCGACTGTTCCAAGGCAAACTTCTTGCGCAGCCTGTTGCGTACGGCTTCCACGCTTCGCACTTCGCGGAATGTGATGTCGGCAATCTCCTTGCTCGACAATCCGAGCCTTACCAATGCACACATTCTTAGTTCGCGTGCGGTGAGGCTTGGGTAGCCGGCAGACAGGGAGTCGTAGAAATTGCTGTTGATTTCTTCAAACGACTTGACAAACTCTTTCAGCCCGGCATCGTTGTCCATGCGGTCGATGTCCGACAGTGTCTCGCGCAATGCTTTTCGGGTGTCCGTGTCACGCACGTTGATTTTTAGCAAAAGTTGTTTGATGCCGGAAGAAAGAGATTCTGTGAACTCATGTGCGCGCAAAGCCTGCAATGCCATCACGGTCTGTTTGTTTTCGCTTTTGGCAAGCGCTTCTTCTTTTTCTTTCAATGCCGTGGCATTTTGCCTTTCCTTTTCTTTTAGATGCTCGATGCTCGACAGTTTTTCTTTCAATTTGCGTTTGGCGGTTTGCCTGTATTTTCTGCGTTGTGCGATCAGCATTTTTTTTGCAGCCAATAACATGAGGGCAAGGAGGCATATAGAGACAATCATTGTCCATTTCGCCCGGCTGTCGGCCATTGCGGCTTCGTTTTCCAGCTTTTCTATCCGGTCGGCTTGCAATGCTTCTTTTGTATAGACGTTAGAAAGCCCTTGCGTGTGTATTTTTATCTCCATGTTTAAAATGGAGTCTTTCACGGCTGCATATTCTTCGAAGTAACGGCATGCGGTTTCGTAATTGTGTTTGTTGCTATAGTATTTCCCCAATTCGAGCAATATGGATGGTATTTCCGTGATTGAATTCGACCTTTTTGCTGCATTTTCAGCGTGATGCAGGTATATGGCAAATGAGTCGGCCGAATTGTCGAAAATATGTGCCATTGTGCTGTAGGAATCAGCTAAATGCCTTAGTTCGTTGTGCGACTCTTGATATTCGATCACTTCCCGCAAGTTTCGCAGTGCGAGCGACGGCTCTCCGTTTTTCAGGTATATTTCCGCGATGTTGCGTTGCAAAAGCATTCTCTTGCCGGAGTCTCTTTCTGTGTCAAGTTGGTGCATTGCGAGAAAGGCATATTCCAATGCCTTGTTGTAGTTGTTCCTTTCCGCAGCCGACACGGACAAATTGTTGTAGTTGATGTATAGGCGCTTCTTGTCTTTCCCTGATTCGTTGATGCGGACGGATTTGAGAAACAGGGAATCGGCTTGTTCGTACAGGGCTTTTCCGAGAAAAATGTTGCCTATGTTGTTGTACAATACCGCTTGTTTCTCTTTGATCTCGAATTTTTCGGCTATTTTTAAAGCCTTTTCAAATGCGCCGATACTTAAATCGCTGAGCCCCAACGATCCGTAGGACATGCCATAGTGGTTGAGTATGTCGATATATATGGATTGTGCCTGCTTGGTGTCGGGGATTATGCTTTCCAGCAATGGGCGGCAATATGATATGTAGTTGATTGTTTTGTGGTACGATGTGTTTTTGTAAAGCGAAGAGCACAGCTCGAATACTATTTTTTCTGCGGCAAGGATATTGTCCTTTGATGCAGGGAGCGCTTTTAAGGAATCTGCTTTTGCTCGTATGTCGCGGATTTGCACTGTCGTTTCGCTTGCGGCATTGGCCGAAGTTTCCGCAAGTATTTTTTGATATTGTTCAGCGATTGGTATCGCCACCAATTTCTGACAACTTGCTATAATGATTAAGAGTGTGAAGAATTTCCGCATTTTGCCGTATTTTTTAATACGGCAAATTTAAATAATTGTGCAGATATTCAGGCGTTTTGCTGTCATAAAATGAGCGGAAGCGGTTAATTTGATTTTTTCGCAACTGCAATATTGTTATTCAATAAACTGTTAATCAGCATGTTATAAAGACATGCCGTACATGTATCTCCGAAAGATGAAAATTATATTGTAAATAAATAAGGGTATTTAAGTTGCTTTTTGTCGCTTTAAATCGCGTTATTTGTAAAAATATTAACGATAAACCAGAGTCGTATGAGAAAATTATTTACATTTTTATTTGGCGTGTTTGCCATGGCTGCATCAGGGCAAACATTTTATGAAACGTTCGAAAGTGGCGATATCCCCGGCGCGTGGACGGTTGTCAACACCAATGACACATATAAATGGAGCATAGCACCTTATGAAGGGACGTCGGATCTTGAACGGACTGTTTTGGGATATGAGCAAGGCGGCTCATATGCAGTGTCGTCGGAAACAGGACGGGCCATGGACGGAGTCACGCCCGACCAATGGCTGATTTCGCCAAGCATAAGCGTTGAGAGCGGAGATGTGCTCAATTTTATGATGGGGCATAATTCGGCGTACAACGGCAACGCAAATGTGGTGGACGAGAACAAAGTGAAATTCGAGGTTGTTGTGTCGACAACGGGAACAGATGCGGAAGACTTTACTTACACATTGATTTCCATGGTGCCTGAAAGTGCAAAAAATTGGAGCAATTACAGTTTCAGCCTCGACCAGTTTGCAGGACAGCAAATCCATATCGCTTTCCATGATTATGGAACCACGGCTTCAATCCCTTATATTACCAATACATTATATCTTGACGATATAAGGATAAATAAAGAGAAAGTTTCGGATTTGCAGGTGACAGGCATTGTAAGCCCTATTTCGAGTTGCAACACGCAACAGTTGGTCACTGCCACGGTCGCTAACATAGGATTCGATTGTGCCTCGTACACGATGAATTGCCAAATCGACAGTGGGGAAACGGTGACTGAAACGGTCAACACGCCACTTGTCGGAGGAGCAACCGTCGCATACACATTCGCCAGCCCCATGCTTCTTTCCGCCGGAAGTGCGCACGAAGTGAAAGTGTGGGCAGAGGCATCGTCCGACAGCAATCATGACAATGACGCCTTTGCTGCGGAAGTGAAAATAGGAGACGAAATACCGTTCCCGTTCGCTATGACCGACGACAACGCCGAAACGGCATTCAGCAGCAGTTATACACGGACATCCGGCTGGGTGACAATGGGATGGGCCTACTATAACGATGCTATGATGAAAGGTTGGGTTTACAACCCAGGACTAACAAGCTACTTGCTTTCGAGCTGTATCGCCTTGCCCAAAGGGACAGTCAAGTTAAGTTTCGACTACATGGCTCTTTCTACTGCAAAATTGAATGTGTATTTGGTTACAGAGCCGGGTGTTTACGATTGCCTCGCAGGTTCCATCGAACTTCCGGCTGCCGAAGAATACACGGCGGGAAGCATGACGTTCAATGTGCCGGACGATGACATTTACACAATAGCAATAACGCCCGACAACAGTTATGTAGGCTCTTTCTACCTCGACTATATCAAAATAGACGAGACGGGAGCGGATGTGGCAGTTGTTTCCATCGACTCGCCGAAGCTCAACGCCACTCTTGCGCAATCAGGAGTGACGGTTGCAGCTACGTTCAGGAATGCAGGAGGCACGCTGTTGGAAAACATCCCTGTGTGTTGTCAACTTGACAATGGCACCATTCTCAGGGAAACAATAGACAGGATTGAAATTGGAGAATCGCATCAGCATACGTTTGCTACGGGCACTGTGGATTTAAGCGCCGTCGGGAGCCATACATTGAAGGTGTGGACAGAGATGGATGGAGATTCGGAATCTGCAAACAATGCAATCACACAGACTATTTCCGCATACGAGGCTTACGATTTCCCGTTCGAAGCAAGTTTTGAAGCCGACGAGCAGAACGAGAACTGGATTACATACAACGCAGACAATGATATCCTCTATTGGGAAATAATGCAGGTGATAGATGGCAACATCAACTATGCAAAGGATGGACAGCACGCAGCATATATGAGTTCAGCTTCCGGAATCGAACACAACGACTGGTTGATTTCTCCGGCAATCAACGCTTCTAAGGGCGATGCGCGCATTTCGTTTTATTACACCACGAGAATGAGCTCGAGTTCGGGAAGCGACGGTTGCAACATAAAGTTGTATCTCGCCACGACCGACGATCCGGATGAAATATCCAAGGATGCCCCGCTTGCCGTATTCACGTTGACCGACGACAATGTGCTGGTGTACAAGCAAGGCTATTCGCCGGTGGAGATACCTGCCGACGGCACGTATTATGTGGCTTTCTATAACGATGGCATGGGGCATGACGTTATTCTTGACGATGTGCGCTTCGACCAATCGGAGGATTTAAGCATCCTTTCCGCGGCCAATTCTTCCGTTTCGGGATTCAATTTGACCGAAAACACTGTCATTGTGGAAATTGCCAACCATGGGACTACGACGCAAAGCGGATTCAAGGCGGCATATACGGTGAATGGCGGAGCGCCTGTGGAGGAGACTGTACAGCAAAGCGTCGCTCCGGGAGAATCATTGCAATACGCGTTCAGCAATAAGGTTGACGTCTCTGCCCCCGGGACTTATCAGATATCTGTCTCTGTTGTTGCCGACAACGATGCCGATGCTTTCAATAACAATTGGATCTTACCGGAATTTACCTCTTATGCCAATGCGGGACTTCCGTATGCAGTGGATTTTGACACGGAAGAACAGCGAGAGCAATGGACAGCGGAAGGAAACTGGATGGTGGCGGCAAACATGACTACAAGCCAATCTGCTTATAATGGCAAAGGCGCGCTCTATCACACAGGTGCGGCATCTGCCGACGGAGATTGGGTTTATTCGGGCTGCATAGAGATTCCTGCGGGAATTTACGATCTCAGCTTCTTCTACCGTACGTTTATGAATATGACAGATGTGGAACGCTACGGGCAGAATTTCTCGATTTATCTTGGCGAGGAGAAAAATCCGGAAGCGATGACCACGCTGTTGTACTCTGTCGAGGGTACGGTCGTTACAACCAAAGTGTATGAGAAAGTGCTTCAACAAGTGGAGATAGAGGAAAGCGGCAACTATTATATAGGCGTGAAATGCACTACCACGTCGTCTTGGGGCGCGCTTTATCTCGATATGATTGCGCTTGAAGAACCGGTGACAGAAGGCTTGGCTCTTGGCACTTACGAATCTGATTTTGCCGGAAAGTTTGATGAATGGTATCAATATAATCCGGCCGACAATTTCAGCCGGTGGGAGCTTGGAACTGGCGTCGGCGGCGCGTCTTGCCTGACGGCGAGCACGACAAGCTACTTCTACGACAATATGCCGGCAGACTTGCCCGGGATGATTGTCGCTCCTGCTTTCAAGTTGCGTAAGGGCGACGAAATAAATGCAAGCCTTGTCTATCGCATAGCGGTCGACAATATTGACGATCTGACCGAAGAAGATAAGGCGCGCATTAAAATTGGCGTATATCTTGCCGACAAGAATCTGCCTCAGGCATTCACCACGCAGATGGCGCTTGGGACAACCGTTTCCGACGACGTGCAGACCGCAACGGGAAAGATAACTGTGCCTGCCGACGGAATATATTATGTGGGAGTGCTTGCCGATGGGCAAAGATCTGCAATTTCCAATATGGTGACTTCTTCCTACGAGCTCTATTCCGTTAAGTTGTGGAATGAAGACAATGGCGGCGTGGTTGAAATTGCCGATTCCAAACCGTTTGTCTATTTCGATAACGTCGTAAGAATGTTGTGTCCTTATGAAAGTTTGCGGATATACTCTGTTGGCGGAGTGCTTGTAGGGCAATATTCCGGAGTGGACGAGATCGCCCTTGGCAATCTTGCGAAAGGAATATATGTCGTTTCTGTGAAAATTGACGACAAGATAGTGACTGACAAAGTCGTGGTGATGTAAAATTCTAAAATCTCGATAGAAGCATCGGCGATGGCGCAGATTGTGTCTGTGTCGTTGTCGATGCTTTTTTTGTATTCGGACTTTTGGCGGACGGTGTGAAATTTTTCCAATTATTTTGAGGAGGCATGCCAATTTTTCTATTTTTTAGCAATTGCCAATGGATGGCAATAAAATTTAATTAACTTTGCAATGATTCCGTAAGGGAGTCATACGTATTTGATTAAGAGCGTTATTGAAACTTGCCTTTGTCAATCAAATTCTCGCAAAATTTGAATCCGGAATGAAGGTGGTGGCGACGACGCTCACGCTGGTGATATATACTTTCTCGCGATGAGAAATATATATGCGCTAAGGCGTGAGTTGCTGTTGCTTATCCATTTTGGAGGCAATGCGAGAAGCCTGATTGACGGATAAGCCAGATACAGTCCTCACGCTTTTGTTGTGTATAAACCGTCCTTTTGGGGATTGAAGGACACAAATGCAACAGTATGGCAAAAAAGTATGTAACAGTGGCTTTGGCTGCTTTGATGATGAACCTTTCGGTATTGGCATCAACTCCATTGAGCCGAGGAACGGCATTGTCTGTGAGAATCGTTTCGCAAGTGACAAGCAAAGAAGAAGGCAGCCCCTCGGCAATAGTCGAAAACGATGTGAAAAGTGCGGATGGGAAAGTGCTGATAAAACGTGGCACTCCTGTGCAGTTGCAAATCGACAGGCAGAAAGCCCGCGGATGCGGAAAACCGGGGTCGGTTGCCGTGAAATGCGTTTCGACAAACGCTGTCGACGGGCAGAACATCATGCTGGAAGGCAGCGTGAGCGATGAGGGAAACGACAAGAAGGGCCTGTCGATAGGCTTGGGCGTAGGCTTGGGATTGACGTTCTTGCCCGGAGTGGGTTTCGCATTTCTTGCCATCAAAGGCGAACAAGCTGTTGTCGAGAGCAACACGATAATACCCACGGTGTTTGTCATGAACGATTATTCGATTGAATAGCGCGTCGGATGGAAAAAGGTGTTATTGGAATTGTCTCCTTGTCGGATGGTGGCGCTTGCGATACATGGCAGAGGCGATAGCGCAATGTCTTGCCGATTGACAATGGGGATGAATCGAATACAACCTTCACACCTTTTTGTTCTTAATATTAATGTAGTCGTGGGAGGTTGCGACGGTAAAAAAGAAAGCTATGAAAAATGGTATGAAAAAAATGTCAGTATTGTTGGCGGCATTCTTCTTTTGTGCTGCCGCCAATGCGGAAGATGTGCAATGTGTCGAACCGCATGAACCGTTCGTAGCCGGCGATGCCACGGAGCAGATAGGCAACAGCTTTGGAGAGGATACCCAACTGCTTGCATGGCAAATGACCGAAACGAGCAAAGTGACGCCCGGATGGAGCGGCGTGAAGACCGGTAGGCGTACAGCCGACAATCCCCGCGCCCGCAAAGGATATCGGGGATTTGTAGAGATTGGCGGGGTTGCCGGAACCGGAGATTATGGCGACGGCGTGTTTGCTTTGCAAACGAGCCACGGATACCAATTCAGCCCGCATTTCTTTTTGGGTGGCGGTCTCGGAATCGATTATCATTTTGATTGGGAAACCGTTTTTGTGCCTATTTTTGCAGATTTGAGGGTTTATTTCATGGACAATTGGATCACTCCTTTGTTGGGGATGAAAATTGGCTATTCTCCATTTGACGGTTCGGGATTTTATTTTAATCCGTCGGTAGGCGCAAGTTTCGCGGTTACCAATAGAAGCGCTGTGTATTTGACGTTGGGGTATAACCTTCAGAAGTCGGAGATTTATTTTTGGAACAGCTATTTGAGCTTCACCGAAAAGGCGACAATCGGCGGCATTTCCATTAAATTGGGCGTTGAGTTCTGATTTTGAGCCGACGAAGAAAACTTGTCAGCTCCTTGACAATTAAAATTGGGCGGCTTTTTCCGCCCAATTTTTGTGGGTTGTCGAGGATTTGGCTATTCTGTGGATGCCCGATAAAATAATAACGGTTGGCAAGGATACGAAACACATTAAATCGAAGGCACTACTTTTCAGAAGAATATTTGAGGCAAGCAATAGGTTTAATCCTTTCTGTTGAGGCGGTTTCGCAGACAAAATCCCTGCCGGCGGCTTTTCTGCTTGCTTGTTAGAGTACCGCAACCGCGTTGCGGATGTTATCCAACACCACGGACAGTTTGCTATCACGCCGGGCGGTCTGCATATTGTAAGCGGATTGCATATTTATCCAAATGTAGGCAGGTATGCCAGTTGCCGCTTCAATTTTCAATGCGTATTCGGTGTTTATCGGGCGTTTGCCGTTTACGATTTCATTGAACGCCGTGTATGGCATGCCAATCAACCCCGCAAACTTTTTTTGCGACATTCCGCGTGCTTCCAATTCATCTCTAAGCAGTTCGCCGGGATGTATAGGTTCGGACGGCTGCAATTCGTCGGGCCTGTAAATCCTTTTTGCTGTTTCCATATTCGATTTATTTGTAAACAAGTACTTTATATAAGTCCCAAAAAGTGGGGGTAGTGTTATTTATTTCCAACAAAAGAAAGACGGCTGACAACTAATTGAGTTGTCAGCCGTTCTTTGTACCCGAGATCGGACTCGAACCGACAAGGTTGTTACACCACTAGAACCTGAAACTAGCGCGTCTACCAATTTCGCCACCCGGGTATTGATAGGTTTTAGCGCGACAAAGATACGGCAAATCTCGGGATGTGCAAATACATTTTAGATAGAAAATTCGTCGGCAATCCGGTGGAAATCGATACCTTTGCGGAAATGTTTAGGATAAATAGCAATTAAAAGGAAATAAGCGATAGTATGGAATTTGTAAAGCCGGGGAAGTATGTGGAATTGACATACGACCTTTATGAAGTGGAGAATGGAAAAGAAGAATTGATGTTGTCGATGACGAGCGAACATCCCGAGCGCATTGTTTTCGGCGTGGAGGACAATGTTTTGCCTGCACTGTGCGACGCTATCGAAGGGAAGCAGGCGGGCGACGTTTTCGACATCACGTTGACGCCGGAAGAAGGCTTTGGCCCTCGTCGCGACGAACATGTGATGGAACTTGCGCGCGAACTTTTCGAAGTGGACGGCAAGTTTGACGACAAGCATGTTTATGAAGGCGCGTCGATCACGATGATGACGGCAGAGGGAATGCCGGTGTCGGGATTGGTGGAGAAAGTGACCGGCATTAATGTGACAGTGGATTTCAACCATCCGCTTGCCGGCAAGACGGTCCATTTCAAGGGTCGCATCCTGCTTGTGCGCGACGCTACGGAGAAAGAACTTCATCCGTCGTGTGGCGGCGGTTGTTGCGGTTGCGGCGACGAGCATTGCGGCCACGATCATGGCTGTGGCGACCACGACAGTTGCGGCGGATGCTGCCATTGATATTTTTCAAAAAAATAGCGAGTATAAAAAAGACCGGTTTCAACCGGTCTTTTTTTGTTGAATGATGTGATTTTGTTATTTGGTTACTTTTTCCAGCCATTTCACCATGCCGAGCATGACACTCATCGACACTACGCATACAGCGAGGAACATGCCCCAGCATTGCCAGATGTCCCAATTGTCGTACATCGTTGCTCCAATCCACAAGAAGAGGTTTCCGAGAGCCGTAGCGCCGAGCCAAAGGCCTTGGCAAAGGCCTTGGAGGTGTTTCGGGGCTACTTTCGAAACGAATGCCAATCCGAGCGGCGATATGAACAATTCCGCCACAGTGAGGAAGAAGTAGACAACGATCAGAACCCATGGTCCTGCTTTCATGCTTTCTTTGGTTGCGGCATCCATCACTTTGAATTCGTCGCCCGACGGATAACCTTGCAAGAAGGAGAACAATGCGAGGAAGAGGAATGCCATTCCCGCAATGCCCATGCCGATGGCAATTTTCTTTGGTGTGGATATTTCTTTCCCGCGGCGTGCCAGATGCCCGAAGAGGAGCATGATGAGCGGCGTCAGCACAATCACGAAGAATGGATTGACGGCTTGCCATATTTCGGGAGCCACTTTTTCGGTGTCGACATAGTCGCGCGCGAAGAGCGACAGCGAAACGCCGTTCTGGTGGAACGAGAGCCAGAAGAAAATCACGATGCCCAATACGGCGAACAATGCATACATGCGTTGCTTGATTTCTTTTGCCATTGCGGCTTTTTCGGCCGGCGTGTAGTTGACGACTTCTTTCTTTTCTTTTTTGCCCGGAGTCGGGAACATGCGGCGGCATGCCACGAATATCACCAACGACAGCAGCATGGCAGCCACCGATGCGATGAACGAATAATGGATGCCTGTGTTGAACACGTCGAGATAGTTGGTGCAGAATGTCGACAAATTATCGACAGAGCCGCCCATTTTTTCTACGAGCCCGTGGAGATTGGCCGTTTCTTCCGTTCCCATCGACACTTTGTTCAGGAATTTATGGCATAATTCCGGAAGGTCGGCATTGTAGATGAAATTGTTGGCTCTCAACCACCATTCGCGCAGCAAGGGCGCAACGAACGGGGCGATGAGTCCGCCGATGTTGATGAACACGTAGAAAATTTGGAATCCGGAATCGCGGCGGCTTTTTGCCAATTTCAACGCTTCTTCGCCTTTTTTGGCGGCTTCGGCTTCGTAGTTGTCGTACATTTGTCCGACGATTGCTTGGAGGTTTCCTTTAAACAAGCCGTTGCCGAATGCGATCAGGAACAGTGCTGCGCATGTGAGCGGCAACAACCACGAAATGTTGTCGGGGGTGGAAAGTACCGGCACGGACAAAATGATGTATCCAAGCGCCATTACGATCAGTCCCGACATGATGGTTGCTTTGTAGTTTCGCGTGCGGTCGGCAATGAGTCCGCCTACCAAACTAAGCACATAAATGCCGCAATAAAACACGGAATAAATCATGGTGCTCGTCTTGTTGTCGAGCCCGAATTTCGAGCATAGGAACAACACGAGGACGGCGTTCATGATGTAGTAGCCAAACCGTTCGCCCATGTTGGAGAGCGCGGCGGCCAAAAGTCCTTTGGGATGATTCTTGAACATAGATAGAGTATTATTTGGTTTTAAATTGTTTGTAGTCGGTGTAAACGAGCACTATTGCCGACAAAAACGCAAGCAAGGCTGTGGCAAGCGCGAGCCATGCGCCCCATCCGATCATCGCAATCATGGATATTTTCTGCATGTCGTTTCCGATAAAATCCGGATAGCGGCAGAGGCTCACCACGAAATATGTCATGAACATGAGCGGCAACGCTGCAAAAGCCACCGATAAGATGTGCGGGCCTATTTCTTTGCGGAATGCGCACAATATTGCCCCGAAAGCGCCGATGGCCGGAATGAGGAAGGTGGCCATATCCATGTAGCGTTGGTAGGAGTAGAACACGCGGACATAATCGGAGCCGGTGTTGAATCCAAATATCGGAATGCTGAACAATGGGGCGAAAAGATAGACGGCCGCGGAAATGAGCGACAATGCGGCCACCCCGACGGCCCACGGGTTTTTGTTGAACGGATTCTGTGCTGCACGTATAGGACAGTGCTTTGGTTGCGGGTTGTTGAATAGGTTGCTCATGCGGTCATGAATTTTCTTTTGCTTTATAGGCAAGTGCATACATTTTTATTTGTTTCACCATCGCCACCAAGCCGTTGCTGCGCGTAGGCGACAAATGTTCGGACAGACCGATTCGGTCGATGAAGTAAAGGTCGGCTGCGAGGATGTCGGCCGGTGTTTGTCCGGAAAGCACGCGAATCAGCAGCGAGATGATTCCTTTCACGATGATCGCGTCGCTGTCGGCTTCGAAGCGGATTTTTCCGTCTTCATATACGGCGTTCAGCCACACGCGGCTTTGGCAGCCTTCAATCAAATTGTCGGGAGTTTTGTGCTTCGCATCGAGCGAGGGAAGGGCGTTGCCCATTTCGATGATGTAAGCGTATTTGTCCATCCAGTCGGTGAAACCGCTGAATTCGTCTATTATTTCGTCTTGAATTTCGTTGATGGTCCGATTCATGATTGCAAATATAGTGAAAGCCGAGAGGAAAACAATCAAACTTGTTTGAAATTGTTTTCCCGAGGCGCATCCTATATTATTTAAATGTAGTGGAATCCGAGAGGAAAACAATCAAACTTGTTTGAAATTGTTTTCCCGAGGCGCATCCTATATTATTTAAATGTAGTGGAATCCGAGAGGAAAACAATCAAACTTGTTTGAAATTGTTTTCCCGAGGCGCATCCTAT